>ODAI011017701.1_pt1 | contig 38558 bp, 58 predicted proteins | sample 1539321 | NCBI WGS metagenome assembly ODAI01 (sample SAMN02144231, study PRJEB22623) | gut metagenome | biome: sheep rumen | host: Ovis aries | place: New Zealand
AATATTTTATAAAGAACAAACAACAACTGAATATACATGGGAACAAATAAGTCAAAGAGTACATTATTCTGTAACACAATGTAGGAGAATATATAGAAAATGGAAGAAACAAAGGGAGATATAGGAGGAAAAATGAAAGAATACGAAAAAATAGAAACATTATATATAAGAGATGATTCTACAAAAAAATTAGTAGAGGGAAAATTTAGAAATGAAACAGTTGAATTTTTAAAAAATATAGACTGGGAATTTACTGAAAAAATAGATGGAACGAATATACGAATTTGTTGGGATGGACACAAAGTGCAATATTTAGGTAGAACAGAAAAAGCACAAATACCAAGTCAATTACTAAATAGATTAATTGAATTATTTGGTGGAGATATAAATGAAGAAATATTTGAACAACATTTTGGAGAAAATGAAGTGATGTTAATAGGAGAGGGATATGGTGCAAAAATCCAAAATGGTGGAAATTATAGAAGTGATAATGATTTTATATTATTTGATGTATGTATAAATGGTAATTATCAAACAAGAGAATCAGTAAAAGAAATAGCAAAATATTTTAATATAGATGTAGTACCAACAATAATGATAGGAAAAATAGAAGATGGTGTAAGTTATGTGAAAAACAAACCTAAATCAAAAATAGGAACAGCAAATAGTGAGGGTTTAGTAGCTAGACCATTAATAGAATTAAAAGACAGAATAGGGAATAGAATAATAGTTAAAATAAAAGTAAAAGATTTTGATTAAAGATGGACACTTATGGACACTTTTTAATAGTATAATAGTTATAGTGGATAATTCCACTGATACAACCCCTAGTTTGACATTGGTTCTATTCCCCCTGAATAAGAACAATGGACACTGCTATTGTAAGCAGTGTTTTTTCAATGAATATTCGTTGGATAAACAGTGCTTATAAGGAGGCAAATATGTTTGATATTATAATACCTTGTTATAATAGTGAAAAATATATTGAAAAGTGTATTGAATCATTAGAAAAGCAAACATTTTTAGATTTTAACATTATATGTATAAACGACCATTCAACAGATAATACATTTAAAAAGGTAAAAGAATTAGCTAAGAAATATAACAACATATTTTTAGAAGAACCTAAAGAAAAAGTATGGAATGGTGGAGCAAGAAACATAGGAATAAAAAGAGTAATAAATAAATATACTCTTTTTTTAGATAATGATGACTGGTTTAATGATGAGAATTGCTTAAAATCAATATATGAAACTATTAAAGAAAACAATGAACCTGATTTAGTAAGATTAAGTTATTATTGTTTAATGGGAGATAATAAACAATTAGTAGTATTAAATGAAGATAATCCAAAAGATTTAGTTAATTCTCTTTATATAGCACCATGGACAAAATGTGTTAAAAGCAGCAAACTAGCATTATTCCCAGAAAATACTCTTATAGAAGATGTAGTGCAACATATAGCACAAATAGATAATATAGAAACAGTAGCTGTATGTAAACATCCAATAGTAGTATGGAATAGAAATAATACAAATGCAGCATCATTAAAAGAGAATCAACATAATTGGAATAATAAAAGAATATCATCAATATATAGAAACATAGCAGACCTTATGGATCTAGAATGTAAACATGATTATTGTGAAGAACATAGGCAATGGAGAATAAATTGCTATAAAAATCTAGTAAAAGAGGGAAAGGAAGAAACTTTTTAATGGAAGAAATATGGAAAGATATACCAGGTTATGAAACTTTATATCAAGTAAGCAACTTAGGAAAGATAAGAAGTTTACATAATTATGGTGGGAAGTACAATATTTTAAGACAACAAATAAAAAGAGGATATTATCAAGTAGGATTAAGAAAAAATGGTATAAGAAAATGGCATCAAGTACACAGATTAGTGGCTGGTGCTTTTTTATGCAATAAAGATAATTTACCACAAGTGAATCATAAAAACGAAAACAAATTAGATAATAGAGTTGAAAATTTAGAGTGGTGTTCTGCAAGTTACAACAATACTTATGGAACAAGAATAGAAAAAGTAAAGAATAAATTAAGCAAATCAGTTATTCAATTTAGCTTAGATGGTAAATATATAAAAGAATATAAAAGTTTAAAAGATGCAGCAGATTCAGTAAAAACAAGTTCTGGTAATATATATAGTTGCTGTAACAAAAAAACTAACTATAAACAAGTAAAAGGTTATATATGGAGATATAAAAGTGAGGTGATGCTCAATGCCAATAGAAACTAATATTTTATATTTTGATAATATTAACTCTATTGGGGGTTGAGTGTTGAACAATATTTTTACTATTTAGCAAAAAAATACAATGATTATGATATAACAATAGTTTATTCAAATGGTGATGAAAAACAAATAAGAAGATTAAGAGAATATGTTAGAGTAAAAAAGTTTGATGGGAAAAGAATACAATGCAAAAAAGCATTTTTTAATTATTCAAAGCAAATAATAGACAAAGTAGATGCAGAAGAATATATAGAAGTAATACATTATGTACCAACAGAAGCAAATAAACCTGAAATAAATCCTAAAATAAACAAATATTTAGGAGTAAGCAAGTTAGTATGTGATGAATTTACTAGATTAACTGGAATACCATGTGAATTAGCATATAATCCAGTAGAAATAGATAAACCTCGTAAGGTATTAAAATTAATAAGTGCAACTAGATTAACTGCTGAAAAAGGTAAACAAAGAATGATAAAACTAGCTGAAGAGTTAGATAAAGCAAAAATACCTTATTTATGGTTAATATTTACAGATAGTGATAAAGCAATAGATAATCCAAACATAATATATATGAAACCTACATTAAATATAGTAGATTATATAGCAATGGCAGATTATTTAGTACAGCTTAGTGATACAGAAAGTTTTAGCATAAGTATAAATGAAGCATTAAAGTTAGGAGTACCAATTATAAGTACTGATTTACCAGTATTAAAAGAATTAGGTATATCAAACAAACATGGATATATTTTAGATATGGATATGAATAATATACCAATACAAGATATATATAATAAAATTCCTAAAGTAAAATATGATTCTCCTAAGGATCAATGGGATAAATATTTAGTACATACAAAAAGTACATATAAAAAAGAATGCAAAGAAAAACAAAAGGTAGTTTTTAAAAGAACTATCTTTTATAATCCACATAATAAAGAATACATTAAAGGGAAAGAATATATATTAGATAAAAAAGCAATAAATGAATTGTTAGATTATGATGATATAGAATTGAGGTGATGTCAATGGCAAGGGGTAAACAATTAGATAATGAAACCATATATAATATTATGGCTAGTTATTTTACTACTAATAATTATACTGAAACAGCTAGACAATTAGGGTTAGCTAAAACAACAGTATTTGATATAGTAGAGAAAAACAAAGATAAACCAGAATTTGTACAATTACGAACTAAAACAATAAATAAGTTTAGTGAGAAGTTTGAAAATATATTAAATAAAGCAATAAATAGACTAGATAGAGAACTGGATGAACAAGATACAATACCAGTAAATCAATTAAGTACAGTTATAGGTACATTATATGATAAGAACAGGTTAGAAAAAGGTGAAAGTACAGAAAATACTAATCAAACAATAAAAATAGGATTTAGTGATGAAGTACAGGAGTTAAGTAAATGAATTTTACTATACCTGATTTATATCCTAAACAAAAAGAATTTTGCTTAGCAACAAATAAGTATATATGTTATGGTGGAGCAAGAGGTGGAGGAAAGTCATTTGTAAGTAGGATAAAGATATGTTTACTTGCATTTAGATATTCTGGTATACAAATATTACTATTAAGAAGAACACTACCAGAACTTAGAGAAAACCATATAAATCAATTACAAAAGATATTACATACATACGAAAAAGATTCAAGTAAGAGATTTGCTGAGTATAAAGATAGTACAAAAGAATTTAAGTTTCTTAATGGAAGTAGAATAGTTTTAGGATATTGTGATAATGAAAATGATGTACTTCAATTTCAAGGACAAAGTTATGATGTAATAGTAATGGAAGAAGCAACACATTTTACAGAGTTTCAATTTCAAGCTTTAACTGAATCTAATCGTTTAAGTGGAAATATACAAGAACCATTTAATCCAAGAATGTATTTTACTTGTAATCCTGGAGGAGTAGGACATCACTGGGTTAAAAGATTATTTATAGATAAAGATTATAGACAAAATGAAGTAGCAGAAGATTATAAGTTTATTCCAAGTCTAGTATTTGAGAATAAATGGTTAATGGAGAATGATCCAGGATATATAAGAACCTTAGAGAATTTGCCAGAAGATAGAAGAAAAGCAATGCTATATGGTAACTGGGATATATTTGATGGACAATACTTTAAGGGATTTGATAGAAATATACATGTAATAGAACCATTTGAAATACCAAAAGAATGGATAAGATATAGAACACTAGACTATGGTTTAGATATGTTAGCATGTTATTGGATAGCAATAGACACAAAAGGAAATGAATATTGTTATAAAGAATTATATGAAAATGAATTAATAATAAGTGAAGCAGCAAAAAGAATATTAGAAGTAAATGGTGATGATAATATAAGAGTAACTTATGGACCACCAGACTTATGGAATAGAAGAAATGATACAGGTAAGAGTGCTTATGATGTATTTAGAGAAAATGGTGTAACATTAACAAAGAGTAGTAATGATAGAGTACAAGGATGGTATGATATGCAAGAACATTTAAAAGTATATGATACTAAAGATGAACAAACAGGAGAAACAAAGAAAACAAGTAAGTTAAAGTTTTTTGCAAATTGCATAAACATAATAAGATGTATACCACAATTACAATATGATGAAAAGAATCCAAATGATACAAGTAGAGAACCACATGAAATAACACATGGACCAGATGCAATAAGAGGATTCTGTATAGAGAGAACAAAAGTAACTCATATACCAACAGAAAAAGAAATAGAACAAGAATATTTTAGAGAAAAACATAGAAGAGAAACAATAGAAACAATAGGAGGAAGTACAGCAACTTCTTCTTTTATTATGTATGGAGGTTAATATGGTAATAGGAATACTAATAGGAACAGTTTTAGGCATAGGTATAGGAATTATACTACCTATTATAAAAAGTCATTTAAAACCTATTAAAAAGGTGGAATTAAATGAAGAAGAAAAAGAGAAACAAAAGCAATTAAGAAAAAGTTTTGATGAATTGATGAATTATGATTATAAAACAGCATTGAGAGGTGATAAATAATGAATAATACAAAAGACTGGGAATTATATCAAGCAGGAGTTAAGTATAACAATGCTTTATATGGAAGTGAAAAGAATTATTATGAAGTAATAGATACAAACTTAGCATTTGCAAATGGAGACCAATGGAGAAATGCAAAAGGTGAGGGGCTACCTAAACCAGTATTTAACATTATTAAAAGAGTAAAACAATTTAAAATAGCATCTCTTAAAAGTGATAGTGTAACAATTAACATAGAACCAATGCAATATAGACCAGATTCACAAGATGAAGCAATGCAAATATCAATACATAATACAGACTTAGCCAATGCAGAAATAAAGAATGTATTAGAAAAGATTAATTTTGATGGATTAAGTAGGCAATTATTAGAAGATGGATTTGATACAGGTGACTGGTGTTTACATTTTTATTGGGATAATGATACAGAACCATACAAAAACTATCAAAATGATATTAAAGGTAGTATAAATGCAGAAATAATTGATTCAACTAATGTATTGTTTGGTAATCCAAATAGTAGAGTAGTAGAAAAACAACCATATATTATTTTAGTAGGTAGAGATTTTGTTAAGAATTTAAGAGAAGAATTTATTAAAAATGGTGGAAGTAAAGACTTAGCAAATAATATTAAACCAGATTCAAATACAAGTGATATGGCTGGAGATAATGGTAAAGTAGAACTAGATAATGAAGAATATGGTAAAGCTTTATATATTATTAAATATTATAAAGAAAAAGGTATAGTATATGCAAATAAGAGTGTAGAAAACATGTATATATACGAAAAAAAAGAAACTAAGTATACATATTATCCAGTAGTATTTAATAACTGGGAGCATGTAAAAGGATCATATCATGGAAGAGCAGAAACAACAGGTATAATACCAAACCAAATAGCAATAAATAAAATGTTTGCAATGGTTATATATCATTTAATGCTTACAAGTTTTCCAACAGCTGTATATAATGCAGATAAAGTAGAAAACTGGACAAATGAAATAGGAGCACAAATACCAGTAACAAATTTAAGTGCAAATGAAAGTATAAAGAATGTAGCAGGATATTTAGAACCAGCAACAATGAGTACACAAATAATGAATGCTATAGAGTTAGCAATGCAATATACAAAAGAAACATTAGGTGTAGGAGATGCTTCATTAGGTAATGTAACAATGAATAATGCAAGTGCTTTAATAGCAGTACAAAAGAGTAATGCAGTACCACTAGAAAATGTAAAAGCAGCTTTTTATGAGTTTGTAGAGGACTGTGGAAGAGTAGTACTAGATATGATGAGTACTAATTATGGTATTAGACCAGTAGTAGTTGAAAACGATGGAATAAGAAATGTAGAAGAATTTAATTTTGATGAATTAAAGAATATGTGGTTACATGTAAAAGCAGATGTAGGAGCAGCAAGTTACTTTAGTGAAGTAGCATCACTTCAAACATTAGATAACTTATTAAATACAGGATTAATAGAGTTTGTAGATTACTTAAAGAGAGTACCTGATGAGATTATTCCAAATAAACAAGAATTAATAAATGACTTAGAAAACAAAGATATGTATAAACAAGCATTATATAACTTAATGAGTCAATTTATGATGACATTGCCACCAGAACAACAAGCATATTTACAACAAATGGAACCAGACCAAATGGAAAGAGAAATATTAACAATGATGGGATTACTTGGTGGAGGAGAAGAAACTGGAGCAACAAGTACAGTAAATCCAACAGGAATGATGGATGCAACTTATCAAGATCCTAATCAACCTGTTGTAAATGAAAATAGTATACAAGTATAGGAGGAAACTATGACAAAAGAAATGAGAGAAGAAGAAAACAAATGGAAAGTTGATGAAGCAGTTAGAACTCTAATTGAATATCAAAAACTACAAAAAGATAATGAATTAAAAGCAAAAGCTATAAAAGAACTAAAGAAAAGAGAAAAAGAAATTAAAGAAACATTAAAAGAGGTTTAAAATGAGTGATACTCTTCGTGTAATGTTAAAATTATGGAAAATAAAAAACATGGACTGGTTAGGATATGAGAATGAAGAAAGATATTCATATCATCATATAAAGAAGAAAAGTGATGGAGGAAAAACAACACTAGAAAACGGTGCAATACTCCATCAAAGCAGTCATGAGTACTTACACAAAATAGAGTATTATGATATAGAAAAATACTTAATATTAAATACCATTTTAAAGGAAATAAACAAGCAAAGAGAACAACCTAGTATAGAACAACTAAGATTAATAAAAGAAGTTTTATTAGAGTTTCAAAATGAGTATGATGGTAAATTAAGTTCAAGAAACAAATTAATAATAAAACAAGAGTACAAATTATAGTACTCTTTTTAAATGCAACTTTTAATAGTTGCTTAGAGTAGATATAGCATAAACACATAAGGAGGGAAAATCCTCTCATCTATTTTCTATTGTTATGTCTATTCTAAGGTGCTATTAAATTAGTACCAATTGTGCATTCGGTTTATATAATATGTATACTAACCACACTGCCTTTATAGGTAGTGTACTGATGATATACAATAAGTCTTTTATTTGAGTTCTCGAGATGAAGAATAAAGCAATATATCATTAGTACAGTGCTTATAAAAGCACTAATGCCCAACCATAGGCAAGAAAGGAATTTATTTATGGAAGAAACTAAAGTAACCCAACCAGAAGTTACTGAAGAAGTAACCAACACAAATCCAACTAATGATGATGACTTTTTTGATGATGTAGACAAGGAAGTTATTAATGATTTAGATGGTGAATCTAATGAGGAAGAAGAAACTGGAGAAGAAAACCAAACTGAAACAGAAGAAACTTCTAAAGAGGAGGATAAGGATAATTATAAGTCTTTACTTGAAGAATTATCTAAGAAAGTAAAGTACAACAAAGAATCTGTACAAATCGATAGTATAGATGATGTTGTTAATAATTATCAAAAAGGGCTTAACTATGATAAGTTACAAGAAAAATTAAATAACTTAGAAAATAGTAAAGCAATGTCATATATCACAAATAAGGCAGCTGAGTTAGGTATGTCTGTTGATGATTATATGGACCAAGTAGAAAACTACGAAAAGGAACAAGAGAAACAAAGAGAACAAGAAAAACTTGAAGAAATGATTTCAAATGGAGTTCCTGAAGATGTAGCAAAAGAAGTAATTGCAACTTCTCAACTACGAAAAGAATTACAAGCTGAAAAGAATCAACTTGAGAAAGAGAAGAAAGCAAGAGAAGATAAAGAATCAAAAGACAAAGAATATGCCGATTTTATCAAAGAATTTCCTGATGTTAAAGCAGAAGATATCCCTAAGGATGTCTTTTTAAATGCAGAAAATAGTTCTTTAAGAGAAGCTTATATGAAGTATCAATTAGAAGAACAAAGAAAACAAATAGAAATACTTAAAAAACAAAACTCTAATTCATCAAGTTCTATTGGTTCAACAACAGAGTTTGGTGGAAAAGAAAACAAAGTAACAGATCCATTCTTAGAGGGATGGGATGAATAAAGAAAGGAATGATAATATATGGGTATAAACTTAGCAACAAAGTATGAAAAGAAAGTAGACGAAAGATTTAAGTTAGGTTCATTAACAGAAGCATTTGTTAATAACGATTATAGCTGGGATGGAGTAGAAGGTATTAAGGTATATAACATACCAACAGTACCATTAAATGACTATACAAGAAGTGGTACAAGCAGATATGGTAATCCTGCAGAATTAGAAGATAGCATTAAAGAATATAAATTAACTACAGATAAAGCATTTACATATACAATAGACAAAGGAAATAACCAAGACCAAATGAATGTTAAAGATGCTGGTAAATCATTAAGAAGAGAAATTGATGAAGTTATCACACCTGCTAAAGATATTCAAAGATTAGCAGTTATGGGAAATACAGCAGCTGAAAATGAAAATATTGGTACAGGAGCTATTTCTAAATCTAATGCTTATGAAAAATTCTTAGATGGACAAGCTGTTTTAGATGAAAATAAAGTACCAGTAACAGGAAGAGTAGCAGCTATTTCACCAAGTTTCTTTAAGAACATTAAATTAGACAACTCATTTGTAAAAGCTGGAGATATGGCTACTAAAATTGCTATCAATGGTTTAGTAGGAGAAATTGATGGAGTTAAATTAATTAAAGTTCCAGCTTCTTATCTACCAACAAATTGTGAATTTATAATTGCTCATCCATCTGCAACTGTATCACCAGCTAAATTAACAGAATATAAAATACATGATAATCCTCCAGGTATCAACGGAAACCTAGTTGAGGGTAGAGTAAGATTCGATACTTTCGTTTTAGAAGCTAAAAAGAACGCAATTTACGCACACTATACAGAAGCACCAGTAGTTTCAAGAGGATAATAAAGACAAATTCTTTTGTCTTTTGATATAAAAAGAGTAGAAATACTCTTTTGATATGAGGAGGCAAAAATGAAAGCAGAAGCTATATTTATAATGACAATGGCAATGATAGATGAAATGACTGACACAGGGCAACTAGATGAAACAACAACTGCAGAATATAGAGCAAAAGCACCATCTATCTTAACAATGTTACAAAATGAAATAGTAGGTATTGAGAATCGTTATAGAAGCCAAAAAGAAATGATATATCCAGTACCTATAAGAAGTCTAGAACAAAGTGTACAAATTGATGATATTAAAGCCAATACACTATTAACAAATGGACTAGCTGCAAATTTAATGTTACATGAAGATAAAGCATTAGCAAGTTATTTTGAACAAAGATATGAAGAATTAAAAGGATTATTCTTAAAACCAACACCTAAATCACCAGAAAAAAGAGAAGATAAATATGATTCTTCACTTAGTTATTAGGAGGTGATAAAATGGCAACAATACCAGCTCAAACACAAATAACACCAATAACAATTAATAAGTTTTTAGGATTAAACTTATCAAACACAGGAGATACACAAATAAAACTAGGTGAATCTGGTAATATGAATAACTTTTATATAACAAACGATAATAAATTAAGAAAAATGTATGGTTATAAAAAGTTTTATGATTTTGACACAGCAATAAAAGGATTATACTCAGCAATATTAAATAACATTCATTATTTATTAGTAGCAACTGATGGTAAATTATATTATTTTTTAAGTGATGAATTAGAAAATGAAGAGGACTGGGGAAACTTACAACCTTATGAGATAGGAACTATAGGAACAGGAGACTGTTCTTTTTTTACATTTGATAATAAAGTATATATTTTATGTGGTAAATATATGAAATGGGATGGAACAACATTAGAAGAAGTAGATGGATATATACCAAAAGTATTTATAGCAACACCACCAGCAGGAGGTGGAACTGAATATGAACAAATAAATCTATTAAGTGGAAAGAAATATCAAACCTTTGTAGGTGATGGAACTTCAACTGTATATCATTTAGCACAAAAAAATATAGATAGTGTAGATAAAGTAGAAGTAAATGGAACAATAGTATCTAATTATTCTGTAAATTTAACTGATGGAACTATAACATTTTCAACAGCACCAAGTAATACAGGAGCAGACAATGTATATATTTGGTGGACAAAAGATGACTTAAATAGAAATTATATAGAAAAAATGAGATTTGGAACTATATTTGGTGGAGATGTAGATACAAGAGTTTTCTTATATGGTAATCCAGATGAAAGAAATAGAATAAGATATTCTGGAGTAACAGAAGATGGACCAAGTGTAGAGTATTTTCCAACATTTAACCAATTAGATGTAGGACCAAAAAACTTTGCTGTAACAGACCTTACAAGACATTATGATAGGTTATTAGTAACAACAAATAAACCAGAAGCATATTATTTAACTTTAGGTACATTACAAATAGATGAAGATAGAGTTGAATCAAGTGTACAAACATTCCCATTAAATGAAGCACATGGTAATATAGCAATGGGGCAAGGGCAAGTATTAAACAATGATCCAGTAACTATTGAAAATGGAGCAATAATAAGGTGGAAATCAACTAATGTTCGTGATGAAAGAAACATGAGTGATATATCACAAAAAATAAAACTTGATTTAATAGAACAAAACTTAGTAAATGTAAAAACTTTAGATTATCAAAAAGAGAATCAATATTGGATATTAAATAGTAATAGATTATATATTTATAATTATTTTAATGAAACATATTCAAGAGTAACTTTTGCACATGATTTTACACATATAGCTAATTTAGATGGAAATATATATGGAGCAACAGAACAAGGCAAAATGATGATGTTTGGTGAACAATTTGATGACTTTAATGGAACACCTATAAATGCAAGATGGGAAATGGACTTTTATGATTTTGATACACCATATTTAAGAAAAACAATGAAGAAATTATGGGTATTAATGCAACCACAAGCGAAAGCAAGTGCAGAGATAGGATATATAACAAATAAAAATGAAAGCCCAGTAAAAAAAGAAATAGAATACTCATTAACATTTTTTGATGATGTAGACTTTAGAGACTTTTCATTCCAAGTATCAAATAATCCACAGCCATTTAGATTAAAACTAAAAGCAAAGAAATTTACAAACTTAAAAATAGTAATAGAAAACAAAAAAAGAACAGACTGTACAATATTAGCATTAAGTTTACGAGTAGAAACTGGAGGTGAAAGTAAATAATGGATAATATTAATATAACTAACTTAACAGCAAATGTTAATAACATTCAAGCATTAAGTGATAGACCAAATACTGCTGATGGTATCACATCACAACAATTAAAAGAAAAATTTGATAAAGCAGGAGCAGATATAAAAGACTATATAAACAATACATTAATAGAAGAAATAGAGGGATACTTAAATCAAGCAAAATCACATATAGAAACAATAGAAACAAACTATGTAGCAACAAATGATACAAGATTAAGTAACTCAAGACAATGTAATAATAGTTTTGATAGTTATATGACATCAAGAAATAATTTACATATTAAATATGGTACAAGTTTACCAAGTACTGGAGAGGATGGCGACATCTTCTTTTTATATTCATAAAGGAGATGATTAGATGGCAACAATTAGTGGTGGAGGATCAAATGGACATCACACATTAAGATTATATCTTAGTGAAAGTAATGTTGATACTGCTAATAATAAATCTAGAGTAAATTGGAACTTAACTATACAAGGTGGAAGTGGTTGGGATTTCTATACAATAGCAGGAACATTAAAAGTAGTAATAAATGGAACAACAGTACACGATAGTTATAATACAAGAGACTATGATGGAAGTGGAAATGAATATAGCTGGGCTAGTGGAAGTATAGATATAACACATAATACAGATGGTTCAAAAAGAATAGGTGCAAGTTTTAGTTATAACGATACATATTCACAAAGTTATTCTGTAGGAAGTGCATCTGGTTATGGAGAAATGGACTTAACTAAGATTAATAGATATGCAACTACTAATAGTGTAACAGGAAACAACATAGAAGAAAGTTTTAGTGTTAGTTATACTAAATATGTAAATGACTATAAATATAAATTAAGAATATCTGTACCAAATGTACAAACATTAGAAACAATAAATTATAACACAAGTGGCACATCATTTACATTAAGTAAACAAAGTATAGATACTTTATATGACTTATATCCAGATACTAATACATTTAACTTAGGATTTAGAGTAGAAACATGGAATAGTGCAGGAACAAGTAAATTAAGTGATGGAAATGAAAAGACAATAAGTTGTTCAAAAACAGATAGAATAGCAAGAATAAGAATAGGAAATGAATGGAAAAGAGCAACACCTTATGTAAGAGTAAGTGGTGAATGGAAGAAAGCAATACCATATACCAGAATAAATAATGAATGGAAGAGAGGTAGATAATAATGGCAATAGATTATGAGAATCAATTAAATAAAATAAAAGAAGCTCAAAAACAAAGTGCAATAGCTGATTTAGAAAACACAAGAAATCAAGCAATGAGTGATTTACAAGCTGAAAGAGAACAAAATGCAGCAAACTTTAATTCACAAAGAAACCAAGCAAATATACAAAATCAATTAGCAGCAAAAAACTTTAGAGAATACCTAGTAAATAGTGGAAGAAGTAATAGTGGAATAATGCCTCAATATGAAATGAATAGACAAAATAATTTACAAAGAAGTTTAAATGATATAACAGCAGGACAAAACATGGCATTAGCAGATATAAATAGAAGAAATACACTAGCTAATCAAACATATAATACAGGATTACAAAGTGCAAATGCTAATATAGAAGCTAATTACTTAAATAACTTATTAGCACAACAACAAGCAGCATGGCAAAGAGAAATGGAACAAAAGAAATTTGATGAACAAGTTAGACAATATAATGAAAACCTTGCTTTTCAAAAACAACAATATCAAGACCAATTGTCCAGGCAAAGCTTAGCAAGAAGCTATAGTGGAGGTGGTGGTGGATATTCTAAAGAAGCAGAACCAGTTTCAAATGATTATTCAATAAGCTCAGTAAGTTCACCAGCAAAATTTAGTTCACCAGCAGCAACAAAATGGTATGTACAAAATGCAGCTAATTTAAAAACAAAATCACAATTAGATAACACAATTGCAAGTGGATTAGCAAGTGGAAAAATAAAAAAAGAAGATGCAGATAGAATATATAAATCTTATGGAATATAGGAGGTGATATTTAATGGCTAAAAAATGGTCTAAAAAAGAGATAGAAGAATATATAGGCACAAAGCAAATATCACAAGAAAATTATGTAGCACCAGTAGTAGAAACAAATTATGTACCTAGAGAACAAAGAACAATACAAAGTGTAGCAAATACTGTTGATACATTTAATAATGTAAATAACAATTTAAAACAAGTGCAAACAACAGTAGAACCAGTAACAACTGAAAAAAAGAAGCAAGAAAATAATTCATTTAGTTTTTCTATAGATGATGCAAAAAAGAAAAATACAGTAGCAGATGATATACTTAATCAAGAAAAAGTAAAAAAGAGAGAAACAGAGGGTAAAGCAAGAGAACAACAATTATATGATAGCATTATTACAGGAACAACTGGAGAAAAAAGACAAGAAGCTATAAAAGAGTTTAATAAAAAAGTTGAAGAATTAGATAGGGAATATGGAATAACACCAGAAGAAAGAAAACAAATAAATAATAAAAAATATAATAAAGAAAAAACTGCAGATGAATTATTTGATGAGTATACTACTGCAAAAAATGAACTTGAAGTATACGAAAATAAAAAAGGAATAAATCTTTTTAATAGATATAAAGATAATAATGTAAATAATGAAGAATATCAAAATTTAATTCAAAATGCTAAAGATAAATATTCACAATACTATAATGCAAAAGAAAAAGAAAAAGATAAAGCAACTGGTGGAATATTAGGTGCATGGAAAGATGGATATAATTTTGGTGATGTAACTAAAACTATAGGAAATATAGTTGATAGAAATATAATAGATAAAGCATATAGTTTAGGTGAATCAATAAGTATTGATCCTAAAAATGCATTAAAAGGATATGGGACAGGTATATTAAGTGGTATTGAAAACACTAATAAAACAATAGATAGAGCCTTACAAGATGCAGGTAATTTTATTACTGGAAGAAACAAAGATGATAAACCATTATCTAGTATGAATGTAAATGATTATAATAGACTTGTTCAATATGGAACTGATGAAGAGAAAAGGAATTATTTAGAATTAGTAGAACAAGATTATAAAAATAACAAAATATCTAAAAAAATGTATGATACTTATAAGAGTGCATTAACAAGTAAAGATACAAGAAGTAATACAATAAAAAATATTAGTAATTTCTTAGATCCTGACTATCAACAAAGTGAAGTATATAAAAAATGGCAAAATGGTGAATTAACTCCAGGTGAGGAATTAATTATAAATCAAGGAAGCCAATTAGGTAGTCAAATACCAGCAATGGTAACAACATATATGTTTGGACCAAAAGCAGGTAAAACATTATTTTGGACACAAGCACAACAAAACTATACTGAAGAAGCAAAACAAAGAGGATATAGCGATTCAAATGCTAGAAAATTTGGTTTAATAATGGGTAGTGTTGATACAGTTATTGAAGAATTAGGATTTGATGAATTTGGTGGATTAAAGAATATGGCTAAAGATAGTTTAGCTAAAGCTGCAATAGGTGAAGCTATGGAAGAAGCAGTAACACCTTGGATAGACTATGGTGTAAGAACTTTATTTGGAGAAAAATATGATGTAGATGCAGCAGCTAAAGAAGCAATAGAGGGAGCAATTTCAGCAGCTTTTACAGCAGTAGTTATGAGTGCTGGAAGTAAGGGATTTGTAAAAGCAGATAGTGTTATAAATAAAGTAAATAGAGGTGAACAAGTATCATCTCAAGAACTTAGTGATGCAGTAAAAGAAATAGAACAAAAAAATCCAGAAGCTGTTTCATCAAAAGTAAATCAATATTTAAAAACTATATTTGGTAATAATCAACAAACAGACCAATTAAATCAACAAAATAAACCATTAGAACAAGTAATAAGAGAAGATTTAGCACAAGAAGAACAGCAAACACAAGAACAACCTATTCAAACACCATTAAATACCTTAAATCGAGGAGTTTTACAAGAAAACAGCCAAACACCTATTCAAGAGCAAACACCTCAAATAACACCTTTAAATCAAGTTAATCAAGAATTACAAGAAACTAGACAAAATGATATAGCAAACACTGTACAAGCAATGAATTTAGAACAAGAACCACAATTTACTCAAAAACAAGGAAATTATGTATATGAAAAGAGTGATAACTCTAAAATAGATACATTTAGAAAAGATGCAGCAACTTATTTAAAAGCTGGAGAACAAACTGATAATTTTGTTAAAACATTAGAAAAAATTATTGAAGATAAAGACATTGAAATAAGATTTGATCCAAATTTAAGAGATAATCAAGGAAGAATGGCAAATGGCTCATATTCAAATAATGTAATTACATTGAATCCAAACTCAAATAGAGCAGGAGAGTTCTTAGCAATACATGAATTAACACATGCAATAGGAACTAAATCTATGATAGATATGATTCAAAAATATAGAAAAAGTAATGCAGAATTTGATAGTGCAGTAAAAAGATTATTAACTACTTATAAAGCAACTGAAATAAATGAAGAAGCATTAGGAGATATAGCAGGTCAATTATTTGGTAATCAAGAATATATCAATAACTTATCTATGGAAAATCCTAGTTTATTTAAGAAAATATATAATGAAATAAAATATTTATGGCATCAATTTACAGGATATAAAAATCAAAATCAATTTATTGAAGATTTAAGAAATAAATGGGAAAGTGCTTATAGAAATAGTAAAGCAAAACAAACATCTAAAACAGGTTATTCTTTAGAAGAAAGAGTAAGTGGAGATAAATTATTAGATACTCAAGATTTAATAAATGAAATAAAAGATGTAGGTGCAGAAGTGGATGATAATGGTTATGTAACTGTATACCATCAAACTACTGATGAAAATGCACAAAAAATAAGAGAAACAGGGCAAATGATTTCAAAAGAACCATCTGTCTTTTTTAGTACTTCAAAAAATGCTAGTCAAAGTGATGGAAGAGGTACAACTAAACTAGAATTTAAAATACCAGCAGAAGAATTAGAACTAGATGATTTATTTAGTGATAATGCAGATGTAAAAATAAGATTAAATGGTAAAAATAGTTTAGATGTATCTAATTATTTAGTTGATAATAATCAAAATAACAAGGAATTAGATAATAGTTCTTTTTCTATTGATAAAAATGATACTAAGTATTCTAAACAAGAGGGATACACTCAAGAAGAAAATAATAATTTAAGAGATAAAGCAAAAGAAGAATTAGGAACGACAACAAACTTAAATGAAGCAGGATATTTAACAAATGATGGTAACTATCTAGACTTTAGTGGTAAAAAACAAGGTGCTAGAGGTGGAAGCAGACAAATGGATCATAGAGAAGTAAGTGATATTTATAGTGATGAAGAGTATGATAATGCTGAATCTAAATATCCAAATATGGGAAGTGCAACTGCAATATTACAAGACTTTATGGATAGAGGTAATATAAGACTTAATAACACAGGTGTTGAAATATCTGTACCACCAACAGCAGAGCAATATGATAAATTATATGATTATTTAGAACATGTAAAAGAAATAAATGGTGATGTATTTATAGATTTAGATACTGAAACAAACAATAGAGAAAATTTAGAATATAATTCTAATATATCTGTAAGTAAAATGATAAAAGATATAAAAAATCACTATGAAAGTAAATATTCTAAAGATAATGCAACATGGAGAGAATACTTAGAAAAAGAATTTCCTAGTCAAGGCACTAGAACTAATTTACAAGACATAAACGAAAGAAATAAACCTAAACAAGAGAATAAGACTACTCAAGAAGAAAAACCTCAAGAAATGCCTAAAAAAGAGGTTAAAAAGAGCTTTTTAAATAGTAAAGAACAAGAAGAATTAAATAATTTAAAAGATTTATATGATACTGGATTATTAGAAGAAACTGATGCTGATTATAAGAGAATGCAAGAACTTGAGAAAAAATCACAAGGAATAACTAAGAAATTCCCTGAATTAAATAAAACAGTTACTCAAGATGATACTAAATCTTTATATTTTAAATATAAGAACAATGAAATATCTAAAGAAAATAGAAAAATATTAAATGAAGCAAAGAAAATAGTAGAATCAAATAAACAAAATAGAAGAACAAAAGAGCAATGGTTACAAGTAGCTGAATATATAGGAGCAAATGCTAATGTAAAATCTAGTCAAGATTTACAAAGACTTGCAATGGAAACATGGCTTGAAAGCAAACCTAATAATAGAGAAAATCTTAATAGGCAAGGTAAAAAATATATAGAATTTAAAACTAATGAATGGTTCAATGCTATGTATAAAGGTGCTGGAGTAGGTACTGATGTTAAAATGAGTTTAGAAGAAGCAACTGATAATAAAGGTAAAAAAGTAGATTTAAAACCAATACAAAATAATACTTATGAAAAAGTAAATACTAAACCTAAGAAAAATGAAATTATTTCTAAAGATGATATAGTAAATGAAGTACTTAATATAGGAGATAAAAAAGTATCTAATTTCTATTCAAATGCAACTGAAAAGAGTAAATTTATTACAGAAGAAAATAGAGTTAAATTAATGGATAATGATACTTTAAAATATTATGATGCTATTAACAACAAAGAAACATTACAAGATGCTTTAAATAAATTAGATAGCAATACTGAAAAACAAATAGGAGATTTCTTTACTAAGAAAGAATTTACAGCAGAAGATGTAGCAACTGGATGGATCTTAGTTAAGAGATATCAAGATGCAGGTAACTTTGAAGCAATGAGTAATGTAATTGAAAGAATGAGACAACAAGGTACAAAAGCAGGTCAAACAATTCAAATGTATGGAATGCTTGAAAGATTAACACCTGAGGGAATGGAATATTACTCACAAAAACAATTAGATAATGCATTTAATGAATTTAGCAAAAATAAATCTAAAAAACAAATTGAAAAATATGCTAATGATTTTACTTTAACAGCAGAAGAACATCAATTTATAAAAGATACAATGGAAAAAGTACAAAAAATGACTGATGATAATGCTAAAAAAGTAGAAATAGCAAAAATAGTATCAATGTTAAGTGATAAACTACCACCAGAAAAAGGTTCTAGATTAAAGTCATGGATGAGAATATCAATGCTAGGTAATCCAAAGACACAAGTAAGAAATATAGTAGGTAATGCTATAATTCAACCAGTAAACTGGGTAGGAGATGTATTTAGTTCTGTAGCAGATAAATTAGTATCAAAGAAAACAGGAGTAAGAACTAAAGGAGCAACTGATTTTGGAGCACTAGCAAGAGGAACTAAACAAGGATTTAAAGAATCTATTAGGGATGCAAAATTAGGTATAGATACAAGAGATATTAACTTAAATAGATTTGAAGAAAATATTGGAGCTAAACCTTTTTATGAAAAACATACAGGAGCAGCTAAAGTATTAAATCCAGTAGCAAAAGGACTAAATAAAGTAAATAAAATACTTAGTAATGTTATGAGTGGTGGAGATAGAGTATTCTATCAAGGTATATATGAAAACTCATTACAAAATCAAATGAAACTTAATAAAGTAGAAGTACCAACTCAAGAAATGATAGATATAGCAGAACAAGAAGCTTTACAAAGGACTTGGAATGATTCAAATGAATATACAAAAGCAGTTTTACAAATAAGAAATGCAATGAATAAAATTAATGTAAAAGGATATGGTTTAGGTGATGTATTAGTACCATTTGCTAAGACACCAGCAAACTTAACAAAAGCAATAGTAGATTATTCGCCATTAGGATTAACAAGAACTATCTTAAGTGATGGTAGAAAATTAAAAAATTCATTACAGAATGGACAATATAATGCACAATTACAACATAAATTTGCTGATAGTTTAGGAAAAGGTTTTGCAGGATCTTTATTATGGGTAGCAGCTTATGGATTAGCAAAAGCAGGAATAACAAGTGGAGCAAGTGATGATGATAAAGATGTAGCAAACTTTATGAGAAATACATTAGGTATTCAACCATATTCTGTAAAAGTAGGTGATAAATCATTTACTTATGACTGGGCTCAACCAATAGCTGCACCATTTGCTATGATGGCAGATATAGAAAGTAAAAAGAATAATACAAAAGATGAGCAAGATTTACTTAGTTATATTAAAACTGCAGGAAATACTGGGTTAAACATTTTATTAGACCAAAGTTTTTTAAGTTCTATTCAAGATGTATTTAATAGTTATGAGGGACCAGGAGCTGCAATTCAACAACAAATAGAAGATTTACCAGCAAGAGCAACACCAACATTTTTTAAGCAAATAGCAGATTTAATAGATCCAAAATCTAGACAAACTTATGTTAAAGGTGATGCAAGTCAAACATTAAAGAACAAAGTACAAGTTAAAATACCAGGAGCATCAAAAGAATTAACAGCACAAAGAGATACATTAGGAAGAGAAATAGAAAAATATGGTGGAAATGATAATACATTAAAATATGCATTTAATGTATTTTTAAATCCAGCAAATACAAACAAAGGTAAACCAAGTGAAGCAGCAGAAGAAATATATGCAGTATATAAAGCAACTGGAGATAAAACAATAATGCCTAGACAAGTAGGATATAGTGAAAATATAGGTGGAACAACTAGAAACTTAACAGCTAAGGAAAGAAATGAATGGCAAAGACTATCTGGAGAAAAGATAGAAGAAAATGTAAAAGCATTAATACAAAATAATAAATATAATGAAATGAGTAATGAAGATAAAGCAGCAGTAATAAATGGCATAGTAAATTATTCATTTGCAAAAGCAAAAAGTGATTTATTTAATACAAATATATCAACAATGTATAAAACAGCAGCTAAAAAAGAAGAACAAGGCATTCCTCTATATGATTACTATATAGATAGAATATCTAAAAGAAAATAATTAAGGGAACTCTTATGAGTTCTCTTTTTTATAAAAAAAGAAAAGGAGAGTGATTAGATGATAAAGTTTAATCAAAACAATTTAGATGCAGAAATGGTAATAGGAGATACTGGATCATTTTCATTTAAAGTAAATGTAAATGGTGAGAATGCACTAAAAAATGGAGATACTGTTTATTTTACTGTAAGAAAACTAATAGATAATAGCATACTTATACAAAAAGAAATAACAGAATTTCCAGATAATATATGTAATATAATCATAGAACCAACAGAAACATCAAATATAACAACAGATGATGATAATTATATTTACGATTTAAAACTTGTAAGAAGTGATGGAACAGTAGATTCATTAATCCCAAATAGACCATTTGCATATTTTAGTTTGAAAAGAGGTGTTAAATAATGAATCCAACATTTACAATAGATATAGAAACAAAAACAATAGAATTTAATCTTAATGGTGGAGCAAGAGGATTACAAGGTATTCAAGGAATACAAGGACCAGTAGGACCACAAGGAGAAAGAGGTCTAAGTGGTTATACACCACAAAAAGGAGTAGATTACTTTACACAAGAAGATATAGCAAGTTTAAATATACCAAGTAAAACAAGTGATTTAATAAATGATAGTGGTTTTGTAAATGATACAGACTTAAACGATGCAATGAATACAAAGCAAGACACATTAGTAAGTGGTACTAATATTAAAACAATAAATAATGAATCAATATTAGGAAGTGGAAATATTAATATTAGTGGTGGTGGAGGAAGTTCAACTGATGTACAAATAAATGGAAATTCAATAACAAATAGTGGTACAGCTAATATTATTACTAAAGGAGTATATAATCCAAACACAAATAAAATGGCAACTGAGAGTGATATACCTGATGTATCAAATTTTGTTGCAATTTATGAAACAGTTGCGGCTATGAAAAATGATACAGAATTAGTTGTTGGGAATGCTGTTAAAACATTAGGATATTATAGTGCTAATGATGGTGGTGGTGCAGAATATTACATTGTATCTTCTACAAATAAATATGCAGAAACATTAAATAATAATTTAAAAGCAGAATTAATTGTTAAAAACGATGAAATAAATGTATTACAAGTTGGTGCAAAGGGTGATGATGATTTTGATAATACAACTATTTTTAAAAATCTAATATATTCTAATCAAGATAATAAAAAAATAGTAATTCCAAATGGTACATATAAAACTTCTTCATGGGGAACAAATGGAAATAATGAAAGACTTAATAATGTAGAATTAATAGGTATTAATAAACCAACAATTAGTGTTATTTCAAAAAGCAATGAATCATTAGAGGGTACTTATTCTGGTACTTTTACAGTAAATCCTGGTTATACAAAAATAACTACTGGTTCATCATTTATATTATCAACAAAAGAATTAGCAGATGGTCAAAATTATTATTATTTAAAATGTGCTGATAAAACTTTAATACCTACAGGATTAAATAGTACTTGCTATTTAATAGGAGAAACAACTGGAATAAGATACAATGTAGCAAGTGTAGATACTGATGATCCTGATGGAACAGGAACGGCTAGAATATATTTATATGATAATGCTTCTGGTAAGAAACCTAGTATAATATTTAATAATAGTTCTAATACATTAACTGAAAATTTATGGGTATCAAAATATAGTAATAGTGGTATATGGTATATAGATTTTGGTTCAAATACTGTACCAAGCTATATTAAAACTACTAATAGGCATATTAAACAAGAATCTACTTTAAAAAATGCTAGAACAAAAGATGTATTTAATTATAATTCAAAAGATTATATAGTAATAGACTGTTTTAATGATGATTATTATAATTCGCCATTTTCAAGCATTACTCCACTAGATAATAATACTGAAATAAAAGTATATTCAAGTTCTGGAGTATCATCAAGTTTATGCTCACTAAATAAATTTCAAAATGTTACGATAGATAATATTAAATTTAATGGTAATAATTATTTAATAGGTAATTATCAATTTGATAACAATGAGTGGAATTTAATATATTTAGGTGGTTGTAAAAATATAACTATTAAAAATTGCATTTTTGGTAATGCAGTAATGGCTAGTATTCATATTGGAGGAGCAGGAAATACATTTGCAGAAGAAATACATGATTTCCCAGAAAATGTATTAATAGATAATTGTAACTTTTATAATAATGGAAGAAATGATATAGAAATAATTCATGGCAAAAATATAAAGATTACAAATTGTGTAGGCTTAGGAACTTTAGATATTGAAGCAAATAGTGAAGAAATATTAGATAATATTCTTGTATCTAATTGTAATTTTAATAGTACAACACCTTATAGACCTATTGGAGTAAGCAATTTATCAAATATATCTTATTCAAATTGCACATTTAATTCAATTTTATGTCAAAGAGGAACAAGAATTAATTTATCAAATGTTAAATGTCATTCATTACAACCATATCAAGAAACAGTTATTAAAGGTGTTAATTGCTTAATAGATGGTATAGACCAAACTTATGGGAATGAACATTTACATTTTACTAATACAACATTTTTAGGGCTAACTAAAGCTAATCCTGGAGGTTCGTATGGAAATTCTAAATGGTATTTTGATAATTGCTGTATTGATTTGTCTTTAATAAGATACTTTACATTATACAATAATAAAATGATTTATTTAAAGGACAGTATACTCACTTGTGATGTGGAAATGACAGGTTATGATACTGATTCAATTATGAATTTTTATAATACTAAAATTCATAATATAAGAATCAATGCTTCAAATAATGTTGATGGAAATATATTTGATAGTTGTACATTTAGTTCTTCATCTAATAGTTTTTCATTTGGACAAGCAGCAATGTCTGGAATATTTAAAAACTGTTATATAAAAACTAATGTAACAAGTTCTACTGGCAATATGACTTATTTAGATTGCATTTTAGGAAATGCAGAACAACCTAAAATAGGTACAAGTACAGTAGGAGCACTTATAAATGGGTTAAAAACTGATGATCCAAGTCAAGATATTAACTGGGACTGGTGTTATGTAGGAACAACTTCAAAACTAGTATTTAAAAATGTTAGTTATGATGTAACAAAAAATACTTTAGGTTTATTACCTGGAAATGGAACAGTTAGTGTAAATACAGTTAGCGATGAAAGTTATTATGTATATGAAAATAATAGTTCTAATTATATAAGAGGCTTAATAACATACTCTAATAATTCATTATTATTAAAAAAAGTTTCAGCATTAACTGGAGCATATCAAACAAAAACAATGGTTGTTACTTATGAAGATTCATCAACAGAAACAATTAATTTGGTGGTGAGTAATTAATGAATTTATCAAATGTTAAGTCAATAATTATTGGAAATAAAGAAGTAAAAAAAATTGAGGATACTCAAGGGAATGTTTGGTGGAAAAAATCAGGATTACCAAGTGAATATACTTTAGTAGATTATATTGAAAGTAATGGAACACAATATATAAATACAGGAATTACTTCAATAACAAAAGATTTTAATATAGAAATGGACTTTAAAATTACAACTTCTCAAAGCTTTCAAGCTTTATGGTGTTGTAGAACACATAATGTAGATGTAACAAGAACTTGTTTTACAACTGGATTAACTGGTTTTAGAAATGACCAAGGAACTCAAACACCAATAAGTGCATCATTAAGCCTTAATCAAAAATACAATTTAAAATCAACAAAAACACAATTTATTTTAGATGATGTAGTTTTAAAAGATAATATATCAACTACTAATAATGCAATTAATGATAAATTATGGTTATTTGCTGCTTATGCAGTAGGCACATCAACTGCATCAAATTATTTTTATGGTAAATTATATGGATGCAAGATATGGGATAGTGGTAATTTAATAAGAGAATTTATACCTTGCTATAGAAATAGTGATAGTGTAGCAGGATTATATGATTTAGTTAATAATGTATTCTATGTTAGTGCTGGTTCAGGAGAATTTTCTTATGGAAATGATTAAAGGAGGTATTTTATGGATATAGAAAAAAGAATAGAAAAACTAGAAATTAGACAAGACAAAGTAGAAGATAGAGTAACTGGTATTTTACAAGAAATATCATCTTTTAAACCTATATTAGAACAAATAAAAGAAAGCATAGATAAATTAAGTCAAAACTCAATAGATAAAGATAGAGTAGAAAAAATAGAAACAAAAGTTGATAACCTAGAAAAAGAAATTCAAGAAGAAACAACTGGAAAAAAAGCAAAATTATTTGAAGAAATAATTAAATATGTTATAATTACAGTGTCAGGAGCAGCATTAGGCTATTTTATTTCAAAGTAGGTGGTATTATGAAAGATAGTTTAGCAAAGGAAATTTTATCACAAATGAAAAAGGACAATAAAAGAATAACAACTATGTTTTTTATTATGTGGATCATAACATTTATAGCATTAATTACTATGACTATTCTTTATATAAGATTAAACAATGATATAGGAGTTATAGAAACTACCACTCAAGAAGTAACTCAGGACAATACTAATGGAGATAATAATTTTATAGGAAATGATGGAGATATAAATTATGGCAAAGCAAACGATTAAAACTACTACTACAAAGGCAACTTATAGAAAGTCTACAAGTGGACCAAAGAATTGTCCTGTATGTGGTAAGTTTATGAAAAAGAAATAATGTTTGATTTTACTAAAAAAGAATATGAAGAGTTAAAAGACAAATTAATGCTAAATGATGAACTTTCAAAAATTCTTGAAATGAAAATTAAAGGTTGTTCAATAGTAGAAATATCTATGAAACTGAATCTAAGTGAAAGAGCAGTAAATAGAAGAGTAAAAAAATTAAAAGAGAAGATTATACGAGTGTTATAATCTTCTCTTTTTTTTTTGTCTTTTTTTGTCGCTTTTTTGTCGTTTTTATGGCTTAAAATCGACATTTTTTACCTTAATAAAGATGATTTAATATAGCTAGAAAGGAGATATATTATGACAAAGTTAAAGGAGAACCCTATTAAGAATAATTTTGTGTATATCTCTTTTTTAGTTGATGAACTAATAGAAATTATTGAAGAATTGGAGAGTGATTAAAATGTTTGGAAATCCATATTCTAGTTATAATCCTCAAGCAAGTTTAGATAGGATAAACAGTCAAATAGCAGAACTAGAAAAAATGAAAACACAAATACCAATGCAACAACCTACTAACTTAACACAGAACTTTCAAATAGCACCTACAAATAATGTAATAAAACATGCTGAGTCAATGGAAGAAGTGCAAAAGAATATGGTTATAGGTGATACACCATTTTTTAGTAATGATATGTCTATTGTATGGATAAAATCTACTAATGGTGAAATAAAGAGTTATGAATTAAAAGAAATAATACAAAAAGATGAAAAGGATATACAAATAGAATATTTACAGGCACAAATAGAGGAATTAAAAAAAGAGGTGAAGAAAGATGAATCCAACACAGATGTTAATGAATCAACTTCAAACACAACTCAAGAGTAGAAATCCACAAATGTTTAAACAATTTGAAGAAATGCAAAAAGGAAATCCACAAGAAATATTAAATAATATGATGAATAAATATACTCCAGAGCAAAAGAAAAATTTTATTCAATATGCAAAAGGTTTTGGAGTAAGTGAAGAACAATTAAAAAAATATGGTATCAACTCATAAGAGTTTGATATAGATTAGCAAGGAAAGGAGTGAAAGACATAATGAACGGAAACAATGGAATAGTACCTACTGTTGACTTAGCAACTAACTCATATCCATTTATGGGTGGTTATGGAAATAATGGTTTCTTTGGTGGTGATGGAATCTGGGCTATTGTCCTATTAGCATTATTATTTGGTAATAATGGATGGGGAAATGGCTTTGGTGGTGGTTTTAACAATATTGCTACTACTGATTATATCTCAAGTGAATTTACTCAAAGAGATGTAAACAATGGTTTCCAAAATCAAAGTAACTTAATTTCAAATGGATTTACAAATACTGCACAAGATATTTGTAATCTTAGAAGTGATGTATTAGAAAATCGTTATGCTGCTCAATTATCTGCTTGTAATACACAAAGAGATATATTAAGTCAAACTAATGAATTAAATACTAACTTATTAACTACTCAATTAAATGCACAAGCACAAATGGATAAATGTTGCTGTGATTTAAAAGCACAAGGAATAGAGAATACTCAAAAAATACTTGATGCTATGAATCAAAACACTATTGATTCTTTAAGAAGTGAAGTTAATGACTTAAAGAATACTATTACTGCAAATGGAATAGGAACATCAATAGTTAATCAAGTAAGACCATATCCAATACCAGCTTATCCAGTAACAAGCCCATATACAGGTTTTTATGGATATAATGGTGGATTCTATGGTAATGGTTTCTACGGAAATACAATAGTTTAGTTTTTTAAAAAGCATAATGTCATTATGACAAACTCAATATGAGAACTTGCTAATTATAGAGGTAGACAAGTTCTACCTCTTTTTTTAATGAAAGGAGATACAAAATGATACAAAGTGTACAAGAACAAGAATTAGTGTTGACTTCAAATACAGCTCCAGTAACATTTGCAGATACTGATTTAAGGACTGGAAGTGCAAATTGTTTTAATGGATGGTTAAATCATAATGAGGGTTCTGCTCAATTTAATTTAGTTGCTGGTGGAATATATGAAATAGATTTTAATGCTAATGTTACAAGTGCAACACCAGGATCAATAGCTTTAGGTATTTTTACTGATGGAGTAAAACTTAACGGAGGAGAAACAAACACAGTAATAGCAGCAGCAGGAGATTATGAAAATATTTCTATAAAAAAATATATTCGTGTATGTGGTAGAGGAAGTGTAACTGTTTCAATTAATAGTCTACCAACTGTTGTATATGATGGAACAAGTGAAGATACTCAAATACCAATTTTAAAAAATGCAAATATTATAATTCGTAGATATTCATAATGGTAGATAATTTATCACTTGTTTTACAAATGTTAAGTCTGCAAATATTATTTAGAGATTTTAATAATACTGACTTAATGCAAGAATTACAAAAACAAGATACTGAATATTTTGAAAAAATTATAGAAAATCAAAAAAAGATATTAGAAATCCTTAATGAAAGGAGTAATTATGAAACAAGAAACAATAACTGAATTAAATAATCAAGTAGAAGAAAAAATAAAACAATTTTTAAATGAAAAAATAAATACAAGCAATATCGATAATTTAGGTAAATTAGTTGACATTTACAAAGATATAAAGGAGGCAGAATGTATGAATTATAGTGGTAACTATGGAAATTATGGCAATTCTTATGGTAGACCAGGATATGATTCTTATGGAAGAAGAGGAGTAGATATGAAATATCGTGGTGGAGAATACTTAGATAGAATGGCTGGAGAATATGGAAGATATAGTGAATCTTATGGAAGATATGGAGCTAGTCAAGAAACAGATAAAAGTTTTCATTATATGGTAGAAGCATTAAAAGATTTTATAAAAGTATTATATGAAGAAGCTGATACACCACAACAAAAACAAATGCTACAAGAAGCTATACAAAAAAGTATGATGATGTAATATGTATAAATTTTATAATGAAAACCCATTAAATAGATATGAGGATGACTGTGTTATTCGTGCTATTAGTTGTGCAACTAATCATAGTTGGGATGAAGTGTATGACTATTTAAGTAATATAGCACAATATGAGGGTACATTGTTAGATAAAAGAGACTTTGTAAGAAACTATTTAGATAGAACCTATCAAAGGTTAAATGGAATACATGGTACAGTGGGATATGTTTCTTCAATGTTTCCTAATAATACTTTACTTATAACAATGAGAGGACATATAACATGTAGTAAACCAGATAAAATTACTGGTATATCAACAATATATGACACATTTGATCCTCGTGATAGAATCGCAGAAGATGTGTGGTTAGTAAAATAAAAAAGACTTATTTAAAAGTCTTTTTTTAGTATTTCTTTAATTGGTCTGCAGAAGCCCATCCAATATCTTCCATACCTTGTTCTGGTCCATTAGATAAGTGATAAGGTCTTACAGCTCCCTCATTAATTAAAGTTATATATTTAATATCTGTTGGATCATCAGGATTTCCTGTATATGGTAAAGTTTGTCCTCCACCACCATTAGAATCTTCTGTAAGAACTCCAGTTACTAATACTCTTTCACCTATACTAAAATCTCCACTTGGTGTAGGTGTTGGTGTAGGTTCTGGACTTGGTCCATCTAATCTTTTATTAACTTCTTCTACTATATAAGACATTTTACTTTCTAAATATGGTCCTGGACAAGTTGTAGCCATAAACATATTATGAGTTGTAAAATGACAACCTGGTGTACCATCATAACTTGCTCTAAATCCATATCTCTTACATATATCTACACATAAGTCTATACATTTATTTAATGCAGTATCAGACACATGCCAATTACCACCAATTTCATCATTTGCAACTTCTATATTTATCGCACGAGTGTCATTGTCATACGATGTGGTTGACCATCCGCGAAGTTCCTCTGGAACGTAACAACCAACTCTACCATCAGTACCAATACCATAGTTAGCACTTGCTTCTACATTTCTAAATACTTGTCCACAAGTTTCTACACTTAAATTTCCTGCCATGTGATGTATTGTTATAGTATCAATTGTTCTACCATTTCTTGAACTACAATTATCAGTAAGCATAACTACATCAGTTAAATTACTCATTGCCATTTGACTCATCTCCTTTTCCCATATATTTTAATTCTTCATTTTCATCTAGATTAATAATATTTCCAAATTCATCTTGTAATACTTCAATATTTTCAGTTTCTTCTACTTCTTTAATTTCTTCATTATTCATTTTTATTCCTCCTTTATTTCATTTTGATTATTTGTTTTTTTAGTAAAAAAATATGTAAATACAGCAGTTGCTAAATTAGAGAATAATGTAAATACTATTTGAAACATATCCCATTCTTCTTTAATAGCAACAATAATAACAAGTGCTATGATAGTTAATGTAAATGCAACAGTTACAAAACTCTTTAAATCACTCCATATTTGTTTCATTTTTTCCTCCTTTCTTGTACCTTTGATTATCTATATTCCAATTATCATAATGTTGTTTCATATAAGCTTCTATTAATTCATAGATTCTTTCTTTTTGTTCTTTAGTTCCATTATCAAATTTAGAATGACATTTATTAGGATTTAAGTCAGTACATAAAGTAACAATATTTGTTTCAATTCCTAATCCACCTTTAGCACGACTAAGAATATGTGCATTTGGCATTACATAACCACTCATACCACATACTACACAACAACCTCCATCACGATCCCAAACAATTTTTTTAACTTTTTGAGGTATATCTGTAGCTTTACTTCTTTTAGTTTTCATAAATTTCACATCCATTTCACATCTATTTTGAGTAATTTTTACTTCTTTTTTTTAGATATGACTAGGCATTATTCCCTTATAATAACTAATAATTAGTAACCACTATATATTAATAAAATAATCCCATACAGGTCACCAAATATGTATTTTAGTTATATTTTATAAAGGTTTGCAGTTTTTTACATCTAGTTTCACATCTATTTTATCATAAATTATCTAATAAATCAACTATCTCATCCTGTACACTTGGGAATAAGTGCATATAGGTTTTTTGCATAACTCCTATGGTGTGTCCCATACGATTAGACATCATTACAAAGAATTTACTTGTATCAGTTTGTCCACTTTTTAAATATTCATTAATAAGTAGAGAAACATGAGAATGCCTAAATTCATGTATAGTTATTTCAGGTACTCCAGATAGTTCAAAATAATTATGTTTATATCTATCTATTGTTGTTGATTTAAGATAAGTTGTACCATTAAAAACAAACCAATTTTCTTTAAAGTCAGTAAAAGACTTTTGTTCTAGATAATATGAGTAAAGTTCTTCATATAGAGTTTTACTCATTTTTATTTTTCTATTTTTATATGTTTTAGTAGGTGTAATTATATAATCTAAATCTGTTTTAATTGATAATGTTTTATTAATAGATATTTCTTTATTACTCCAATTTATATCATTCCAAGTAAGAGCTTGTAATTCTCCTTTTCTTGCACCAGTATAATATAATGTAGTAAAGAAACAATGCCATATAGGTATATCTACTACTTTGATAAAAGAATCAAATTGTTCTTTTGTTATATATCTTAATTTTTCTTCATCTTTTATTATTGCAGTTTGTTTAGCTTGAAATCTACCTAATTGATAAATTAGATTTTTTTCTATATTATAATTTTTAATAGCATAGTCATATATTCCTTTGAATATAGAATATAAATTATTTTTGTATTTTAAACATATATTTTTATTATCTATTATTTCATACCATTTCTTTATATCTTTAATAGCTAATTGATTAATATATGAATTTTTAAAATATGGATATATATTTCTTTTATAATCTAATCTATAAGAATAAAATGTACTCTCTTTTCTTTTTTTCTTAATATCTTCTAAATATTCTTCTGCAACTATATCAAATCTTTTATTTATAGGATCATCATTTTTAAGAATAAACTTTGATTCAGCTTTTTCACATTCTTCTTTAGTTAAATATTTTTTTGAATTGTATTGTTCACCATTTTTAGATTTTCTAAAGTAATACATTCTTCCATCTTTAGTAGGTGTTCCTTTAAATATTGCCATAATTATTCCTCTGTTTCTAAATAGTGTTCTTTACAAGCTATATTTATTTCTTCTTCTAATACTTTCCAGTCTATACCATTATCATAGAAATCACTTACATATATTTCATTATCACAAACATTTAAGATAGGTGATTCATCATCTTTTTTATTATCACAACCATAAATGATAAATAAAATAACTGCAATAAAACCTAATGCACTAATTATTTCTTTAATTTTGTCTTTCATTTTCTTTCACTCTCTTTTCTATAATAAATCTAATTGTATCTTTATCATCATCAGTTAATAAATCTTTATTTTGCAAATATAGTTCAGTTAAATCATCAAATTGTTCGTTAATTTCTTTTAAATCGTGATTAATTAAATCATCAATAGTACATCCTAAGAAATTAGCTAACTTAATAGCATCTTCTGTAATAATACATCTTTCACCAGACTTCCACATTGATATTAAACTTTTACTGTTATGCCCAGTTATTTTTAGAATAGTATTTACTGTTAATTTACCACTATCCAAAAGATATTTTAAATTTTTAGAAAACATATTTTCCATAATATCACCTTTTCATTATTATATACGAAAAAATGTAAAATGTAAAATTATTTTCACTTTTAGTGATTTTAGTATTGACATAGTTCACTCATAGTGATACACTTGAATTATCAATAGAGGAGGTGTAGGAAATGGAAACTAACGAAAAACAAATATCAAATAACATTAAAGCTATGTTAAAAAGATATGGAATTAGTAGAGAAGAACTTGCAGATAAACTAGGAATAACAAAAAGAACACTTATTAAAATAGTTAATCATCCTAATAAGTATTCTATTAATTACTTAAATGAAGTTGCATCTGCAATAGGCTGTAACATCAATGAATTTTTTTTACCATTATAGTTCACTCAAAGTGATAAGGAGGAAATATGAAATTATATCTAACAGCTAAGGATCTACAGGAAATGATACCAAACCTTACTTATGATAATGCAATTAAGTATATCAATGAAGCAAGGAAGATTATGAAAGAAAGAGGTTATTTAATACCAATAGCTAGACCAAAAGTAGCATTAACAAAAATAATAAATGAAATGTTAGGAATTTAAAGGAGGTGAGAATATGAAAAAGGCAATAAAAAAAGTACTAATAATAGCACTTATTTATTCAATAGGAATTGGCTGTGTATTCATCTTATCTTGGAATGCTGAGAGAATAAACAACCAAAATGCTCAACAAATAGTTGAGAACAAATAAAAATATTTGCATTTTTAATATAACACAAAATAAAAAAAATAACAATAGGAGGAACTGATGGCTCAAAAAAGAATGTTTAGCTTGAGTGTAGTAGATACAGATAAATTCTTGGAAATGCCTATATCTAGCAGGTTACTTTATTATGAATTAGGTATGAGAGCTGATGATGATGGATTTGTAGATAATTGGAAAAAAATATTAATGTTTACTGGATTAAAAGAAGATGATATGAAAGTTTTAATATCAAAACAATTTATTATACCTTTTGAATCTGGAGTAATAGTTATAAGGCATTGGAGAATGAATAATTACTTACAAAATGATAGAACAAAACCTACTATACACCAAGAAGAATTAAAAAAATTAGGACTTGATACCAACAATGTATACACTTTGGATACAAACTGTATACACAGTATAGATAAGAATAGTATAGAAGAGAATAGTATAAATAATAACAATAATAACGAACCAGCATTTGAATATGACTGGATTAATGAGGAGGAAATATGAAAATAAGTAAAAAAATAATTGAATATATAAATGAAACAATAGAAACAAAAAGAGCATTAAAAAGACAAATAGAACAAATGAGAATACATAATGACAAATTAATGGATAATATCCAGGAAAGAGACTTAAACATGAAAGATGTATTAAGACAAAAAGATATTTATAAGTCTCAATTAAGACAATATAAGAGAGATTTAACTAATGCTAATAAAAGAATAAAAGAACTAGAAAAAGAGTTAAAAAAGGTTACTAAATGAATACTTTAAGAGTTTTAAAAGAAAAAGAGATGACAACATTTGAAAATATGAACAAATTAAGAAATATACATTTTGATAAAAAATGTAAAAGAGAACATAGTATAAAACTACGAGAAATACAAGATGAACAATATAACAAAAATAAATTTTATAAAGGTCTATTAAGACACTGGAAAGGAACTGAAAATGAAGAAACAAAGAATATTAGAAAGAATCGCTGATATTTTAGTAATGATAGTAATAGTACTATTAACAATATCAATTTTAAAACTATATAAGAAACAATATGAACTAGAAGATAAAATAAAACAAATAGAACTAGATTATAAATTTCTAGAATATAACCAAAATGAGATGGAGGAATACCATGAGAATAGATGAAAAAACATTTAATATTCTAGATAAAGCATCAAAAATAACATTAACAGATTATGAAATAAAATGGTTTGATAAAGAAAACAAAGATGGATATATAGACAATGAAAACTTAATATGTGCAATTGAAGATTTATTGCTTGAAATAGGTTATTTACATGAATTAATAGATGATTTAAAGAATAAAGAATATGAAGATCCAGATTCATATGAAAGATGGGAAGAACATAAACTAATGGAGGAAATGAAATGAAATATTTAGATATAGCAATAGCTAATGAAACTATAAAGACTACTGATATAAAAGGCAAAGAATATGCAGAAGTAAATCAAAGAATAAAAGCATTTAGAATGGTATATCCACAAGGAACTATACAAACACAAATGATAAGCAATGAAAATGGTGTGTGTATGTTTCAAGCAAGAATATATGATGACTTTAACAGATTACTAGGAACAGGAACAGCTTATGAAAAAGAAGATAGTTCATTTATAAATAAAACATCATACATAGAAAATTGTGAAACAAGTGCAGTAGGTAGAGCATTAGGAATGTGTGGATTTGGAATAGATGTAAGCGTAGCAAGTGCAGAAGAAGTACAAAATGCTATACAAAATCAAGAAGTAACAAAAGAAGAAGCTGATAACTATGTATTGCCATTTGGAAAACATAAAGGTAAAAAATTAAATGAAGTACCAAAAGAATATATTGAGTGGATGTTAGGTAATTCAACTGATGAAAGAATGATAAAAATTATAGAACTAGCAACAGGAATAAAAATACCTAGTGAAGAAGAACAAGATGAAAGAATTAACTTATTAGATGCTATTCAAAAACTAGCAATAGAAAAAGAAATAGATTTAGAAGAAATAAAAACAAAGTTTAAAGTTGATTCATTAACTGATATGACTACTGAACAAATGAAGAAATGTATAGTAGCAATGAATAAAAAGGAGGTATAAAAATGGACTTTTATGCAATAACATTAAATCTAATGTTAGAAGATTATAAAAAGAATGGAATAAACATAGAAGAAGCAAATAGATTATATAAGTTCTGGAATATAGCAACAATATATAAAAATGGAAAGGTGGAGTTTATAAATGAATAAAGAAGAATATAGAGCTGGATTATGGAAAAAACAAGCCAAGAGTGGTACAAAGTACTGCTCTGGTAAATTAAAAATTGGAGATAGAGAATATTATGTAACACTTTTTAATAATGATAAAAAAGGAAATGAAAAAGCACCTGATTTTAACTTAATTGTAAGAGATAGTATAAATACTCAAGAAACACAAAAACAAGTCCAAAATGAACCTGAAAATAGTGTTAGAGAAGATGATACACAAATATATGAAGATTTTGGTAATCAATTAGAGTTTGAGTTTGATGATGATATGCCATTTTAAGGTGAAATATGGATTTATATAATGAGATTCAAGAAAAATGTAGACTATTAGATAACTCAATAAAAATGTTAAGAAAAACTGGTAGTGAGTATGCAAAAGCATATACAGATTATAGAGTGGCATTAGCTAAAGAATTGCTAGTTTTAAAAAATGAGGGTTATGCTATTACACTTGCTGGAGATATAGCAAGAGGTAAACCTGAAATTGCACATTTAAAGTTTGAAGAAATATCTAAAGAAGCTATTTATAAAGCAAATATGGAAAGTATTAATGTACTTAAATTACAAATAAAAGTATTAGAAAACCAAATTGAAAGAGAATATGGAGGTAATGAATGAAACAAAGAATTATAGATTATATAGAAAAGTTTGGATCTATTACAACATTTCAAGCATTTACTGATTTAGGTTGTACTCGTTTAAGTGAGTATATAAGGCAAATAAGACAAGATAGAGTTGTATTAGATGAAACTATTGCAACAAAGAATAGATATGGAGATAGAACATGGTACAAAAAGTTTTATTTTCAAAAGTAAAATATCATAACAAAAAATGTATATACAAAGATATGATATTTGATTCTTTAAAAGAAAGAAACCATTATATAGTACTGGAGCATTTAGAAAAAACAGGTCAAATAAAAGATTTAAAATGGCAAGTTAAATATGAATTACAACCATCATTTAAGTTAAATGGTAAAACAATAAGAGCAATAAATTATATAGCAGATTTTACTTATTTAAAAGATAACAAATTAGTAGTAGTTGATACAAAAGGATTTAGAACAAAAGAATACTTATTAAAGAAAAAAATGTTCCAGTATAAGTATGGTATGGATATAGTGGAGGTATAAGATGGATCATTTAACAATATTTGATGAATTATATCCTAAATTTAAGATAACTAAACCAATTAGACTAATAGAATTTTTTGCAGGTTATGGTAGTCAAGCATTAGCATTAAAATATTTAGGAGTTAAGTTTGAACATTGGAAAATATGTGAATGGGCAGTTAAAAGTATTCAAGCATATAAAGATATACATTTTAATACTTGCTATGCTGATACTGATTATAATTATGCACATGGAATATTAAAAGAAGATTTAGTTAATTATTTATACAATAAAGGAATATCAAATAATTATAATGAACCAATGACTAAGCAACAAATAGAAAGACTAAACGAAAAACAATTACAAACAATTTATAATAATATAGCAATTACTCATAATTTAGTAAATATACAACAAGTAAAAGGCAAAGATTTAAAAATAAAAGATAAAGATAAATATGATTATATATTAACTTATTCATTTCCTTGCCAAGATTTAAGTTTAGCTGGTAAAGGAAAAGGAATGAGTGATACAACTACTCGTTCTGGAATGCTATGGGAAGTAGAAAGAATATTAAAAGAACTAAAAGAAACTGATTCACTCCCTCAAGTACTTTTAATGGAGAATGTACCACAAGTACATAGTGTAGATAACACACCAGATTTTAATAAATGGCAAATAGAATTAACTAAACTAGGATATAAGAACTATTGGGAAGATTTAATAGCAACTGATTATGGAATACCACAAACAAGAAATAGATGCTTTATGGTATCTATACTAGGAGATTATAATTATACATTCCCTAAACCAATACCACTAGAAAAGAAATTAAAAGATATGTTAGAGGATAATGTAGATAAAAAGTATTTTTTAAGTGATAAAATGATAGAGTTTTTTAAACATAATGAAGAAAAGCAAAAAGAAAAAGGAAATGGATTTAGATTTAATGTTAGTGATGGAAATGTAATTGCAAAAACAATAACAACACTAGCAGGAAATAGAATGGATGACAATTTTATAAAAATACCAAAAGTATTAGGTGGTATAGGAGAAAAAGATAGCAATAATAATACACAATGGAAACAACAAAATAGAATATATGATAATAATGTTTCAATAGCAGTTACTACTTGTTTTAATCCTAACTATTTAGATAATAATTTAAGAATAAGAAAACTAACACCAAAAGAATGCTTTAGACTTATGGGAGTTAAAGATGAAGATTTTGAAAAAGTAAAAGTAAATCAAAGTGATAGTAGTTTATACCATTTAGCAGGAGATAGTATAGTAGTAAATGTCTTAATGGCAATATTTAAGGAGATGATTAAATGAAAATAGGAGATTATGTAAGAACTAATGAATTTGGAATACAAAAAGTTAAATGGTTTGATAATGAAGAACCTATATTAGAAAATGGTTTTACTGCATTACAAAGTAGTGGTTATAAATCAAGTCCAAACATAATAGATTTAATAGAAGTAGGAGATTATGTTAATGGAGAACAAGTATATGAAAGTAGATACCACGAATTGTATATAAGTTATGTATATTGTGGTGGAATAGGTGTAAGAACAACAGAATGTTATGCAACTTTTATTAATGATATGAAAGAAGAAGATATTGAAACAATAGTAACAAAAGAACAATTTGAACAAATGGAATATAAAGTAAAGGAGTAAATAATATGAGTGAAGAAGAATTTTTTAATAGAATGATAAATCAAATAAGTAAAGTTTTTGATGGAAGAATAGCAACAAAAATGAAAAATATATATTTAAAAAAAGATAAACAATTAAATAAACAAAAAGAAGTATTAGATAAGATAAAAGAAGTAATAAAGAAAGACAAAGTGTATATATCAGGAGAAAGAAATTTATCACATGAAATTGAAGAATTATTGGAGGAAATAGAATGAATGATAAATCTACAATAATGGAAAAGTATTTAGAATTAATCTATGATTTAGGTTATGATTATGATGATTTAGATAAAGTAGAAAGTTTAAAAGAATTAATTGATGAATTAGTTAGATATGCTAGTTTAGGTAGAGCATGTAATACAACAGAACCAATATATGAAAATGGGGGTAAAAAATATAATATATTAATGGAGGAAATAGAATGAAAGTAATAGATTTATTAAATAAAATAGCAAATGGGGAAGAAACACCAAAAAAATTTATTTATGAAGGTAATTTATATTATCTACAAAAAGA
>ODAI010438782.1_pt1 | contig 38553 bp, 32 predicted proteins | sample 1539321 | NCBI WGS metagenome assembly ODAI01 (sample SAMN02144231, study PRJEB22623) | gut metagenome | biome: sheep rumen | host: Ovis aries | place: New Zealand
AGCTTTGCTCCAGAGGTTCTAAATTACGGAAGGGTCAACGGTATTCTCAATGGCATACCTATCGCTATGAACGCTGAGACTGTCTATATCAACAAATCAGTTTACGAAAAATATGGACTGACAGTCCCGCAGACATGGGATGACCTGAATAACGCTGCAAAGGTCATGAGTCCGGATGGTGTTTATCCGCTTTCCGGCGCAGAAAAATCAATATGGCTCTACTGTATCGCCTACGCCGAACAGGTCACCGGAAAAAGTATACTCAATGATGACGGCGGCTTGAACTTCAACGCTGATGATCTCGAAGTTATGCTGAAATTCTATACCGATCTCGTTGAAAAGAAGATCATCCCTCAGGTCGAATTCTATGAAAGACTAAACATCAATACCGGTATGTATGCCGGTACTATCGCTTGGGTCAGTGATGCCAATAACTATTGCGGAACAGCTATAAAAAACGGCTATGAAATAGTTGCAGCACCTTACACTGCTTTCTCCGCTGACAAAAGCGGTGAGGGATGGTATGCAAAGCCGGCTACTCTTTATGCTGTAAGCAAAAATACCGAGCACCCGCGTGAGGCAGGGATGCTGCTCGATTTCCTTCTGAACAGCAAGGAAATGGCTCTGTTGCAGGGTGTTGAAAAAGGTATCCCTCTAAGCGAAACTGCTAAGAATACTCTCGATGAAGCTGAACTGCTTGTGGGTATACAGTACGATGCCTCTGTCGTCATGGATGAGAATAACCTGATAGATAAAATGGATCCGATACTCGAAGACGCCGATATCATTGACAAATTCACCGAGGTCAGCAACCTTGTCCTTTACGGAAAGGCTGATTTAGAGGCGGCTGCACAGCAGCTTTACACCGATTACAAGAAAATGTTCTGAAACTGAACGGGCTGTATTCCACAGCCTGTTTCATTTGGAGGGATAATTATGGATACCGATCTGATCTTCAAAAGCTGCCGACTTTGTCCGCGAAAATGCGGTGCTGACCGTACCTCCGGCAAAGGATTCTGCGGAGAAAGCAATGTTATCTATGCAGCAAAAGCTTCCCTGCACAAGTGGGAGGAGCCTTGTATTTCATATAAAAACGGCGCCGGGACAGTTTTCTTCTCAGGGTGCAGTCTGCACTGTAAATTCTGCCAGAATAATATTATCAGCAACGAGCTTTATGGTACAGGGATAAGCGTTCAGCGCCTTTCAGATGTTTTCCTCAGATTACAGGATAACGGTGCGGATAATATTGAACTTGTTACGCCTACGCATTTTGTTCCGCTTATTATAAACGCACTCGATATAGTCCGCAGCCGCCTCGAAATACCTGTTGTCTATAACTCCGGAGGCTATGAGCTGCCTGATACTATCGCTATGCTCAATGGATATATCGACATTTATCTGCCGGATATAAAGTATTTTTCCCCGGAAGTATCTGCAAGATATTCATCCGCTCCTGACTATTTTGTATACGCCTCGGAAACTGTGCTTGCCATGATTTCGCAGACCGGAAGGCTCGTCTATAACAGCGAGGGCGGTCTTATGAAAGGTACGGTCATCCGACATCTTGTTCTTCCGGCAAACAGACATGATTCTATCAGAATTATGGAGTGGATCGCTGCAAATACCTCGCCGGACAATGTCCTTGTCAGCATCATGAACCAGTATACTCCGTTTGACTTTATCCCCGATTCGCTCCCGGAGCTCCGGCGACGTGTCACTAAAATGGAATATAATAGTGTAGTCAGACGTGCCTCCGAGCTCGGACTGAACGGCTTCACTCAGGAAAATACCTCAGCTTCAGACAAATATGTTCCGGAATTTGATCTTGAGGGGCTCTGAATTATACAACTATCCCCTTCTTAAAACTTATCCCATCGTCCGACATTTCAACTCTGACCTGTTCACCGCTCGTGATGCTCGAATCAACTATCATCTGCGCAAGCTCGTTCTCTATAAGCTCAGTTACCCGGCGCTTTATCGGTCTCGCTCCATAACGCTCTGTCTCCCGCGTCCGTGCAACTGCGTCAATAACCTCCGGCGAATAGCTGAGCGCTATACCTACGCCCTCTGCACGCTTTTTCAGATTGTCAAGCGCAAGCTGACTTATCTTCACAAGATCCTCCTGACCGAGCTGACGAAAAACTATCATCTCATCTATCCTGTTTATAAATTCCGGAGAAAAACGGCTCCTTATACGCTCCGCTACCCTGTCCTCACAGGTACTTCCCGATGCGCCGAAGCCAACTGCTCCCTTGCCGCAGACCTCCTCCGCTCCGACGTTGGATGTCATTATTATTATACAGCTCCGGAAGCTCACCCGGCGCATGGACGAATCTGTGAGTATGCCGTCGTCAAGGATCTGCAGAAGAATGTTCAGCACTTCACTGTCAGCCTTTTCTATCTCGTCAAAAAGTATCAGAGAGTAGGGATTACGCCTTACCCTCTCACACAGTGTCATGCTTGTGTCGTCATAGCCTGCATAACCGGGAGGCGCTCCGATAAGCTTTGAGACTGAGTGCTTCTCCATATATTCTGACATATCGACCCTTATCAGGCTGCTCTCTGTATTGAACAGGCACTCTGCAAGTGCCTTGGCAAGCTCTGTCTTTCCTACTCCCGTTGGTCCGGCAAAAAGGAACGAGGCTGTCGGACGTCCGCTGTCACGAAGTCCTGAACGTGAGCGAAGTATCGCCTGAGTTATCCGGCTGACGGCATAGGAATGACCTACAACTCTTTCCGAAAGGCGATTTTCAAGCTCACTGAGCTGTCTCGCTTCCTCCGTAGTGATACGGCTCGCAGGTATACCGGTCTTCATCGAGATAACATCGGCAATGTCCGCAGCTGTAACCTTCGGGGTACCGCTGCCGTTGAGCTTTTTACCAAGCTGTTTAAGATCAAGCCCGGATTTACTTACGTCTATGAGCTCTGTCTCATTCTCAACATAACATGAACTGTTCCTGAGCTTCGCTCTTGCACACGCTTCGTCAAGTACATCTATCGCCTTGTCCGGCAGGAAACGTTCAGTAACATAGCGCACAGCCATATTGACAGACAAACCGATCGCCTCATCGCTTATCTCAACACCGTGGAATTTTTCATAGCTTCGACGAAGTCCCTTTAGTATCTCGATACATCCTGAAACTTCCGGCTCATTGACGTATACCGGCTGAAATCGGCGTTCAAGCGCTGAGTCTTTTTCGATAGTCTTGCGGAACTCCTCATAGGTTGTCGCTCCGATTATCTGGAGCTGCCCTCTCGCAAGCTGCGGCTTCATTATGTTTGCAGCGTCAATAGCTCCCTCCGCAGCACCGGCACCTACTATAGTATGGATCTCGTCAATAAACAGGATTATATTCCCTGCCTCTGTAGCTTCCTCTATGCAGGCCTTTACCCTTTCCTCAAAGTCACCGCGGTACTTTGCTCCGGAAAGCAGGGCAGCTATGTCAAGAGCGATTATATACCTCTTTTTCAATGGCTCCGGGACCAGATCACGCAGGAACATCTCCGCTACACCTTCTACTATAGCCGTTTTTCCTACACCAGCTTCACCTATAAGACAGGGATTGTTCTTTGTCTTCCGTGCAAGCACCTGCAATACGCGCCTTACCTCCCTGTCCCGCCCGATTAGCGGGTCATTCTTTTTTAGAAGCGCAGGGTCAGTAAGATTCTTCCCGTATCGGAACAGATTCGGAAGATCGGATGGCTTCGGAAGAATATTTGTATAAATATCGCTCCGTACCGTCTCTGAGTCAATTATACTCAGCGCTGAACATATTCTGTTAAGATCCGCGCCTGCTCTTTTCAGAACACTGCAAGCACTGCCGTTTGTCCCGCGAATAATTGCTGCAAGAAGATGCTCCGGGGAAACCTGCTTCTTTCCGTCCTCAGAGGCTATAGTACAGGCTGATTCAAGTATGCCCTTTGCTGCGTTAGTGAAATACCTCTGATTGAGCGGTGAGGGCGTCCCCTGCCCCACGAGCTCGATAATACCGCGCCTTATATCGTCGTATGCTGCGCCGTTCTCAGTAAGTATATCGGCAGCCTTTGACGAACCGCTGTCGCATATCGCGAGCACCAGATGTTCGCTGCCGACGTAAGTATGTCCGAGATCTGACGCACACCTGACAGCTCCCTCGATTATACGCTGGGTCTTCCTTGCAAATTTATCTGTGTTCAGCATAATACTCCTCCTGTAGCTTTTGTTCCGTAGATTATTATGCCACGAAATCCGCGCGATAACAGTCGAAATATATGACCGCGGAAAAAATTGTAACACTTTTTCTACCATAGCATACTATGTACTATGAAGCGACAATAAATCGCTTCAAATACATCACTTTAAGGAGTGCTTAATTATGTGTAATTCTTGCTTTGACGGTAACAACTGCTGGTGGATCATCCTTCTCATCCTCCTCTTCATCATCCTCTTCTCCGGCTGCGGCTGCAACAACGGCTGCGGATGCGACAATAACAACAACGGCTGCGGCTGTGGCTGCTGAGAAGTAACAAAAATGGCTCTGCACCTCGGTACAGAGCCAATACATATTTTATACAGCTATAGTTACGACCTTATTCCTGCGGTTGGTAAGTATAGGCTGAGTGCCATTTAGCACGCAGTCTGCCGTAACAGTAACACGCGCAATGCTTCCGTCAGACGGAACAGTAAACATCGTCTTCATGAGGATGCCCTCAAGTATGGAGCGAAGCCCGCGGGCACCGGTCTTCTGGGCTATCGCCTTCTTAGCTATCTCGATGAGAGCATCATCATCAACATCAAGCTCTATATCGTCATAGTCGAAAAGCTTCTTGTACTGCTTGATAAGCGCGTTCTTAGGCTCGGTGAGTATCCTTACAAGCGATGCCTCATCAAGCTCCTCGAGAACTGTTATGACCGGAAGTCTGCCGACAAATTCCGGTACCATGCCGAATTTTACAAGATCCTTCGGGATGACTTTCTTGAAGATGTTGTCCTTCTCAACGTTGTGCGGCTTGATATCTCCGCCGAAGCCAATAGGAGCCTTTCCGATACGCTTCTGTATCTGCTTCTCCAGTCCGTCGAATGCACCGCCGCAGATGAAGAGTATATTTTTGGTGTTGATCTGGATGACCTCCTGGTTCGGGTGCTTTCTGCCGCCCTGCGGAGGAACGTTCGAGACAGTACCTTCGATTATCTTCAGGAGTGCCTGCTGAACGCCCTCACCGCTTACATCACGGGTGAGCGACGTATTCTCGGACTTCCTCGCTATCTTGTCGATCTCGTCGATATAGATGATACCGCGCTCGGCTGCCTTGATATCAAAATCAGCCGCCTGTATCAGTCTTAGCAGTACGTTCTCAACGTCATCACCTACATAGCCTGCCTCTGTGATCGTTGTTGCATCAGCGATAGCAAACGGAACGTTAAGGAGCTTCGCAAGAGTCTGCGCAAGGAATGTCTTTCCGACACCTGTAGGACCGAGAAGCAGGACATTGCTCTTCTGGAGCTCAACTCCGTCGCCTGGATCCTTGCTCTGGTCGTTAGCCTCCTGGCTAAGTATACGCTTATAATGATTGTATACCGCCACGGCAAGCGATATCTTCGCATCGTCCTGACCGATAACGTAATCATCGAGGAATTCCTTGATCTCGCGCGGCTTGAGCAGCTTCATCGTTGAAAGAGACTGATTTCCGTCCTTTTTGGCTGCTTTTTTCTGAGCCTTCGCGATACCCGGACCATATATCATTTCATAGCAGTAGCATACGCATTCATCGCATATATTAGCGTTGCCTGCGGAAAACATACTATGAACCCTGTTTTCGCCCTTTCCGCAGAAGCTACAGGACTTAAATGCTTCAGCCATTTATAAAACCTACCTTTTTGCTATAACTTTATCTATAAGACCGTATTCAAGTGCCTCCTGAGCGGTCATATAATTATCGCGCTCGCAGTCGGCATGGATCTGTTCAAGTGTCTTTCCGGTATTCTCTGCAAGTATCGCTTCAAGTTTGTCTCTTGTTCTTTCAAGATTTTTAGCGTGGATCATGATATCGGTCTGCTGACCACCAAGTCCTCCGCCTATAAGTGGCTGATGGATCATGATCTCGCTGTTCGGGAGAGCAAAGCGTTTGCCCTTTGTACCTGCTGAAAGCAGGAAAGCTCCCATAGAAGCAGCCATACCTATACATATGGTGGAAACGTCACACTTTATATAATTCATTGTGTCGTAGATCGCCATGCCTGCGGTCACTGAACCGCCGGGGCTGTTGATATACAGAGAGATATCCTTCTCGGTATCCTGGCTTTCAAGATAAAGGAGCTGTGCTACGACAACGCTTGCAGTAGCGTCGCTGACCTGATCTGAGAGCATTATAATCCTGTCATTAAGGAGTCGTGAGAAGATATCATATGATCTCTCACCTCTGCTTGTCTGTTCAACAACATAAGGTATCAATACGCTCATTGTTCATCATCCTTTCTTAAAAACTATTGTCCCACGGAATGTGCTGTGGGACAATAAAAATATTGCTATTTAACGCGGTATTTGTCGGATAAGCCCGAATGCTGTCATTCAGCGTCGGTGCTTTCCTCAGCAGAGGAATTGTCAACCACAGCGTTCTCCTTGACAAGTGCAACTGCCTTCTGTACCTTAAGATCTGTTATATAATCGTCAAGTGGAATGATCTTCTTGACAGTTTCAACGTCAATCTTGTTAGCTGCTGCAAGATCTGCAAGACCGTTGTTTACATCCTCATCGCTTATCTCAATATTCTCGAGCTCTGCGATCTTTTCAAGTGCAAGGCGGAGCTTGACCTCATTCTCAGCTCTGTCTCTGTAGGTATCTCTGAAGGAATCCATATCCATGCCTGTGTACTGGAAGTAGAGCTTGAGATCCATGCCCTGCTGACGGAGCTGCTGTTCAAATGAACGCATGAGTGCGTCGATTCTCTGCTCATACATACAATTCGGGATAGGTGCGTCTACCTTCTCGATGAGCTTGTTCATGAGAGCATTCTCGAAGGAAGCATCAGCAGAATTAACAGCAGCTTCTTCGAGCTTTGCCTTGATGTCGTTTCTGTATTCCTCAACGGTATCAAATTCAGTAGCGTCCTTAACGAGCTCATCGTTGATCTCGGGGAGCTCCTCATAGCTGATGGATTTGAGCTTGGTCTTGAATGTAGCTTCCTTGCCGGCGTAATCAGTCATCTGATAGTCCTCAGGGAATGTAACTACAACATCGAACTCATCGCCGATATTGTGTCCAACGATCTGATCCTCGAAGCCGGGAATGAACTGACCGCTGCCAAGACGGAGCGGATGATCCTCACCCTTGCCGCCGTCAAATGCCTCGTCGCCGAAGAAGCCCTCGAAGTCAATGATTACCTCGTCGTTGATCTGAGCGGGTCTGTCGTCAACGGAAACAATACGGGCATTCTTCTTTCTGATGATATCGATCTGCTTGTTGATATCCTCCTCAGTGATCTCAGCAACCTTCTTAGGAACAGCGATGCCCTTATAGTCGTTGATCTCGATCTCAGGCTTAGTGATGCAGATAGCCTTGAGCTCAACTCCTGACTCCTTGTCGATAGAGGTGATCTCTACGCTGGGTCTGTCAACGAGAACGAGGTTTGTCTCTTTTACTGCCGCGTCGATCTCGGGTCCGAGGAGCGAGTTGATAGCGCCCTCATAGAAAGCACCCTCACCGAACTCCCTCTCAGCAAGCTTACGGGAAACCTTACCCTTTCTAAAGCCCTTGATCTGGATGTTCTTCTTCTGTCGCTGATATTCCTTTTCAACAGCAGCCTCAAAGGTATCAGCATCAATGGTGATAACTAACTCGGTAGTATTAATATCTGTCTTGTTTGATGATTTTAAGCTCATGATTATAAGTCCTTCCATTAATTATAAATAACATACTTGAAATATTATACCACATTTGAGAAGATTTTTCCACTAAATTCCAGCACTTCTACATATTGCACAAATCATAACACTAATTCTGGTGCAAATTGCAAAAAATCTCCGGCGATCAAGTGAAAATCTATGTCGTCATAAAAGCCCTGAACACATAATTCGTGCGCTGAACGACCGTGAATATGACCGTAATAGCATTTCTTTATCTTATAGCGATAAAGGATATCAAGTATGTCGTAATTGAAATTATTGGCAAATATCGGCGGGTAATGCAGGAACACAAGAGGGTCAAGCCCCGCATCAACGGCTGACTTTATCGAAGTTTCAAGCCGCTGCACCTCGCGCCTGAGGACCTTTTCGTCCTGCTCGTCCTTGCCTCCGGTGCCGTTCACCCAGCCGCGTGTTCCGCATATACCGAAATTGCCATATACATAGTGGTTGTTATGCAGTATCTTAACAGAGCTTATCCCCTCAACTAAGAGAAAATCTTCCATTTTCCGCATTGTCGTCCACCAGTAGTCATGGTTGCCCTTGAGTATTATTTTCTGTCCCGGAAGCCGTTCAATGAACTGAAAATCAGGAAGTGCCTGCTGAAGAGACATTCCCCATGAAATATCCCCTGCAAGTACGACCGTATCATCCGGCTTGACGGCTGAGAGCCAGTTCTTCTCTATCTTCTCCTGATAATCCTGCCAGCCGTTGAATATGCTCATCGTCTTGGATGGATCGCTGAAGCAGAGGTGAAGATCGCCTATAGTATACAGGCTCATACGCCAAGCTTTCCGAGAACGTAATCCTTCTGGTCAGCCTTTTCTATAACGTCGCTGAAACGCTCCGGCTTGTTTCTGAGATCAGCAAGAGCTGCCGGGATATCAAGCTTGGAAAGCTCTGCGATACGGTCTACCTTGTCGTATTCATCTATATCAGAAACACTGCCCTCGAGTGCTTCAAGAACGGCTGCACTGAACTTGTAGGGGCTTGCCGTTGATGCAATTACAGTTTTAGTGGTATCGCCGGTAGCAGCCTTGTAATCATTGTATACCTTCACAGCTACTGCTGTATGAGTGTCGCAGGTATAACCGTATTTTTCGTAAATATCGCGTATAGTAGCCTTTGTCTGAGCATCGTCACAGTAACCGGCACAGAACTCATCCCGAAGCTTTGCTTTGACGTCGTCCGTCACCTCATATCTTCCCTCAGAGGAAAGCTTCCCGAACCACTCTCTTATCTGAGCATCGTCCCTGCCCGTCATGAGATAAAGAAGTCTTTCAAGATTGCTTGAAATGAGAATGTCCATTGAAGGTGAAACTGTTGCGTAGAATTTTCTGTTCCTGTCATAAACACCTGTATTTATGAAATCAGTCAGTACATTGTTGATGTTAGAAGCACAAATCAGTTTGTTTACAGGTATGCCCATGTGCTTTGCGTAGTAAGCTGCAAGAATATTGCCGAAGTTTCCGGTAGGAACTACTATGTTTATCTTGTCGCCGAGCGATATTTCGCCGTCCTTGACGAGCTCAGCATAAGCCGAAACATAATATACTACCTGCGGTACAAGACGTCCCCAGTTGATCGAGTTCGCACTGGAGAACATCATTCCATTGGCTTCAAGCCTTTTCTTGACTTCCTCATCGGTAAATATTGCCTTGACACCGTTCTGGCAGTCGTCAAAATTTCCTTTTATAGCGCATACTCCGACATTCGAGCCTTCCTGAGTCTTCATCTGGCGCTTCTGCATTGGACTTACACCGTCCTCTGGATAAAATACCATGATCGAAGTACCCTCAACGTCCTTGAAGCCTTCAAGAGCAGCCTTTCCTGTATCACCGGATGTGGCAACGAGTATAACTATCTTCTTGTCAAGGTTGATCTTCTTTGCAGAGGTAGTCAGGAAATAAGGAAGTATCTGGAGAGCCATATCCTTGAATGCACAGGTAGGTCCGTGCCAGAGTTCAAGCATATAGGTACCGTCAAAAAGATGAGCGATCTCTGAAATACTCTCAGTCTCGAAATTCTTCGCAGAATAGGCATTATCGGTACAGTAGCGTATCTCAGCATCAGTAAAATCGGTAAGATACTTAGCAAAAACATAAGCCGCTCTGTCAGCATAGCTCATTTTGCCGATCTTAATGATCTCATCCTGAGTAAGCTCCGGTATGCTCTCGGGGACGAAAAGTCCGCCCTCTGCGGAGATGCCCTGAGTAATAGCCTCAGCGCTGCTTACCTTTACGCCGCTGTTTCTTGTGCTGTTGTAATACATAATATCACCCTTCAGAATATGAAATTGTAGCCTGTTGTATCAAAGGCATTTTCGATGTAATCAACGCTGAGCACACGCTCCCCGCTTATTATTACCTGCGCGACGTCAAATCGCGGCTGCAAAACGCTTCGGTGACGGTTGCAGAACTCAGCCGCAGTCTTTATAATAAGACCGCGTTTGCGTTTGTTTACTGCTTCAAAGCCGCTTACAAGACTGTCCGGCCTACGCGACTTCACCTCAACAAACGCCAAATAATCGCCGTTTTCAGCGATAATATCTATCTCGCCGCCCTTTATGCGATAATTCCGGACGACGATCGTATATCCGCGCTCCCTGAGGTATGAGCAAACGCTCTCCTCACCGAGCTTGCCTGTCTCACTTCTTGTCATAGAGCTTTTTCAGGAATGTCCTGCGGTGAACGGCAGATATGCCGTATTTTTCGATCATTTCGTAGTGCAGCTTCGTGCCGTATCCCTTATGCTGCTCAAAGGCGTACTGCGGGTACTTTTCGGCTATATCACGCATATATCTGTCCCTTGCTACCTTTGCGAGCACCGACGCTGCCGCGATAGACGCAGAGGTAGCATCGCCCTTTATAACATACTGCATCTCACAGCTCAGTTCCGGAAGACGGTTTCCGTCGATCAGCGCTATGTCAGGGGTTATACCAAGTCCTTCGACTGCTCTTTTCATTGCAAGCATCGCAGCGTTCAGTATGTTCATCCTGTCGATCTCCTCGACAGAAGCAGTTGCAATACAATAAGCCCGCGCTTTGTCTGTAATGACGCCGTACAGTTCCTCACGGCGCTTCTCAGAGAGCTTTTTGCTGTCATTGAGATAATCTATCAGTGTATCATTGTCAAGCACGACTGCCGCCGCATAGACATCCCCGGCAAGCGGTCCCCTGCCGGCTTCGTCAACTCCGCATATCACAGGATAGCTTCCCCTGATCGCGTTATCGTAGTCAAAAAGATCCTTGTGGAGTACAGTCCTTGCCATCAGTTCTCCTTTTTAGCGGGAAGCTCAAGGGTTATCCTTCCAAGTTTTCCGCTCCTGAATTCGTCGATAACGGTTATTGCCGCTCTTTCAGTGTTTATCTCGCCTCCGGATATCATCATCCCGCGCTTTCTGCCGACTTTTTCAAGAAGCTGAAGCCCGGTGTCTTCCGGAGAGATTTCAAGCTTGTAGCGTTCAGCAAGCGACTGAGGATATTCCTCCGCGAGAAATACAAGCAACTTCATTGCAAGTGTTTCAATATCGAGGATTTCATCACTTATAGCACCTGTGAAGGCAAGCCTGAGGGCTGCCTCCTGATCCTCGAATTTTGGCCACAGAACTCCCGGCATATCGAGCAGTTCAGCGCTGCCCTCAAGCTTCACCCACTGCTTGGTGCGTGTAACTCCCGGTCTGTCCTCGACCTTAGCGCGTTTTCCACCGGCAAGCCTGTTTATCAGTGAGGACTTGCCGACATTGGGTATTCCCACGATCATCAGCCTGACAACAGCGCCTGTCATCCCGGCTTTTTCGCGCTTCTCCATAAGCTCCGCAAGCACCTTTGTGCGTACTGTGGGAAGCACGTTTTTAAGTCCCTTTCCGGACTTGCAGTCTATGGCAAGAGCTTCCGCCCCGCTTCTTCTGAAATAGTTTATCCACATATGAGTCGCCCTGTCATCGGCAAGGTCACTCTTATTCAGCAGTACAAGTCTTGGCTTTCCTTTTGTCATTCGGTCCATTTCGGGATTTCGGCTGCTGAGAGGAGTTCTCGCATCCACTATCTCGACCACTGCATCAACAAGCTTGAGGTTAGCCGAAATTAGTCTCCGGGTCTTTGCCATATGCCCCGGGAACCACTGTATCTGCTTCATATCTGCTGTATCCACTAATACCTCCGATCAGTCAACAAAACCAAAATGCTTCATGGGCGAAAGTATAAATACGACCTTTCCCTCGATATCATCCTCAGGGACAAATCCGAGATCGCTGTCGCGGCTGTCGCGTGAATCACGCCTGTTGTCGCCCATTACGAACACATGACCCTTCGGTACAGTCACAGGGTAATGCTCAGAGAACGCACCCTCGTCAAGGTGGGTGAGTCCGCTTATATACGGCTCATCAAGCTCCTTGTCATCGACATATACCTTGCCGCGCTCAAAGTCGATATCCACGATCTGACCGCCGGCTGCGATCACTCTTTTGACGATATACTGGCCTGTTCCCCTGCCCTCTATGAGCTCTCCGCTGCTGTCATAAGTAACAGTGTGCCGGGCATTTATGACTACTATATCGCCCTGCTTCGGAACGCTGTACCATGAGGTCATGACGATCCTGTCGCCCTCATTCAGCGTAGTGCTCATGGAAATCCCTGTCACGTCAGTTACCCTGAATACATATGTAAATACAAGGCTCACTATGAACATTGAAATTATGAGCATCTCCGCAAGGTCTCCGGCTTCGCGCAAAAGCCTGCGCCGAAGATCATTCCCTTTCATCAGACGATTTGCTGTCAGAATTGAACAGGAACTTGAACTCTTTAAGAGGAGAATACCTGACTATTGCTTTTCCGTAGATCTGATCCTTCTTTATAAGTCCGACATATCCGCTCCGGCTGTCGGAAGAATTCTCTCGGTTGTCGCCCATTACGAAGTAATACCCCTCCGGAACAGTGAACGGGAACTTTCCTAAGAATGCGCCTGAACTCGTTGTCTTTGCGCTTTCCTTGATGTAAGGCTCGTCAATGACCTTTCCGTCAACTATTACCTTGCAGTTGTTAGGATCAGAGTCATCGATATCTATTGTCTGACCGCCGCAGGCTATAACTCTCTTGATGATGCACTCATCGATAGGATTGTTCGGAACGTCAGCCTTGTACGGATCGCCGTTATCGTCGATGAGGTATACCGCATTATTGTCGATAACAAGAATATCGCCGTTGTCGATACCAAAGTATACTGTTGTCATAAAGATCCTGTCGCTGCCGTAAAGTGTAGGCTCCATAGAGTGTCCCTTGATATTGACAGGATGGAGAAGATAGGTAAAGATCAGAACTATCACGAATACTGTTATGATGGTGGATTCGATTATGTCGAAGATATCCTCAGCGAAGCGCTTTCTCTTTTCGAGAGCCTTTCTGTATTCCTCGATGTTCTCGTCATCCTCCGCTTCGTCGGCTTCCGCCGCGGCAGCCTCATCCACAGCCTCATCAGCGGTATTCTCCGCCTCATTCAGCTCCTCATCAAGCTGCTTTTCGTCTTTTATTACATTATTATTATCTTCCATTTATTGACCTCCGGCATTATTTCCGTTTCCGGATATGTAGCAAAAAAGGGACTTTGCGTCCCTCTGAGGAAAGAAGACGAGTCAGGCAGATAGACTCTGCCCGAACTCTGTCTGCGCCTTTTAGCGGATCTGCTCCTTGACCTTTGCAGCCTTTCCGACTCTGTCTCTGAGGTAGTAGAGCTTAGCTCTGCGGACTTTACCGTATCTTACTACCTCTACCTTGTCAACGACAGGAGAGTGGAGCGGGAATACTCTTTCGATACCGCAGCCGTGTGCAACACGTCTTACGGTGAAAGTCTCGCTGATGCCGCCGTGCTTCTTGGCGATAACAGTTCCCTCGAAGATCTGGATACGGCTCTTGTCGCCTTCCTTGATCTGAACGTGAACCTTTACAGTATCACCTACGTTAAACTGCGGAACATTTTCCTTCATGCTTGAGTTGCTGATGAGTTTGAGTGCATCCATTTTAATTTCCTCCTAAAATTTCCGAACATTCATAAACCGCTCCGCAAATCATGTTCAGCTTACACAAGATGCAGATACGGCGCTTCTGCGGTCAGTTATCAGTTATGTCAATACCTCAGCGCTCACGGTCAGCGGACTATCCGATTTAATGTCTTTCGGCATTAATTCTCATCCGTCATGACAAAATCATAACGAACGGACTTCAAATGCTTTTATATCATAACATACTTTCAGAAAAAATGCAAGTGTTTTTTTCAAAAAAATAGAAAAAATTTGCAAATTTCTATGCTACCGCCTTCTCAGGACAACATAAGACGCCTCATGAAGCACTCCGAACTCCTCAGAAACGCTCTTTTCAAGCATTTCAATATGCTCTTTTTCCCATTTTTCAATTTCCTCGGGCGAAAGCGAGGCTCCTATCCCACGGCAGGATCTCATGCGCCCGTTCCAGCTCTCACGGGTGAACTATATATCGCGGTATTTCGCGTAATCCTTCGATGTACGTCCCCAGTCGAAGGCTTTTCCCCCGTCTATATTTTTACTGATAATATCCTTTTTAACCTCACCGGAAATCTGTGCCGTCGCCGCATAAAATAGCGGTACGGCGGATGTGTGCAGGCTCGAACGGCTCTGCGCCGGAGTTCCTGAGAGCTTCAAAGAAAAGCGCAGGATTGTAGTTCTTCTGAGTTCCCGCCGGAAGGTTCAGCTCCATTACGATGCCTGAGGGATCGGATTTGCAGCTGAGTACCTTCATATCAGGCTTGATATCGACTGTCTTTACGCCCTTCTTGGTCTTCTTTTCAATAAGTATCTCATCGCCGCCGAGCAGCCTGTTGATATCGTCCATGAGCTTCCCGGGAGCTCCGGTTTCAAGCGTAAAGCTGTAATTTGCGCTCTCTATCGCGGTTATTTTAAGCTGCTGCGGTGCCGCGGAGACTATACTCATGCCCTCCGGCATTACAGCATTCAGCTTATCGCGTATCTCATCCATTGTAAGACCGTCGTCGGTAATGTTGAAATCGAGCACCTCACAGCTGCTCTCAAAGCCAAGCGAAAGCGCAAGTGCAAAGGCATAATACGGATGCGGGTTGAACCCCTCCGTGTACCATATCGGCAGTCCTGAACGTCTGAAAATACGCAGCATACAGCGGTTAAGGTCAAGGTGGGAGATGTACTTCGCACGTCCGCACTTTTCAAATATTGCTCTTACACGGATCAAAAGCATTCCCTCCCCACTTTTTTATTCACACCGCAGCCCGAGCATCTCTGGCGGCAGTTAGGAGTAGTCTTTGACTGGTGCGCAGTTTTGTTCTCACGGATGAGAAACTCCTTGCTGACAAGATAATCAAGATGATCCCACGGCAGTATCTCGTCATATTCAAAGCGTCTGTTCGCGTAAAACGACGGGTCAATACCGCACTCAGAGAACGCCTCGAGCCATTTGTCAAAGCGGTAATACTCCTCCCAGCTATCGAACTTGCAGCCCTTCTTCCAAGCTGTATATATCGCCGGACAAAGCCTTCTGTCGCCCTTTGCAAGGATTACCTCAAGCTGACTGACATTGGGATCATGATAGCTTACGCGCACCTTTTTGGATTTGACCGAGCTGAGAAGAAGCTTCTGCTTATGCTCGATCATTTCCCGTGTATCCTGAGGCTCGAACTGGAATGGCGTGAACGGCTTTGGCACGAAGGTCGCACAGCTTACGGACACCTGAACACCCTTGCCCTTAGGACGATTCTCAATACTGTAGAACAGGTCGATTATACGCTGCGCAAGCTCAGCGATCCCTATGATATCCTCGTCAGTCTCTGTCGGAAGCCCCATCATGAAATACAGCTTGACCGCTGAATATCCCCCCTCAAAGGCAATGCGGCAGGGGCTCATTATCTCCTCCTCGGAGACATTCTTGTTTATAACGTCACGGAGACGCTGTGTACCGCCTTCAGCCGCAAAGGTCAGACCGCTCTTGCGGACTTTCTTGATCTTTTCAAGGAGCGCCTCGGAAAAATTATCGACACGCAGAGATGGCAGCGAAAGATTTATCTTTTCCTTCTCGGTGTACTCAATAAGTGACGTCAGCATCTGGTCGATCTCTGAATGATCACTCGTACTAAGCGATGCAAGTGAGACCTCATCATAGCCGGTATTCTCACAAAGCGCCTTTGTCTGGCTGCAAATAGTGTCTGTATGCTTTTCACGGAACGGGCGGTATATGAAGCCTGCCTGACAGAAACGGCAGCCTCTTATACAGCCCCTGAGAACCTCGACAGATGCACGGTCATGGACTATTTCAGTGAACGGTACGACAAAATTATCCGGATAGAATACCTTGTCAAAATTGCGGATTATACGTTTCCGGACAGTCTCAGGGGCACCGTCTGAAACACTCAGCGACTCTATCGTGCCATCCGCCTTATAATTAAAATGGTAGAACTGCGGAACGTAGATCCCCTCTATCTTCGCGGCTGCACGCAGGAAGTCAAGTCTTCCGGCACCTCGCTTTTTCATATCATGATAAAGGTCGATAAGTTCAAGGTTGACCTCCTCACCCTCTCCGAGGATGAACAGGTCAAAAAAGTCCGCAAGAGGCTCAGGATTGCATACACACGGACCTCCCGCAACAACAATCTGCGTGAGCTCATCTGTCCTGTCCTTTGCAAATATAGGTATCCCGGCAAGATCAAGCATATTCAGTACATTGGTATAGGAAAGCTCATACTGCATAGTGAAGCCTATGAAATCAAATTCACGGATCGGATCAAGACTTTCAAGTGCATAAAGCGGAATGTCGTTCTTACGCATTATAGCCTCAAAGTCCTCCGAAGGCGCAAAGCAGCGTTCACACCAGTAGTTCTCCCGTGCATTTGTCAGCGAGTAGAGTATCTTCATACCAAGGTGGGACATTCCGATATCGTAAGTGTCCGGGAAACAGAACGCAAAACGGACATCAACCTTCGACTTGTCTTTTATTATACTACCGACCTCCCCGCCGATATAGCGAGACGGCTTCTGGACTTCGAGAAGATGCTTCTCTATTTTTTCTTTCAGAGTCATTTTAACCTCCGTTTTTTATTTCAGGTTATCAGCGCCGAATCTCAGAGGAAGGAAATCCCCGAGCCTGTAAAAGCCGTTGGAAAGGATTACAGCAAAGTCATCCGGGCAGAATTCGCTCAATACCTGCAGACACGCTCCGCACGGAGTACACGGTCTTGAAAAATCACCGTCAGAGCTGCCGGCTATAGCTATCGCCCTGAATTCTGTTACACCCTCGGAGACCGCCTTGAACAGCGCTGTACGTTCGGCACATACCGTAAGTGAGTATGACGAATTCTCAATATTGCAGCCAGCGAATATCCTTCCGTCTGCCGAAAGAAGAGCTGCCCCAACGCGAAAATGTGAATACGGCGAATAGGAGCTTCCGGCTGCAAGGACCGCCTCATTGAACAGGTCGTTGTTCGTCATGATCTGCCGCCTTTCCCGATCTTATGTTTTTTTCCGTCAGGGGTCATAATGTAAGTATTTTCAAGCTGCTGCATGAGAATTCCGGTAACAGAGGCACGGTACTCATTGCGAAGTTCGGTCTGTTCAGCTTTTTCAGCCTCAGTAAGCCCTTCGGCCTTCGATTTTCTGGCAAGTTCATTTATACGGTCGATCTTTTTCTGATCCATAATCACACCTCAATAATTCAATATGTTTATATTGTATCACGATTCTGCAACTTTTTCAAGTGTCTGACTGGATTTTTCAGCAGGAATGTGATATAATGCTGATATCAGACTTTTTCAGGAGGTTCAACTATGAAATATGCACTTGTTACCGGCGGCACCGGAGGTATCGGTGAGGCTGTGTGCCGGATCCTTTCAGAGGATGGCTATCACGTTTACATAAATTATTTGAACTCGGAGAAAAAGGCGATCCGTCTTGCTGATGAGATCGGCGGTGAGGCTGTTTGCTTCGATGTTTCAGACTCAGATGCTGTACGGAACGCCCTCGGAGGTATGGAACCTCCTGTGCTTCTTGTCAACAATGCAGGCATTTCGGAGATTGCTCTTTTTAATGATATTGCAGACGATACAGCCCGTAAAATACTGACCACAAATCTCGCCGGGACTTTGAACTGCTCGCGTGCGGTCCTTCCGGAGATGATACGAAGAAAATCCGGAAACATTATCAATATTTCGTCTATGTGGGGACAGGTCGGAGCTTCATGCGAAGTGGATTACTCCGCTTCAAAGGCCGGCATCATCGGCTTCACGAAGGCACTTGCAAAGGAAGTCGCTCCGTCCGGAATAAGGGTAAATTGTATATCACCAGGCTTTATACTGACTGAAATGAACAGCAGATTCAGTCCGGATGATCTTGAGCTAATAAGAGCAGACATCCCCCTCGGTATCTTCGGAAAGCCTCGGCATATAGCTGATACTGTAAGATTTCTCGCCTCAGATTCCTCGGAATACATCACGGGTCAGATCATAGGTGTAAACGGCGGTATGGTCATATAAGCTTGTTCATATATTAAACCATTCCGTATTGATTTGAACAATCTCTCAAAATTCACTTGATCGCTTTAAATCGCAAGAAATGGTCAGGTGCACTATAAGCAAATTGCACAATGAAAGACTCTTTTTGTAGTCTAATATTACTAATACGACGAAAATTGTGTTAATTCACGGAAATTAATGATTTCCACTTGAAGTTTTTTTACCCTTGTGCTATTATTAATAAGTGTGATACGCTCCACTAATATTGCCGGTGCTGATACGCTGACCGCAGCACACGGTCTTAAAATTATTGTAAAGGATGATAGGAATGGCTGATACCCCAAACGAGATCACCGGATCACAGACTCCGGCGGCTGAAGCTGCCGTTCAGACTGCTGAAAAACCATTGATGGACGATGTCAGTGAAAAAAAGCCCGAGAAAAATAATAAACCTGAAAAAAAGCCGAACAGATTCACGGCTGCCCTGCGTGCCTTCAACCAGAAACGCCGCGAAAACTCAGAAAAATTCAAGCTCCTGAATCTCATTATGCTCATCATTTTTCCCATATATATCACCTGCATGGCTGAGATAATACAGGCTAAGGAGATCTCCGTATTTGCAAAGTTCTTTGTTCACCACCCGGCTGTGCTCCTTTTCGATGTGCTCATTGCCGGAGTCGTCTTCCTTCTCTTCCTTGCCTTGTTCAAGATACCGTGGATCGCGGTGCTGACTGAAAGCCTTGTCTATGTGATACTGAGTATTGTCGAGCTTTTCAAGTACAATACCAACGGCAACCACCTGCTTCTCTCCGATATGAGGCTCGCAAGAAATGCCAAGAGCTTATCTTCATTCGCCTATATAAAAATAACCTGGCAGCTCGTTCTCTGCTGCGTCATCGCTTTCCTTGTATTTGCGTTTATATTTTATATAAACCCTAAGATTAAATTCAGACCAATGCACCGCGTTGCTTCTGCTCTCGGATGTATCGTGTTTTCTTTTGCGATGATCGTTTTTCCAAAGTTCTACAACCCTGTATACAAGTTCTTTAAAATAGATACTACCGATGCTACGAATGCTTTCCTGCTGAATGAAAAATTCGAAAACAACAGCTTCCTCGCATTCATAGTCCAGACCGCTTCTGAGAGTTATGAAAACCGCCTTGTAAAACCTGACGATTACGACAAAAACAACGTAAAGAGAATTCTTGACGTCAAGGTCGATACAAGCGGAAATTTCAACGATGGTGTCAAGCCTAACGTTATCTTCATCATGAGTGAGTCCAACGCAGATTTCCGTGTATTCAACCAGCTCAACGTTGATGATTCATACTACAAATACTTTGATAAGGCTTGTGAGGAAGGTCACTCCGGAAGGATAATCACTCCTACCTACGCAAGCTGGACCGTCCGCTCTGAGTTTGAGCTCATGTTCGGCCTCCCGGTAAAAGGACTGAATGACGCAAATATGCCTCAGAGAGTTCTTGCTGAGCACCCTCTTCCCGCTATGGCGCGCTATTACAATAAGTGGGGCTATAATACTGCTTATGTTCATCCGTTCAATCCTGAATTCTACAGCCGTGATAAGGTATATACCAGATTAGGCTTCAAGAATATGATCTTCCACGACGATATCAGCGAAGAAACCGACTTTACTGTTGACGTTGAGCATTATGGTACATACGTCGATGATAAATCCGTATTTGATGAGCTTCTTGAGCTTGTCAAGACCTCTGACGATCCTATGTACATCCACACAACTACTATGCAGAACCACCAGCCATACGATCAGGGTGAAGACCCCGATGATGAGTTCGGCAACTACCTCCAATGGATCCAGCATTCATATGAGGGGCTCGATGTATTTCTCTCTGAACTCAAAGAGCTTGACGAGCCTACTCTTGTATTCTTCGTCGGTGACCATTTCCCATCGCTCAGAGGTGAGACAAGCGTTTACAACCAGCTCGACCTCAATGGCGATAACTGTTCTATCCTCTATGAGGAGACCTGCTTCTACTGGGCAAACTATGATGCTGATTTCTCGGTGATCCCTGAGAATAAATATTCCTTCTTCTACGTTCCTTATGTTATCTTCAAGATCATTGACGCGCCGCATGACGCTTTCATTGAAAAAATGATGCAGCTCCTCGACGAAGTACCTGTCTACTCAACTGCATATGATGCCGAGATCCCTGATAATGAGGCTCTTGACGTTCTTACATACGACAGAGTTGTTGGAAATATATATTCAACTTCCCCGCTCGATGACTGAGGTGAACGATATGAAGAATATTGACCCCGGTATCTCGGCTTCCGCTGAGATCACTGTTACCGAAAATGAGCTTGCTTTGAAAGTCGGCAGCGGAAGTCTTGAAGTATTTGCGACGCCTGCTATGACCGCTCTTATGGAAAAAGCCGCCTGTCTGTGCGTTGCTCCCTATCTTGAAGGCGATGAAACTACAGTCGGCACAGAGCTGAATATTAAGCATACATCAGCTACACCATGCGGTATGAAGGTCTGCGCTGAAGCTGTTCTTACCGAAGTCAACGGCAGAGAGCTCGTATTCTCTGTTAAGGCTTCTGATGAAGCAAGTGCCATAGGCGAGGGTACGCACAGAAGATTCCTCGTTTATGGTGAAAAATTCACTTCCAAAACCAAATCAAAGCTTAAATAATCCACACGCCGAAGAACTGGCTGTTCTTCGGCGTTTTTCGTTTCATCAGGTTTTTCTTGCAACAATGTAGAAGCGGTGTATCATTCCGCTTATCTTGCCAGTCTCGCGTATTATCCGTTCAGCTTCAAGGAGCCTTTCAAAGCATTTGTCTACAGAAAATCCTGTGAATTCCCATTCAATTATTCTTGCAAACCATACAAGAGCTCCGGTGTCATAAAACTCTAAAGGTCTGTAAGCTTCACTGCTTTCAAGTATTTTGAAGCCTGTATTTTCGAGTGCCTTTGTGCAGTTCGCGAGATCATGTCCCGGATATGGCTTCGGTGCATCAGGAAGAAGCAGCTCTACAAGCTCACGATCGTTATCCTCCCCCACCTGCTGTGTAACAAATACACCGCCCTGTTTGAGCACGCGGTATAGTTCATCAGGATCATAGCTTCCGTGACGGTTCATTATAATATCAAAATAATTATCAGGAAATGGCATCTCGTTATAGCTGTTAATTTCATGGAAGTCTATCCCAAGCTTCCTAAACTTTTCCCGGCAGAGTGCGGCGTTCGGAGGATATCCCTCAGTCGCACTTGTAAGATAATACGGATGTCCGATGCTGAGCAGAAATTCACCTCCTCCTGTGTCTATGTCAAGAAGCCTCCCTGCTGAGTTCCGGTATTTATTTATTATATCCTCAAACTTCCACGGAAGCTCACCTTCATATGTGCGGTTTTCTATACATGAAAAATCCCACCCTTTTATATGTGCCTTCTCCTCCTCGGCTGTCCAGTATTTTCTCAGTTCTTCAATATTCATTTTTACAGCTCCTTTTCCCATTTTTTCTGTATGCTATCATATATTTATCACAAAAGTGATTATAATATAATTATTAGAAATAATACATTCTATATAGAAAGGAAGATTTCTATGTCTGATAATTTTAATAACGCCGATGAAACTATAAGCAATACTGCTGAGCCTTCACCTGATGGCTATTACTCCGGTGACAGCAGTTCATATAGAACCACCGCTTCTCCTTATGCAGGAGAGTATAACGCTCCCCGCTATCCTGATTCCGGTTCCTATGCCTATGTTTCGGAAAATTCTTCCGCAAAGTCTTCAAAAAAACGTCACCCTGTGCTGAGAACTACCGCCTTCATTCTCTGCCTTGCTATAGTCGGAGTAGGCTCTGTTCAGGGATATAGGATATATCAGGATCACCACGACAAGAACGGCTTTTCAGAATATAAGGACAGCAGCGAATCAAACAGCAGCTCCACCATCAAGGCTGAAAATAGCGACGCTCCCGATGAACCGCTCCCGAGCATGATCGAGCTTGCGGCACGCGAGGACGCAAAATCTATCCCGGATATCGTGGATTCTATCATGCCGTCTGTTGTCGGCGTTTCCGCTACATTTGAGTATACCGCAAATTACTACGATTTCTTCGGCTGGGGCATGGGCAGCTCCTCTCCACAGGAAATGGTAGGCAGAGGTACAGGTATAATCTTCTCCGAGGACGGCTACATCGTTACTAACGCTCACTGTGTTTATGACGACAGCAGCTCCTATCAGGCCGGCGAGGCGCTCGAAGTCTCCGTTCGTTTCAGTGATGAGACTGAGCATAACGCGAAGATAATTGCTTATGATACTGATACTGATATTGCTGTCCTGAAGGTTAATGAAACCGGTCTCACTCCTGCTGTATTCGGCGACAGTGATGATCTCCGCGTCGGAGAACTCGTTATTGCCGTGGGAAATCCTCTCGGCTTCGACCTCTTTGGCTCTGTAACAAGCGGCATCGTTTCAGCGCTCAACAGACAGATATCTGTAAACGACAAGCAGATGAACCTGATACAGACTGACGCTGCTATCAACTCCGGCAACTCCGGAGGTCCGCTGCTCAATAGCTGCGGTCAGGTTATCGGCATAAATTCAGCAAAAATGTCGTCCAGCTATGGCTCTGCAAGTGTCGAAGGTCTTGGATTTGCCATCCCAATAAGTGACGCTAAATCTATCATTGACGACCTTATCCACTATAATTACGTCAAGGGCAGACCTCAGCTCGGAATTTCAACCGTCGATATCACGGAATCCGATTCCCGCCGCTATAATATGCCTATGGGCGCTTATATTGTGAATGTTGTCAGCGGAAGTGCTGCCGACGAAGCCGGCCTTATGATCCGCGATATCATCATTGACATAAACGGCGATACCATAAGCTCGACCTCGCAGCTCAACACCGTCAAGAACAAGTACAAAGCCGGAGATACCGTTACCGTTACTGTAAACCGAAACGGTAAGGATATGCAGTTTGAAGTGACCCTGCAGGAGGATGTTTCCAATATGGCTGGCGGTCAGTCCGGTGCCGAAAGCTTCAACCCAAGCAACTGAAAACCAGAATTATTAATTCTTCTCCTTACTTCTCAAAAAAGCCTGCTCAGTTTTGTGAGCGGGCTTTTTTACTTTATGTTTGCCTTTTGGCAGCTATTAAGGACAGATCGCTTATAGCTCGACCCTGATCTGCTTCCTCAGTTCAAATGAATATAGATACGCCTCACGGACAGGCATTTTCATTGTAAGCTCGATCGCTGAACGATAAAGACAGAGCTGTATCCTGTATCGCTCGGCAAGCTTCTCTGCACTCGTTCCACGGTCGGATTTGTAGTCAACAATGACTATCCCGCCGTTTTCCTCGAACATCAGGTCGATTATACCATTGATCATGCCATCAGATGCTCTGAGCTTCTGCATGAGAGCGCTATCCAGATCAAGCTGCGCGACCGCTACCATGAATTTCTTCTCACGCCATACCCTGTCAGCACGGCTGATACGTCCATAAAGATCACTCTCAAAAAAAGCGCTTACGTTGGAAATATTTATCGAAGCGGCTTCTGATGCACTTATATAGCTCATTTCGTGTATACGCTCTATCTCCTCAGCAGGTTCCCTGCGGGCATTTTCAAAGCTGCAATACTGGAAGAAGGTGTGTATCGCCGTTCCCCTTTCCGCACCGGTGAGCCCGCTGTTTCCCGAGGCAAATCTCGGCCTGCGAAGCCTGAAATCAAAGCTCTCCGCTTCACCTCGGAATTTCTTCGTTATCTGCGTTACACTCAGACGCGCCGGAAGCTCTGAAAGTGTTTTGTCATAGCTGTGACCGATGAGCTTTTCGAGCTCTGCACATATTGCTTCATCCGGAGCCGCCTCAGGTTCATCCAGCTCGTCAAGTCCGCTGAGAACACTTTCCGGTTCAGCATAGACTATATCAAAAATATCACTGCTGTATTTTGCTGGCGGAAGATCATAGCCCCCTGGTACAAGTTCAAACTTTTTCGCTATATCAGCAAATTTTTCGTGAACCATTAGAACTGCCCAGAGCCAATCTGAATACCTTCTTGCACTGCTAACGATATCATCTGTACCGCTGCCGCTGATAATCATTTCCTCTACCTGTGAACGCAGCCTCTTGAGCGGCTTTTCACCGGTTTTAAGATTGATGAAAAGCCTCTGGCGGGCACGGGTAAGTCCGACATACAGCAGGCGCATTTCTTCGCTGCGCGTCTCCCGCTCCTTCTCTGAAGTCAGCGTTATCTGCTGGAATGTGCGGTACTTCCTTAGAATGCTTTTATCGCAGAGCACATAGCCTATTCTTCCGTCATCGCCAAACATAACTATATCTGAATCAAATTTGAACTCCGTCGATGTCTCAGCTATAAAGACAAACGGATATTCAAGTCCCTTTGAGCCGTGAAGCGTCTGTATCGCCACATAGTCTCCCGTGGCTGACGATACCTTGCCCTGAGGACGGTCTCCGTTCTTAATAACACGATCAATATGCCGCAGAAATCCGCCAAGTCCGCCAGAGCCCTCAAATGCTACTGCTTCCTCATAGCTTCTGGCATACTGTATCAGAGCCCGAAGATTTGCACGCTTTTTGTCGCCGTCAGCACTGAGCTGCATTACCGAAATAAAATCTGTCGTGTCGTATATTGAGCTTATAAGCTCCCCTATCGTCATAGTCACTGAGTCAAGGCGGAACTTATCAAGAGCTTCAAGGAATTCACGGCAGCGTCCGGCAAGGAACATATCTCCGAATTCCTCATAGACGCCTTCCGCAAGCTCCACAAGCAGCAGATAAAGCGGCTTTTCCTTGTCAAGAGACCTGATATAGGCAAGCTCCCCCGCTGTAAACATATACATCGGCGACATAAGCACCGCAGCAAGCGGAATGTCAAGAAGCGGGTCACTGATAACCTTAAGCAGGTCTATCAGTATCGCTATCTCGCGCGACCTCAGATAACCGCTCTCCTCGCTCCGCTTTGCAGGTATCCCACGCGCCGCAAGCTCGTCAGAATAGGTGTTGATGTACTTGTTTTTTCGGACGAGTATACAAAAATCCGATGGGCGGCATGGCCTGAGCCTGCCGTCTTTTTCAGCGACCTTTGTCCCCTCCGATATCATCCGGGCTATCTTTCCGGCTGTCCATGCAGCCTCCGGGTCCGCCTTTGGTATATCGGTATCTTCATCACTGTCGTCACAGCTTATAAGGTCAATCTGTGTGCGGAATTCATCCTTAGGTATCCCGCCGTACTCCTGCGCTCCGAAATACAGCCTTTCATCATCGGTATAGTCTATCCCTCCGCAGCGTGCAGTCATAAGTTCGCCAAAAACAAGATTGACAAAATCAATAACTCCCTGTGAACTGCGGAAATTCCTGTTCAGCACTACTGACTGGTTCTTGCTGTCACTTTCAGCATCAAACGGATCTGAACATTCAAGCGTGCGGACAAAGTTTTTAGGATTTGCAAGCCGGAAACCGTATATGGATTGTTTGACGTCACCAACAAGAAATACATTGTCGCCGTACATTGGCTCACCGTCAGCGGTGTGCCTGAAGTTCCTCGATATCAGCTTGAAAATAAGATCCTCCTTGTTGTTTGAGTCCTGGTACTCGTCGATCATGATTATGTCGTAGTAATCAGCTATCCGCTTTGCGGTCCCGGACTGAACTATCCTGCCGCTTTCGTCAGTTTCAGCAAGCAGCTCAAGTGCAAGTCTTTCGCCGTCGTCAAAGCTTATAGCATTTTTTCTGCACTTGTTCTCCCAGATTATCTCCTCATATCTGCGTACAGCATCCGCAAGAAGTACAGTCACCTCACCGCTCTCCCTGAAATCGCTCTCTACAGTGGAAACGCTGTCTATTGCGGATAATACAAACTTTTTGTAAATATCGCGCCGCTGTTTATATATCTCCCGCAGCGCCTTGTTATAGACAGCTTTCCCAGGTACAGGAAGATTTGAAAATGCTGAAAGCTCTTTCAGCTCATTGTCTGTCGGAAACCTGCCGGAGCTGAATATACCGGCAAGCTCTGAGATTTTTGCGTTTTCATCCTGTGCATGGGACAGCAGCTTCTGTGCTGCCGGAGCGCTCATGTCAGGAAATATCCCCATGACAAGCGAACAGCAGTTATCGGAAAGCTTCTTCGCACGTTCAAGTGCTTCAATTACGGATGAAGTCAATGACCTGAAATATGCCGATGAATAAAGCTCCTTTCTGTATTCATCAACCGCTCTGCTGAGCCAGCGCTCCCGAAAAGTTACAGAAGCAAGAAACTCATCGCACCGTGAGATGACCTCCGTCAGACGTTTTTCGTTCCTGATGCAGAATCGGTCGTAAAGCTCGGATATACTGGCATAGTTGTTTTTCGCATAGTCATTGAGAAATTCTTCCATAGCCTGTGCCTTTAGCACGGTATTGTCTGACTCATCAAGCACTCCGAAGCCCGAGGTTATTCCCTGATCGGTGATATTATCCCTCAGGAGCTCAAAGCAAAAGGAGTTTATTGTCGATATCCTTGCATTCTGAAGAAGCACCTGCTGCTTCAGAAGATGCCGGTCTCCCGGTTTTTCGGCGATAAGCGCCCGGAGCTTAACATCAAGCCGCTTTTTCAGCTCTGAGGCAGCATCATTGGTGAATGTCACGACGATCATCCGGTCTGCACGCACTCCGGAGCCCGGGTCAGCGATGAGCCTTATGAGCCGTTCGGTGAGAACGGCTGTTTTTCCGCTTCCTGCCGCCGCTGATACGATGAGCGATGTATCATGGGCATTTATTGCAGTTTCCTGCTGCTTTGTCCAGGCCATTATTTATCGCCTCCTTTTTTGTCTTTTCCAAGAATTTCCCTTACCCTGTCTATATCATCAGGGTCAGTCGTGCGGAATACCTCCGCATTTGTATTTCCGCATATATCCGCATAACTGCAATAGGTACACGGCGTCATTCCGCCCTCAGCAAGAGGTACAGCCTCAACGCTGCCGCTGAGCAGAGCCTGTCCCATATCCGTTAGCTTTCCATAGACAAGCTCCCGGAGAGACTTCATCCCTTCAGCCGAAATACAGCTTGAATAACGGTCTGGTACACCTTCACGGTCGAGCTTTACAGGTATATATTTTCCTTTGACATCCTTTTCCATTGCTTCAAGAACACTGCGCTGATCGAGAACAAGCCCGCTCGTCCGTAACTGCGAACGGATCACGGCTTCGTTTAGTTCGTCAATACGCTTCGGTTCAAGAGCGATCTCGTTTACCCTCATCGGTGAATAAAGCACACCTGCTGGAACATAATCGCTGTAAAGCCCCCCCTTATCCGTGAGCGCAAATAGGTACAGGAGCATCTGTAAGTTGAGTCCGCCGGCTATCGTTGCTGCATCGAGCGTCTTGCGGCTGCTCTTGTAATCAACTATGCGGATATACTTCTTCCCGTCAATATCACAAAGATCAACACGGTCTACTATCCCGCTGAAAGTAAGTCTGTATTTTTCTCCAAGCTCAAGTTTAACAGGCGAATTACTGCCGATGTCAAGCTCATATGCTGCGGGTACGAAGTCAGATGCCATGAGTGCCTGCTGAGTGTGCATGAAAACGCCGGAAATGCTCTCCCTGAGCTTGTTGAACATAAGCCCAAAACGCGCGTTTTTCGCAAAATCTCCGGCAAGCCTTTCCTCGCAGTAGCGCGCTGTTATGCTGTCGATCTCGCGGCAGATATCGTCATATCCGAGCGCAAGGAACTCCTTCTTTGTTCGGCCGCTTAGTATCCCACGGAAACATTCATGGGACAGATCACCGCTGACCCTTTCGTCAAGCTCAACGCGCTCTATCTCTGCAAGCCTTAAAAACTTATTGCAGAAATACTTGAAGTGACACTGGTCAAATTCTTCAAGCGCTGTCGAAGAAAGCCTGAGCGGCTGAAAGCTTCTGAGCTTCTTCATAATGTCACCGTCAACGTGATAGTCCTGACGATAACCCGAACGGCTCAGTACATAGGCTATCCTGCGGCGGTAATCCGGATCACCTGTCAGCACACGCTTTATCGAAGCTATCGGAACACTCGTTCGGTCACGGTTCTGCATATAGTGATAGTACGCTGAATGCATGGTCGCTGCATAGTAATGCGGCTGTATATCATTACCGGTCAGGAGCATATCATCTCTGCCGAACATCTTCATCACCATCTCAACAGCCTGCGCCGGGTATTTAGCCTGCCCTGAAAGATCGGTGAGCGGATATGTGATATACAGCTGATGTGAGGCCGCAGAAAGTGATTTATAGACGATAAGCCGCTCAGATGCGATCAGGTCCGATAGAGGCCGCGATACTTCAATGCCGCTAAGCGAAAGTCTTTGCTTGTCAGCCTCGGAGAAAAGTCCGTGAAGGCTGACTTGATTCGGGAAATCGCCCTCACAAGCACCCATAACAAATACCGTTTTTGGCGAATTGAGCCTTGCATTCCGAGCAGATGCTGCGATAACTGCATCAAGTGTCTGCGGCGGTACCGAATAGGTCACCCTGCCGGTCATTGAACGTATCATCAGAGAAAGCTCGCTGAAGGCAATTTCCTGCGCTCCGAGAGTATCGTGGATGCTGTCGAGAATATCTATAAGACAGCCCCAGATGCGTTTAAGCTCGGCTGCTTCATAGTCACGGTCGCTGCTGACAAGACGATTCATGAGCCTGCCGATATTCTCCTCGGCGCGGCAGTCAGTAAGATAAGCGTAAAGAAGCACACACACTTCAGCAGCAGAAATGCTTCCGGAAAGCTTACTGCGAAGCTCTGAAAGCGGTGCTATTACCTCCTCACGCAGCCTGTTGATGAGATCAATCTCCGGATCTTCCGCAGCAAACGGCTTTTCCCAGAGATCACCATCAATACTCCATTTATAGCAATAATTTTCAAGCAAAGCAGCATCTGTGAGCGGTATGTCAAGGATCCCGCATTTCAAAAGACGCAGCAGAAGCTCCGTGCGGATATTTCGGGAATTCAGCAGCTCGAGCAACGTATTGAAAAAGACCATGACCGGCGTATGAGAGACTGGCCGCTCAAGGCTCATAAAATACGGAATTTCATAACGTGCAAATGCTGCTTTCAATACCTCCGCATAGTCCTCAATATTATTTGAGATAACGGCAATGTCACGGTAGCGAAGCTCTCCTTCCGCTATCAGCCGCTTTATTGTCGCACAGACATATTCTGTCTCGCTGTACATATCATGAGCTTCAAAAATACGGATATTCCGGCTTTCAGGAGCTTTCTCCGGCTCCGGTGGAACACCGCGCATCAAGCGGCTGCTGAGATAAGCAAGATCAGGTGATGCAAAGCGGAAACTCTTGCCGCAGTCAGTTATCTTGTACGGAACATTCAGCTCGCGGCAGATCCCGGCTACACGCCGGTAGGTCATATTAACTGTCTCAAACAGTGTAAACTCGCCGGCATTCACGTTATCGCTCCGCAGAGTTATAACAACATTATCAGCAGATGCGATCATCACACGCAGCATTTCAAGCTGGTCACCGGTGAAGCTCTCAAATTCGTCAATATAAACGTTCTGTCCCTCAAAATAGCCGTAAAGACTTGCAGTTTTTGCTGCCTCCCGGATATTGTCAAGCTCATCCTTGAAGCCATACTGCTTCATCAGACGTTCATATTCAACAAATACTGCTGCTATATCACGGGTCTTGTCCATTAGCTGCTTATCCATTAGCACTGAACGCTGTATGAGCATCTCGGGATCAGTACCAGAGCGTTTGAGGTCGCTGATGAGCTTCAACACCTCCTCCGCAAATCCGTTATGAGTGCTCTGGCGCCGGAAATAGGCGAACTGCTCCGGACTGCGCCTTACAGCTGCAACTGCCTGGTATATCATTATCATCCTCGAAAGCTCGTCGGCATACTCCCCTGTACGTCCGGGGTCGCCGTAAAGCTGGAAAAGCTGTCTTGCAAGGCTTGTAAAACTGAGCGAGAAAAGCTCGTTGAATTTGTCTGCTCCGAGATAAAAATACAGCGTTTTGTCAAACTCATAGGAAAACTGCTCAGGTACGATTATACACTGACGACAGCCGCTTTCTGCTGAGCTTTTTATCCTCCCGAACATAAGTGTAGTCTTTCCGCTGCCTGCCTGTCCGGTAATGAACTCTACCAATTTTTTCACCTCTATACAAAAATACATACCGGCTTTTGAACCGGTATGTATATGTTCTGATATTTATTCTTCTGATTTCGGTTCACTGGTTTCAGCCGGAACCTCCTCTTTTTCATCGGAAGGCTCAGTCTCTTCCACAGTCGGGGTTTCAGGTCTGCCATAGCCGTTGAGTTTATTGGATGTTATCAGCTCAGGATAATCTTTATAGCAATAGTCCTGATCGACCCTGTTACCTATACCTGCAACAGTTCCTTCGCTGCTGTACTGCCACATTCCGTAAGATCGTCCGAATGCAGGTCTGTTCACTCCATAATGGGCTACCCAGACATCATACCTGTTGTAGATATCCTGGGAAAGCTTGTACATAAGGAAGTTTGAGTAGCTTGTGATTCCTACATAATAGCCCTTTGCTTCAAGTGTAGAGCAAAATGCATCGGTTATTGCTGTAAGCTCCTCGACTGATTTTTCTGAGATAGAAGGATCCTCGATATCGAAGTATACCGGATATTCAAACTCATAGTCCTTTATGATCTCATAGCAGACTTCCGCTTCAAGAACAGCTGACTCGGGTGAATCAGCATAGCTGTACCAGTATACGCCCCTGTCCACGCCGGCAGCCTTTGCCTTTTCCATATTTTCGTCAAACCGAACGTCCTTCTGGTCAATGAACTTTCCGTATCCGGCACGGATTATTGCAAAGTCAACGCCGTCTTCCGCCACTTCGTCCCAGTTGATTTCATTCTGCCATACAGAAACGTCTATACCCTGTGCAATGCCGGTATCTACTGGGATAGTTGTTGTGGTAGTAGACGTTGTTAAACCGCTCCCGACATAAGTCTCAGGAGAGGTTATATATGGATAATTTCTGTAGCAATGGTCAAGATCAACCTCATTTTTTATACCGTCAACAGTTCCCGTGGAGGAATACTGCCACATACCATAAACTCCGTTAAATGCAGGTGACTGTACACCAAAATGTGCTGCCCAAATATCATATTTCTGAAGTACTTCGGTGTATACCTTCGTACTGAGGAAGCTCGCGTAGCTGTAAAGTCCGGGGTAATACCCGTGATCAGCAACAGTTGAGCAGAATGTCTCGATTATCGCAGACGTCTGAGCTGTTGAAAGCCCCTGCTGTGAAGGATCCTCAATATCAAAATATACAGGATAAGTATAGTTATAGTCCTTGATTATCTCGCAGCATACCTCGGCCTCCTGACGGGCATCCTCGACTGTAAGCGCATAGCTGTACCAGTAGATACCGCAGTCAAGTCCTGCCGCCTGTGCAGCTGATACATTCTCATAGAATTTTGTATCTACCTGAGATGCGTACTTACCATAGCCTGCACGAAGTATTACATAGTCAACTCCGGAAGCCTTTACCGCTGCCCAGTCAACATCTCCCTGCCACTGCGAAACGTCAATGCCGAAGCAGTCAGCCTCAAGAGAAGGCTGAGGCGTATTACCTGCAAGATAGTCCTGATGTGCGTTATAGATATCAAAAACATTGAAGGGTGTTTCGTTGCTTGAAACTTCTTCATCTGTAACAGACTCTTTACTTTCTGTGAAATTTGTGCTATCATATGTAATAGTATCCGCTGCGTTCACATATGTTGACGTAACAGCAGAACAAACAAAGGTGCAGGAAAGTAATAAAGACAAAATACTTTTTTTCAGCTTCATTGCTATCAGACTCCTTAAATATCCCCAATAGTGTAACAAAATAGTTACAAACCTTATTAACATCTTTCTGAATTATAACACATTTTGTATCAAATTGCAATAGTTGCAATAAAAAAAAGAACTTTGCACTTAAATTTTGTGCAAATGACAGATTTTTGAAATGAAAATTTGTGTTTTTTATATACTGCAAGTTATAATTATCAGATCATATGTTTTGCGAATTCTGTAATTTATTGACTATCGGTGAATATATCAAAAAACTATATTTATTTGCAAAGGAATTAAACTCATGAAAACTTTTATTATAAATTCTAATGACAGCGGTCAGCGTATCGACAAATTTCTCGCAAAAGCTCTCCCCGACCTACCCAAGAGCATGATGTACCGGCTATTCCGCCAGAAGGATGTCAAGCTCAACGGCAGGCGCTGCGATTTTTCCGCAAAGCTCTCTGAGGGCGACGAGGTAAGGATATATGTCAAGGACGAACTCTCCGCAGAACGCCGAGCTGATATGTCATTCATCAAAGCTCCCGCTGTGATCGAGGTCGTCTACGAGGACAGCAATATCGTTATAGTCAATAAGCCAGTAGGTCTTGATTCGCACTCCGGCAGCAGTTTCGGTGATAATCTTGTTGACCGTATCAGACATTACCTATACAAAAAAGGCGAATTCAAGCCTGACAGCGAGGCGTCGTTCGCCCCCTCTATATGCAGCCGCCTCGACAGAAATACATGCGGGCTTGTGACTGCCGCAAAGACCTCAGAGGCTCTCCGTGAGCTGAATTCCGCCATAAGAAACGGCGAGGTCACCAAAAAATATCACTGCATAACGTCAGGAAAAACACCCCCGAACGGGGAGATCCTGACGGCCTATCACAAAAAAGAGGAGAACCGCAATCTTGTGAAGATCGTGGATTCTCCCATTGACGGCTATAAGATAATACGCACCGGATGCAAAGTTCTTGCCTCTGCAAAAGGTCTTGATCTTGTCGAGGTAACGCTCTATACCGGCAGAACTCATCAGATAAGAGCACACCTCGCACATATCGGAGCTCCTGTGCTCGGTGACGGTAAATACGGAAATACCGCCGTAAACAGGCGCTATGCCATGTTCAGGCAGGCTTTGTGTGCCTACTCCCTGAGATTTTCGCTTCCGGAGAGCTCTCCACTTGCCTATCTGAACAGGATCACAGTTTCTGCCCCTGCACCTGATTTTGAAAAGCGCTTCTTCGGAGAGATCAGTTAGGCTGACCAACTCTGTGGCGGAGGTTGTCCTCCTTGAGCTCCCTTCCCTCAGCGATAAGCTGAAGCATTCTCTCGGCATCACCGTTTCTGAGAGCATCAGAGTATTTTTTCAGATTCTCAATGAGCAGGTCAAGCTCGTACTGCAAGTGCTCACGGTTCTGCATAAAAAGATCAGTCCACATTTTTTCATTCATGGTAGCGATACGGGTCATATCCTGAAAGCTTCCGCCGCTGAAGCCGCATTCAAGTCCAAGCTCCGGGCTTTTTACATAAGCGCTCGAAACGATATGTGCAAGCTGCGATGTGTAGGCTATCATTTTGTCATGGTTTTCCGGCGTTGTCTCAACTATCTTTCCGGCACCGAGGTCCTTTGCAAGCTTTTTCAGAAGCACCACATCCTCCGGCTGGCTGTCAGCAAACGGCGCTATTATGAAATTAGCCTTTACAAACAGGTCGGCATTGCTGTTATAATATCCGCCGAATTCCTTGCCTGCCATCGGGTGCATTCCGACATAACGAAGACCATTCGTTTCTGCTATACACTTCATCCGCACAGAAAACTCGCCCTTTATTCCACATACATCGGTAATAAGTGTATTCTTTGCGATGCTTGAGGCTTTATCTCTGAGCCATTTCTCAGCAGCCTCCGGGAACAGCGCGATAACGATAAGATCATAACCACTCAGTTCACCGCTGTACACATCGTCTATCGCAACATCCCTGAGTGCAGCAAATTCTATATCATGGTTGAGATCGCAGCCTGTAACAGTGTGATGAGTGTATTTTTTCAGTGCCTTGCACATTGAACCGCCGATCAGTCCAAGTCCTACAACAAGTATTTTCATAGCTTCCTCCCAGAAATCAGATTCTATTTAAATTATAACGCTTTAAACAGCAAAAGTCAATAGGTATTCACAATTTTAATAAGCTTCTTTAATATTCTTTGCGTTGACTTATCTTTAATTATACTGTATAATATTAGCAGTAGCTTTTACGGAGGTCCTTCTATGTTTCATTATATAAATGATATTGCTGAAAATGCTGTTTTTGCCGGTCAGTCTGTCGGAGCCTCGTGCCTTGTGTTCAGAGACGGTTGCGAGCTCTACAGCGGCTGCTTCGGCTTTGCCGACCGTGAGAAAAAAATACCTATGTCACGCGATACGATATGCAGACTTTTTTCCCTCTCGAAGCCTGTTACCGCTGCCGCTGCGATGATACTCTCAGACCGGGGACTCCTTTCCCCTGACGACCCTGTTTCAAGGTATTTTCCGGAGTATTCCAAGCTGCGCTACATCGACAGTAAGGGGCATATCGTCCCCTTTGAGGGCGAACTCAGAGTCTCTCACCTTCTGACTATGACATCAGGTATTCCCTACGCTAACAACGGCAATCCTTCAGTCGAGGCTGCCGCCAGGCTTTTCGATAAAATCATCGAGGGGCAGAGCTCCGGCTGTGAGCTTACAACAGAAGAATTTACCCGCCGCGCCGCGGATATTCCTCTCTCGTTCGAGCCGGGAAAAAAATGGGACTACGGTATATCTGCCGACATTCTCGGCGGCATCATCGAGAAGATAGCAGGTATGAGGTACAGCGATTTCCTCCGGGAAAATATTTTCGCTCCTCTTGGTATGAACGACACCGGATTCTTTATTCCGCCTGAAAAGACTGACCGCTTTGCCGCACTCTATTCATGGTCTGACAAAGGACTTGTACGGGATAACAGCAGATACCTCGGGCTGACCGACTATCTTGTTCCTCCCGCATTTGAGTCTGGCGGCGCCGGACTTGTTTCAACTATCAGCGATTATTCAAAATTTGCGCGTATGCTTGCAGGCTCAGGTGAGTATGAAGGTAAACGTATCATCAGCGAGAAAGCTTTCCGGTATATGACCTCACCCCTGCTTACCCCGCAGCAGCGAGCCTGCCTCTGGGAAAGGCTTTCCGGCTATGATTATGGCTGTTTCATGCGTGTTATGACCGATGTTGATGCTTCTCGGATCAAGACCTGCAACGGCGAATTCGGCTGGGACGGCTGGGTCGGGACTTACTTCTGCGCTGACGCTGAGAACCATATCGCTGTTCTGTATTTCACTCAGGTATGCGGCGCCGGTACTACTGCACAGGCGGCTGAAATAAGCTACCTTGTATACGGAAAGCTCCTGAGAAACGAATAGAACAAAAAACTTCCCTTTGACATAATATGTAATGAGGATATCCCTCAATCCTAATGAAAGGAAATTTATTATGCCAAAGGTTTTTTTGAGCCCCTCTACTCAGGAATGGAACGAGTACGCTACCAACGGCAACGAGGAACTGTATATGAATCTGCTCGCCGACCGGATGGAGCCCTATCTGCGCTCAAGCGGGATAACCTTCGTCCGCAATGACCCTTCCAGGAATTTCGCAGGTGCTATCCAGGACTCAAATTCTGCTTACTATGACGTTCACCTCGCGCTCCATTCCAATGCAGCTCCGGAAAGCCTCTCCGGAAGGCTGAGAGGAATTGACATATACTTTGCACCGAAAAGCGGCAGCAGCGAGAAGCTTGCCAACATAATCGCAAACAATCTCAAAAGCATCTACCCTCTGCCGGATAAAGTCAGAGCTGTGCCGACCTATACTCTCGGTGAGGTGCTGAACACGAAGGCTGTTGCTGTCCTCTGTGAGCTTGGCTACCACGATAATTACGCTGACGAGGCATGGATAAAAAACAACCTCGAAAATATCGCAAAGAATATCACACGCTCGCTTTGCGACTATTTTGGTATTCCCTTTGTTCCTGCCGGGGCGGTCATGTGGGGAACTGTCGTAACTGACGGCAGTGGTCTGAATATCCGCAGCTATCCGTCAATGTCCGGACAAATAATCGGCTCAGTCCCAAACAGTGCAAGAGTTATGATTAACGGTAAGACAGGAAACTGGTACGTTGTAAGCTACAACGGTATCACAGGCTATTCGAGCAGCGATTTCATTACCGTATAAACGAAAAGTCCGGAAGAGATTCCGGACTTTTTTTCATTCCTCAGGCTTGCTGCCAGAGCTGCTGTTTTTCTTCTTTTTCTTCTTATCGACCTTAGGTACAGCATAGATGGGCTTCAAGGGCTTCTTGCGGCTCTTGAAAACTACCATAGCATAAATGCAGATGAGTATATAGACAAGGCTGAGTATAACTGATATCTTGATAGCAGTCCTGAACCATGCCGACTTGTGGAAGCGCTTGGCTGCCTCAAGATTGTACTTAGTCTTTGAACGTTCAACATTGTCACGCGCAACAAGTTCTACTACCGCAATCTCCTCGCCGGAATAAACCACGGTTACCTTTCCGAGAACATCCCCCGACTTTATCGGAGCATTGAAGTATTCTCTGTCCCATGTAGGATATGTCCTCAGGAGCTCCTTTACATCGACCTCGTCGCACCAGAGCATCTCGACCTCCTCCTTGGGAACGGCTGTGATATAGCTATTGTCGCTGCTCGAGGCAAGCTTTACTTTTCTCTCGCCCATTTCAGTTGTTGCAGCAAGAATGACCTGCTTTGAAAAATGTTCAAATGCCCAGTCAAGAAGATGCGTAGCATCGGAAATGTGACAGAATTTAGCCTCACCGTCCTCGTCCTTGAACGGTGCCTTCATCAGGACTACAAGATAATTATAGCCGTTCTTGCTCGCCATTGTCACAATGTTCCTTCCGGCAGCTTCAAGCTTTGCGGTCTTTATGCCCTTTGCGCCCATGTAATAGTAGATATTGTCAGTTGGATCCATCATAACGTTTGAGTGCGTCCATACCCATGTTTCCTGCTTAGGATGATTTACAGGATTGGGTACGACCGGTGTGTAGGACTGAGTGGTAGCTATCTCACGGAAAAGCGGCACGGTCAGCGCATACTGCGTGAGTATTGCCATGTCGCGGGCTGTAGTATACTGTGCGGCGTCATACATTCCGTGAGCATTGGTGAATACCGTGGAATCCATTCCGATTGACTTTGCCTTCTCGTTCATTTTCTCAACGAAAGCTGCAGTAGGAGCTCCTGACGCACTGCCTCCCGCAATGATCTGCTTTCCGACATGGTTTGCAAGTGTCTCGGATGCTTCAACAGACGAGGTAAGCATCATACAGTAAAGAAGATCCGTGACCGAAAGAACGTCATTGTCCTGAAGCTCTACCATAGGAAGATCCTCAAGCTCGTCAAGCTCATCATAAATGTGACTGTAAACATCAGGATCAAGAGTTATCTCCTCACTCAGGTTCTGACAGTTCTCAAGAACTATAACAGCTGTCATGATGTTTACGAGCGGTCCCGGACACTGGAGAGAATCAGCGTTTTTCTCGCTTATTATCTCATTTGTGTCAAGGCTCATGAGAACGGCAGCTTCACTGTAGAGCTGCTCCTTGTACTCAAAATTGACCGCACCTGCGTCCTGGATGCAGATGAACGGCAGCAGCATTACTATCGAAGCTGCGATCGCTAATAATCTTTTCATAATCTCTCCTTTATACTACGCGCTGCGGCAGTATGATCGAATTGCATACAAATATATTATAACAGATTTCTTTCTGTTTTTAAAGCCTTTTTGAAAAATTTTTTCTGCCTCTTTACCTTTTTGTATAAATGTGGTACAATAGAATTAAGAACAAATATAAATATGGAGGTTTTTACTTTGATATACGTCACAGGAGACACTCACGGAGATATTAACAGGTTCAAGGCAGCAGAAATGAAGAAGCTGAAATGCGGCGATACTCTCATCATCTGCGGAGATTTCGGATTTCTCTGGGACGGCTCAAAAAAAGAAAAGGCTGTCCTGAAAAAACTTGCTGCTAAAAATTATACTATTGCATTTGTGGACGGCTGTCATGAGAATTTCGATCTTCTCGAGGCTCTGCCGGTCACTGACTGGAACGGTGGAAAGGTGCATATGCTCGCGGATAATATCATACATCTCATGCGCGGTCAGATCTACACTATAGAGGGAAAAAGGATCTTCGCATTCGGCGGCGGTCACAGTCAGGACTTTGAATTCCGCGGCGACGGCGAGATGTGGTGGCAGAGAGAGCAGCCCTCCCACGATGAGATCAGGGGGGCTATAAGTGTTCTTGCAGAAAACGCTAACGAGG
>ODAI011511817.1_pt1 | contig 38544 bp, 37 predicted proteins | sample 1539321 | NCBI WGS metagenome assembly ODAI01 (sample SAMN02144231, study PRJEB22623) | gut metagenome | biome: sheep rumen | host: Ovis aries | place: New Zealand
CTTCCGAAGGTGCCTTGCCTGTCTTCTTCTGTGTAGCCTTTACATAGCCCTTAACCATAATCTCTGGAAGTGAGCTATTCTTGCTAACATCATCTCCGTCCACATTTACCACCTTAGTCTCAGACTTGATGATAGAACCATCCTTGTCAATAATGAATGACACGATAAATCTACCCTGGGTGCCTATTTCCTGGGCTGCCTGTGGGTACTTGATAGTCTGGGCAATGTACTGCATCAAGGCACCCTCGCCACCCTTGAACTTTGGCATCTGTTCCACTACCTCAAAAACTTTATCATCATCTTTTTCTGTGTTCAAAACTGTTGTAGCAAGATAAAAATCATTATCTTTGCAACCAGAAACTTGAACATTGGATTCTGACTCAACAGCAAATGCTGTGGTTGCGCTCATAAGAAAAAGAGCTGCACTCATAAAATTCTTTGACATCATAGTAATTTATTTTTATATAATTAAAACTGTGATTAAGTCGTTGGCAAAGGCGTAGGAACTGGAGCCAGCGGCTTTTTTCTTTCGACACGGCAAAGATATGATGTCCATTCCATCAACAAAAAGAATAAGGATAATAATATGAAAAATGTCCAAGATTTAGACATTCGTGTGTCTAAATCTTGGACAGATTATATTTCTATGTTATAGTTAGAATTATTGCTAATTACTAATTACTAATAGCTCATCGCTCATTAAGAATCCGTACAATCTTGTCGTATGTGAGTCCGATGAAGTTGTCGAGGACATAGTTGCATTTATCCTCTATTGCCTCACGACTGTTACAAGTGGCAAGACCGACGGTGAAGATGCCTGCTGACATTCCTGCCTGAAGGCCCGTGAAGGCATCCTCAAAGACGACGCACTCGTCGAGGTCTGCCCCAAACACCTTTGCACCAAGAAGGTAACAATCAGGATTAGGCTTTGAAGCCGTAAAGTCCTCAGATGTGAGTACTCGGTCAAAGAGGTCGTCAAAGTCAGGAACCTGCTTCTTGAGACTCTCCATCTTCTTTTTGTTGCTGCTTGTCACGATGGCACATTTCACACCATGACGACGAAGGTCAGCAATAAAGTCAAGAGCACCCTCATAGAACTCGTAACGCATACCAGCTTCCTTCTCGTCCAACTCTTCCACCACCCTCTTGCGAAGTTCTTCACCAGGGATATAATTGTCAAGAATCTGAGTAAGCGTAGTACCCTTTATCACCTGTGAGAAGTCTGGTAGGTCAGGACGATACTTCCTTCCTATCGCACCCCAAATCTCAGTATATTGTCCTTCAGTATCAATAAGCGTACCATCAAGGTCGAATAACGCCGCCTTTAGTTTCTTCATTAAACAAAATTTAGATGATTGTGAAATGTCTTGTCTGTTGGCTTATAAGTCAAAAAACAAAGAACTCATACAGTAAGAACTTTATAACTATAAGTCCGCAAGAACTAAAAAACTTAAAAACTCACGAACTTAAAAACTTACAAACTTACAAACTCACGAACTCACAATATTAAAAACTCAAAATAAATGAGGAAATGGCGTATTGAGGACTCCAACGAACTTTATGGAATAAATGGTTGGGGTGTTAACTATTTTCGTATAAATGATAAGGGTAATGTAGCTGTCACTCCTCGTAAGGACGGGGTAGAGGTTGACCTCAAGGAAGTGATGGACGACCTTGCCCTGAGGGATGTATCTGCACCAGTACTTGTACGTTTCCCTGACATCATAGACAACCGTATCGAAAAGACGGCTATCTGTTTTGAGAAGGCAAGTAAGGAGTATGGTTATACTGCGGAGAACTTTATCATCTATCCTATCAAGGTAAACCAGATAAATCCTGTAGTAGAGGAGGTTATCAAGCACGGAAAGAAGTTTAACCTCGGTCTTGAGGCAGGTTCTAAGCCTGAGCTCCATGCTGTCCTTGCTGTCAATATGAACAGCGACTCTCTCATCATCTGTAATGGTTATAAGGATGAGAGTTATATCGAACTTGCACTTCTTGCCCAGAAGATGGGCAAGAGAATCTATATTGTCGTAGAGAAATTCAACGAACTTGAGATTATCACTCGTGTAGCCAAGCGTCTTAACGTGCGCCCCAATATGGGTATTCGTATCAAGTTGGCTGCAAGTGGTAGCGGAAAGTGGGAAGAAAGTGGTGGCGATGCCAGCAAGTTTGGTCTCACATCAGGTGAGCTTCTTACTGCTCTCAGCTTTATTGAGGACAATGGCATGAAGGATTGCCTCAAGCTTATCCACTTCCATATCGGTTCGCAGATTACCAAGATCCGTCGTATTCAGAATGCTCTACGTGAGGCAAGTATGTTCTACATCCAGTTGCACAAGCTCGGTTATAACGTAGAGTTTGTTGATTGTGGTGGTGGACTTGGTGTTGACTATGACGGTAGTCGTTCAAGCAACTCAGAAAGTTCAGTAAACTACTCTATTCAGGAGTACGTTAATAACTGTGTATATACATTCGTTGAGGCAGCAAACAACAACAATGTACCTCAGCCAAACATCATCACAGAGGGTGGACGTTCACTCGCTGCTCACCATTCAGTACTCATCATGGAGGTATTGGAGACAGCTGTTGTTCCTGCTATGCCAGAAGAGTTTGAGGTAAGCGAGAATGACCACGAACTTGCAAAAGACTTATACGATATATGGTGCAATCTCAATGTGCGCAATATGCTTGAGAACTGGCATGATGCACAGCAGATTCGTGAGGAGGCTCTTGACCTCTTTGCTCACGGTATGCTTGACCTTCGTACACGTGCTGAGATAGAACGTATGTACTGGGCTGTTGCACGCGAAATCAATAGTCTTGCACACACGTTGAAGCATATACCAGAGGAGTTCCACTCACTCGACAAGCTTCTTGCCGATAAGTATTTCTGTAACTTCTCACTCTTCCATTCACTGCCTGACTCATGGGCTATTGACCAGATATTCCCAATCATGCCTATCCAGCGTCTTGATGAGCGTCCTGACCGTAATGCCACGCTTCAGGATATCACTTGTGACTCTGACGGTAAGATTGCCAACTTCTCTATCGAGAGTGGTGTGAGTCATTTCATTCCTGTTCATTCATTGGACAAGAAGAAGGGTAGCTACTACATCGGTGTGTTCCTCGTAGGTGCTTATCAGGAGATTCTCGGCGATATGCACAACCTCTTCGGTGATACTAATGCTGTTCACATCACTACGGATAAGGACGGTTATCATATCAACAACATCATTGATGGTGAGACTGTGGCAGATGTACTCTCATTTGTACAGTACGAGCCAAAGAAGATGGTGCGTAGTCTTGAGATATGGACTAAGCAGGCTATCAAGGAGGGTAAGATTACCCTTGACGAGGGTAAGGAGTTCCTTGACACATACCGTAGTGGTCTCTATGGCTATACATATCTTGAATAATAACGTAACAGACAATTATACAACAGAAGACGGGTTGGTTCTGCTAATCCGTTTTTTTCATTTGATAGACTTATGGCTAATCTAAAGTCACTTGTGAAGGATACTGCCATCTACGGTATGTCTTCCATCGTGGGTAGATTTCTTAACTACCTACTTGTTCCACTCTACACCAATGTTATTTCGGCTGAGAGCGGTGGCTATGGTGTGGTAACAAACCTCTATTCATACGTGGCACTGATAATGGCTTTCCTTACCTTTGGTATGGAAACTACATTCTTTCGTTATGCCAATGATGAAAAGGAGAATCCGGATACTGTTTTTTCAACAACGATGGCAATGGTCAGTTCATTAGCATTGACATTCCTTGCGATTGTGTTCATCTTTGTCAATCCACTATGCGATGCAATAGGTTATGCAAATCATCATGACTATGTCCTTATGATGGCATCTGTAGTGACGCTTGATGCAATACAGTCAATACCATTCTGCTATCTTCGTTTCAAGAAACGTCCAATCAAGTTTGCCTTCATCAAACTCTTGTTCATAGCAATGAACATATCGCTTAATTTGATATATTTCATTTTACTCAAGAAGACAGATGTATTCTATGTATTCTCTCTCAATCTGGTTTGTACAGCCTTTATGAGTGTATTCTTCATTCCTGAGGTTATATCTGTGAAGTGGAAGGTTGATTTCAGTCTCTTGTTCCGTATGTTCCATTATTCTTGGCCTATACTCGTGCTCAGTGTGACAGCTGTGCTAAATCAAGCTTTTGATAAGATAATCTTCCCTTGGGCTTATACACGTACAGGTGAATATACGATAGACGAGGCAAACACCCAACTTGGTATCTATGGTGCATGTGTAAAGGTAGCACTTATCATGGCTATGATTACTCAAGCTTTCCGATATGCCTACGAGCCTATAGTCTTCGCCAAGAGCAAAGATGGTGACAGTAAGGAATACTATGCCGTAGCGATGAAATACTTCGTTATCTTTACACTCTTTGCATTCCTTTGCGTGGTAGGTTATCTTGACATATTGAAGTATGTAATAGCTAAGGATTACCATGACGGTCTCAACACAGTTCCTATCGTCATGGCAGCAGAGATAATGATGGGTATATACTTCAATCTGTCATTCTGGTACAAGCTCATAGACAAGACATTCTGGGGAACAGTATTCTCTCTCACAGGTTGTTTGGTACTCGTTGCCGTAAACATAGTCTTTGTGCCTAAATACGGCTATATGGCGTGTGCATGGGGCGGATTTTCAGCTTATGCAACGGCAATGACTCTTTGTTATATCGTAGGTAGGTTCAAGAATCCTATTGAGTATGACCTCAAGAGCATCGGTACTTATGTACTCATCACAGCCTTGTTCTTTGTGGCAATGCAGCTTTCAGCGTATTATGTTGTCTCTGTACCTCTACGACTTGTTATCAACACTGTCCTCATCCTCTTGTTTGTGGCTCATGTAATATATCATGACCTACCACTTGCAAGTCTTCCGGTGATAGGGAAGTACTTCAGGAAAAAATAGAAGACCCACCCCAGCCCTCCCTATAGGGAGGGGGCTTGGTTACTATGTTCGCTGAAAGAATCTAAAAGTTCGAATGTAGCCACAGCTCAATAGAACATAAAAACTAAAGAACTTACAAACCTACAAACTTACAAACTCAAAAACTAAAGAACTTACAAACTCAGACTAATATGAAAAAATTATTCACAAGCATGTTTCTTGCAGCAAGTACCATTTTCCTTGCAGGCTCTGCTAAGGCAGACGAGGGAATGTGGGTAGTAGGAAACATATCTGCAAGTACAGACTCTGTACTTCACAGCCTCGGACTTGAACTTACTGCCGAGCAGCTTTATTCGGCTGATGCCCCTTCACTCAGCAATGTTGTCGTTCAGTTTGGCGGCTTCTGTTCCGGTGCTGTCGTTTCACCAAATGGACTTGTATTTACTAACCACCATTGTGGATTCGGTTCTATACAGAGCAACTCTTCCGTTAAGCATGACTACCTCAAGAATGGTTTCATTGCCAAGAGCTACAAGGAAGAACTTCCTAATGAGGGTCTCTACGTACTTTTCCATATCAAGACAGTTGATGTAACTGACAAGATTCTCGGACAGATTCCTGCAGGCGTTACTGGCGAAGCACGTGCACACATGATAGATTCTCTTGCTCTCGATATTGAGAATATCGTTAATTGCCAGAATGAGGGTCTTCAGGGCGAAGTAAGCCCATTCTACAAGGGCTCTAAGTATTTCCTCAGCGTATATCAGCGTTATGATGATGTACGCCTCGTATGCGCCCCTCCACAGTGTCTCGGTAAGTACGGTGGTGATACTGACAACTGGATGTGGCCACGTCAGACTTGTGACTTCTCAGTGTTCCGTATCTATGCAGGCAAGGATAACCGTCCTGCAGCATACTCTAAAGACAACGTACCTTTCAAGCCTCTTACATATGCCAAGGTATCTACTCAGGGATTCAAGGAAGGTGACTACGTCATGACAATGGGTTATCCTGGCTCTACAGACCGCTACCTAAGTAGCTATGGTATCTGGAACACTATGCGTTGCACAAATGATGTGCGCTATCAGGTGCGTGGTGTTAAACTTGACATCATCAATGCTGCAATGCGTTCAAGCGATGCCCTCCGTATCATGTATGCATCAAAGCAAGCAAGCAGTTCAAACTACTGGAAATTCTCACTTGGTCAGAACACTGCACTCGACAATCTCAAGGTGCTTGACGAGAAGCGTGCTCTTGAGGCTCAGATACAGAAGTGGGTTATGGAAGATACCGTTGCACGTCGTCAGTATGTTGGTATCCTCGATTCTCTCAAGGTTATCTATGAGCGCAATTACAATGTTACATATACTCGCAACCTCTTTGTTGAGTCATTCATAAGCGGTTCAGATATTCTTAACTTTGTCCTCTACCGCAACATGTACGGTACTTACTCAGGTGACAAGCCATTTGGCGAACGTGCTGCACAGGTGTATAAGGACCTTGACGTGACTACCGACAAGAAGGTGTTCGCTGCACTTCTCAAGAATTACCTCGACAAGGTGCCGGAGGAGCGTTTCAAGCCAAAGGATATCGTTCATGAGATTGACTCTGCCTTCGGTGGCAATGTAGAAGCATACGTTGATGCTCTCTACGACAAGTCTGTATTTTCAAAGCCAGAATCACTTACGGGATATACTCAGTTCTCTGAGGTGGCAAAGGATCCAATGGTTGACTTCGCCATGTCACTTGCCCAGCTTCTTGGTGACCTCTACTTGGGAAGCAGTACTTACGAGTATGAGCGTCTTCTTGGTGATGCACTCCGTGAGATGAATCATTCAAAGGATTATTATCCAGATGCAAACTTCACTCTCCGTATGAGCTATGGTGTGTTTGAGCCTATCAACTTTGCACCAGGCACTACAGGACTCAAGGAGGAGGCACGTAACCTTGTCACCACTCCACAGTCATTCATCAATAAGCATGACCGTGAACCTGAGAATTATGACTATGAACTTATTGATCCAGTGTATAAGTGGATGAAGTCTGGTAAGTTCTCTGCCAAGTATATTGACCAAGAAACAGGTAAGTTGCCACTCTGTTACCTCACTACAAATGATATCACTGGTGGTAACTCAGGTTCAGGAATGTATGACGGCAAGGGTCGTCTCGTAGGTCTTGCCTTTGACGGTAACTGGGAAGCAATGTCTGGAGACATCAAGTTTGACCGTAACCTCCAGCGTTGTATTGGCGTTGATGTTCGCTGGATTCTCAGTGTCATCGAGGATTACTTCAAGGGTAAGAACCTCATCAAGGAAATGACTATTGAGTAGTAGGTCCAATCCTGACCTCTCGGAGGAAAGGAGTCATAGGTTAAATCACTTGCTGATAATCGTTTTCAGCTCTACTATAATCATATAAAAGCCGTTCGGAATAAGTAGTTCCGAGCGGCTTTATTTGTTGCTAACCTACAATCAGGCAATAGGTTATGATTCACTACAAAATTGACGTTTCGACACTCTAAATTGTAAATTCAGCAATAAAGTGTCGTAAAATTTGTAATTTCAACATATACATTTTGTTAATATTTGGTAATTTTGCACCATATAATCATGAAAAAGTGTTAGATACATATATCATAGTATTATATAGCATTAGTGGATAAAATTATAGTGGATTTAGGTTTAGGTGAAATTTTTCAGTGAAACAAACAGAAAAAAGAAAAAGCTATTAAAATATGTATTAAATACATCATCATTCTTATGATGTTGTATTGTGAAACAAGGTAGTCGTTTGATGACTACCTTGTTTTTGTTATGTAGAGGAGTGCCATGGAAGAGCCAAACGATAATACAATCAATTTTCCTTCATTCTTACAACCTTGCGTGCAGTACCATCGCTATAGCGATAGATATTTACACCACCGACAGAAGCCTTGATTGGCATACCTGTGAGGCTGTAGATACCTACGACCTCGGAACATTCAGATAGTGAATCTGTAGTTATGCCACGGACACTGACAGGGTCATATCCATAGAAAGCATCCATATAGTCTATACGCTTAACAACCCAGTCCTTTATACGCTGAAGGTCATCCTTACCTGCATTACGGATAGGAGGCTCAACACCCACGGTAACGTCAGTAGCACGCCATAGGCGTGACTGATAAAGGCATATATCACCAGCCTTATAAGTCTTAAAAGGATTGTAGTCTTTATACTTATCAAAGTTTTCCCAGTCCTCATACAACTCCCAGTTAGGACTAATCTCAATGTCATTGTAACATGGACTCTCTGGCCAACGTGCCTTTTCGAGTGCATAGTATTCCTCACCTATACGGTCACACCAATCATCGAGGAGAGAATGTATGTTAGCAACATCAAACACTCCCTTCTGACGCAGTTCGATGTAACGCTCACGTTCCTGCTCTGAGTAATACTTATCCATCCACACATAAGGGCCTTGTGTGAGGTATGACTTTGAACGCTCCACAGGTACTGGGAAACCATAGAGAGTGACACCGAAAGTCATGTCAAGGTCATAAGGAGCAACCATCCACTGGTTGCCATTATACGTGAACCACTGCCAGTTCTTAAGCATACCATCGAGGTTCATGGTCATACGGTTGAATACATAGTAGTCAAGGAGACTCTGTACCTCATAGTGTCTCTCAAACTCTGCCTTGAACTCTGTCTCACTAACGCCGCGATTGTCAAGTTCCTTCAAATCACCACAACACTTACTGAAACCGATGATATAATTTTTTACCTTAATGGTACGAATGAGATCCTTCATGTGGTCAGCACTTTCTGTGGTAGAGAGATAAGGACTGTCATCGCCCATAAGTTCATCAGGTGAGTTACCATCGTACTCAGTATCAGTCTTAGTATAGATGTCCTTAGGATTACGCACATCGAAGTGCTCCCATGATATATTACCGCCAAAGAAAAACTCATCACGAATATCGCCATCAATATGTATATGTTCTGCAGTATGCTTTTTCATATTCATGTTCTTACGGCTCTTCTTTAACTGCCATGAGTAGAGACCGAGGAAATCGCCATTGAAATATACTGCACATGGAAAGCCGTCAGGAAAACAACGAGCATCGCTCTCCTTCTTATAGCCCTCACGTTCCCAGAAAGGCTTACGGTCTTCCACCACTTCTTCGAAAAGATTATAGCCAACCTCACTAATACCACGTATGGCATCAGTGTAAAAACCTTTGAGGAGGAAACCATCCTGGTCAACCCAGTTACCAAAGGCAATCTGTGGCTGTGAAGTAAGGTCCCAGTCATTGTCGCTGAGGTCGAAATTATAGCTTTTCTTCTCCAGTCGAAGGGTGTAGTTACCTTGAGCCGTGATGACTATACGTTTCTTGAAGTAATGCCCTTTACCGTCGTACATTTCAAGCCACGCATTACGCTTTGTGGTCTTGGCAGTAGGGAGACTCATCGTTCCCTTGATATTGACATACGCGAAACGAGGCATTGGGAGGAAAATGGCAGAATCAGCACTCTTATCCTCCACGTCCATCTCCTGACGCAGGTGTTCAGCCACAGTGGAGAACGAAGTACGCCAGTCACCACCTGCGTCCTGTGCATAAGACGAGCCTGTGATGAGTAATGACAAAAACAATAAGGACAAAGACTTCATATATAAAATAAAGATTAATAATTCATAATTCAAAATTATTTGCAAATATAGCAATTATTCGGCATAACCAATTATGAATCATGAATTGTGAATTAAAATAGTATTCTATTCTCCACTCTCTCCGTAGATATGAGAGTACCATCTTCAGCAACAATATCGACATTCCATATATGGGATGTGCGACCGCAATGGAGCACAGTGCCCTTGCCATACACCTTACCTTTGGTATCTGACATAGTAATATGATTGCCTGACACCTGAGTGCCACATATCTTCTTCGTCTCATCGTAGTCTGTAAGATGAAGCGAACCTGCACCAGCAACAGTCTCAGCAAGTGCGAGCGATGCTCCTCCATGAAGTATGCCGAAATATTGGCGTGTAGCTTCATTTATAGGCATCTCAGCAAGTGCAATATCATCGTCAGAAGGGAGGAATTTTATTCCAAGTGTTTCGCACATAGTCCCCTTTAGACGTTCATTAAGCATTTCACATTCTTCTTTTGTAAACATAGTTATGTCGTTGAATATTTTGCAAGTTGTTTCCTCATCTCTTTTGCCCTACCCTGTGTCACCTTATCCATCAAAGCCCAGAAACGAGGAGAATGGTCATGGTGCACGGTATGGCATAACTCATGAAGGATAACGTAATCTATTAGTTCCTCTGGCACACGCATAAGAAACAACGACAGATTGATGCTATTAGTACCCGAACAAGAGCCCCAACGTGTACGTGACGACTGAATCTTAAGACCAGAATAGTGGAAACCGAACTGTTGAGCTAACTCCGCCAGTCTTATCGGCAGATAATGTTTTGCAGCCTTACGCAGATGCACTATCTCATCATCAGTGGTCACATGACCGTTCCGCACCTTCTCCCACTTGGCAAGAAGCGGAACACGGTATTTATCTACAGCCATCTTCACCTCGCCCAGTGTAGCATAGTAAGGAGCCGTAACACGCAAACCGTCAACCACAGGGCGCATAATGATTCTTCGTGCTCTCGGGTTGACGGTTATATAGACGCTTCCAAAATCCGTGTCTTGGTATTGCATATTAATTATGTCAAATTCCAAATTTATAATCTATGCGTTCCGAACAGAAGGAAATATCAAATTTCAAATTTGTAATTCATGCGTCCCGAACAGGAGGAAATGTCAAATTTCAAATTTATAATCTATGCATCCCGAACGCTTATCCCGAAGGCATAAATTTGAAATCATAAATTTGACATGATAGATTATAGATTTGTAATATATACTTCTACAGCTTCTTAAACTCAGAGTAGATAGCCTCAGCAATGCACTTCATCTCGTCAGCAGGAAGTGAAAGCTTCTCGTTAGAGAAAATCATATCCTTCTCACTCTGCATAGGAATGAGGTGGATGTGTGCATGTGGAACCTCAAGTCCGAGTACTGCCTGACCTACCTTGATACAAGGGAATGCCTTCTTGATAGCTACTGCCACCTTCTTAGCAAACACCTGGAAACGGGCAAGTTCATCATCCTCCATGTCGAAGATGTAATCAACCTCACGACGCGGAATGACAAGTGTGTGACCCTTGACAAGCGGATTGATATCAAGGAAAGCATAGAACTCATCGTTCTCTGCACACTTGTATGAAGGAATCTCACCTTCTGCAATCTTTGTGAATATACTCATAATGCAAAATAATAAGAGGCCTACTCCAACACTTCAAAAAAGGGAAGGGGTTGGCCTAAAGTTTTATTCCATTGTGATACTTGTAATCTCGAGCTTGATTGTTCCTCGTGGAATCTGAATCTCAGCCACATCGCCTACCTTCTTGCCGAGGAGACCCTGAGCAATAGGAGTCTTGATTGAAATCTTGTTTTCACGAAGATTAGCCTCACCCTCACTTACGATAGTGTAGATGAGCTTTGAGCCGTTAGCAAGGTTCTTAAGTTCAACATTAGAAAGAATCTGGACAGCATCAGTGTTGGCAAGCTTTGACTTGTCAAGAATCTTGGCATCAGCAAGTGTAGCCTTGAGTTCTGCAATACGAGTCTCCAACTTACCCTGTGCTTCCTTTGCTGCATCATACTCAGCATTCTCTGAGAGGTCGCCTTTCTCACGTGCCTCAGCAATCTGACGGATTACCTCTGGGCGTTCTATCTCTTCTAATTCCTTAATCTGGGCTTTGAGTTTATCATAGCCCTCCTGTGACATGTAAGCCATAGTTATACGTTTTTTAATATCTTGTTATTAAAGTTAATTCTCTTGTAAGTAACTGACGTTTGACAGTTCGCTGATTAATTTTTTTGTCAATCCCCACCCTTTAACATAGAGTGACGGTGGGTCTTTGAAAAGAAAAAAGAATTCCGACAACACGAACGATGTCGGAACCCCCTTATCCTAAACGGTGCAAAGATATGACTTTTTGACGTTACTGCAAAACTTTTTACAAAAAACTTTGATTTTCAAAACTAAAAAGTAATTGCTGCACCTATTATAAAGTTAGGTCCGACTGCTCTGTAACCATAGAAACGATCGAAATTGGAATTAAGCAGATTATCCACATTTGCATAAAGGCTGAGTGGGAATCTTGGGAATACGTAATGTGCCGTAAGTCCCATATCCACTGTTGTTGGACGCTCATAGAGCTTAACGCCACTTGCCTTCATTGTATTGTCTGCCTTTGCCTTCTTAAAGCTCTGTATCTTGAGGTCGCCACCAACGAAGAAACCGTCACATATCTTGATGTCCATGTTCCAATCCAAATCCATGCTTGGACGTGCAATGGCAACACCGTATTTGTAGTCATCAGCAAGCGACCAAGAGTTAAACTGATTCTTGAAGTCGAACTTGATGTACTCGTCATAGTTATATACGATGTCAATGTTTGCATAGAAACGACTTCCTTCCACAAGAGTGATGTAAGTCATATTATTCATGCTGCTCAAAGCTGTGAGTTCAGCACGGTTCTTTGACTTATCAATACCGAGGTTCACATCACCAGCAAAACCTGCATCACTACGGAAGCGGAAACCAGCCTTGAGGTCGAGCTTATGGAACTCTGGCTTCAACAATGCTTCTTCCACCTTCTGATTAGGAAGTGTTTGGTCGGCAATAGCAGGGAGAAGAGCATAAGGATTGAGTGCATTGAACGCACGGAAATCATTCTCTGTCTCGTAACCAATCACCTGTGCATAGAGGTCAGAGTATTCGCTTGCGTGATACTCAAAGCGGAGGTCTGGAGCTACACCGCCAGCACCAAGATAGATACCAACCTTGATAGAGAAGTCGTAGTCATCAAAGCGATAGTATGGAAGTGCGTGTGCATGAGTGTATGAACCATAGTGCTTCATTCCGTATGATGCTGTATTGATACCGAAGTCGAGGTTAAGGCTACTCTCCTCATTTAAGAACACACCGAAGTCGGTATTGAGATGTACCTGTCCCTCTGTGTATTTATCCTTCATATTAGTAACGTACTTCTGGTTGAAAAACTCATAGCCGAACTCACCACATATTCTGAAATCCTTACTCTTGTAGTCAGTAGTACCGAGAGTTATTTCACCAAGGCTGTTGTTCTGCTTGTTCGTCTCTGGTGAAGCAGGAGCAATGTAGTTGAACACCTGGCTCTCAAGTCCTGTCCTTATGTAGAACTCAGAAAGACCTCCAGCATACTTGTGAGTATAATCCAATCCACCACGTGAAGTATAGAAACGAGCCTTTACCCTGTCACTACCATAGAGACTTGTATTCTTCTTTGTATCATTACAAGAGAATCCATCTACAGAGAAGCGCACACCAAGTACATCGTTCTTAGAGACGTCGAAGCCGTAGGCAGCATGAAGGTCAAAGTTACCAGCCGTACCACCACCGAGTGAGAAGAAGCCCTTGTCAGCACCCTCACCAACTGACTCAGAACTCATCATGTCCATAGGATCAAAGATATACTTCTTGGTAGCAAGCACCTTCTTTGAGTAGCTGACAGAGTTGTGGACAGTCTCTGACTCCACCACCTGTGGCAACACATTAATCTTGTTGGCATCCTTCACCACTGGAGTGACACTTGTCTCCACCTCAACTGTATTATCCATCTGAGCAAAGGCAGGAACAGCTGCCATAGCCACGAGAGAAAATATATATTTTTTCATATTGTAATTCTACTTTAGTCTATCCTCAATCATCTTATTGATTTCCTCATTCTCTGTGTAGTTACTTTTTAGAGACACAAGGTACTGCTGAGCCTCAACATCCCTACCCTGACGAGCACATACGTCAGAAAGGAGGATGAAAGCACGAGCCAACCAGTATGTATGAGGAGTACCAGAGTCGATGAAGTTTACAAGACAGTTCTCAGCCGACTCATACTGCTTAGTGTCGTAGGCATACTGAGCGAGGCGAACCGTTGCCTGTGCGCCATAGATGACATGAGTATCCTTTGCAAGGATATTGAGATCATCCACTGCCTTCTTATTCTGCTTCTGCATGAGGTAGCTGTCAGCACGAGCCATACGTATCTCTGCTTGAACCTCTGGTGCCACCTTGCTTCCATCTACGAGGATGGCTGACGCAAGGTTGATGGTTGAGGCATAATCCCTTGCAGCGTAAGCGGCACGTACCTCACCAATCTGAGCCTCAAGACGCATCGTCTCTGATGTTGTCTGAGCCTTGAGCTGGCCGTAGTACTTCTGGGCAGCCACGTTGTCATTATTCATGACAGCCTTGATGGCAGCATCACGAAGGAGAGTCTCAAGTTCCTCCTGTGAGAGAGGCTTGCCAGCCTTGGCAGAGAGCGATTTATACTCGTTCACCTTACCCTGGCTTACATATACATCCTTGAGGTTGGCAAGAGCAGTCTGTGCCTCTGCTGTATTAGGATATTCGTCGATTACACGGAGATAAGACTTGACAGCTGAGTTCACCTCACCTGACTCATACTGAATCATGGCAAGCTCGTTGCAAGCCTTACGTGCATTGGCACTCTGTGGATAGTCATTGATAATCTTGCTGAATGCCTGTGATGCACCCTGCTTGTCACCTATCTGAACATAGGCACGACCCTTCTCATAGAGAGCATCAGCATTATACACAGAACCTGCATACTTATCACTCATCTTATTAAGGAGTTCCACCTTACGGTTGTAGTTACCCTTGAGACCAGCGATGTAAGCTTGCTGGAAGAGTGAGTAGTCACCATTCACGTCACATACATCGAGAGCCTTTTGGTAGCTTGCATTTGCCTCGTTGTACTTACGACGGCTCATATAGCAGTCACCAATACGGTTGTGGGCATCAGAGAGAATCTGCTTATCCACCTCCTTGCCATTATAAAGAGGATTGTTCACATACTTTTGGAAATGATTCAGGGCATTAGAATAGTCCTGAAGTTTGAAGTATGAGTAACCTATACTGTAGCTTGCGTATGCGTAGTTTTTAGCCGAGCTTGGAGCAATGTTAGTGAACTGCTTGAGGTCAACGAGTGCTGACTTGTAGTCACCGAGGCGGTACTCACTCTCACCCTTGATGAGGTAAGACTCACAGAATGACTCCTCATCCACGTTGCCCATCACTATTGACTTAGCCATATAGCCTTTGGATGACTTGTAGTCAGTAGATGTGAATGACTGAATACCGAGATTGTAGAGTACCCTCTGCTTGGCATTGAGAATTTCCTTGCTTGGCTTCTTAATCTTCTCGATTGAAGCAAGTGCAGCCGAATAGTTCTTGGTAGTGAAATATACCTCTGTGAGGTGTTTTGTGATTACACTATTATACTTTGAGTTAGGATACTTGTTGAGGAATCCCTCAAATGCTGTAACTGACTCACCGAATCCCATAGGAGCACCATCATGAAGCGTGAGAGCATAGTTGTAAGCAGCCTCCTCACTCATCGTCTTGTCCGAAGTGTTGCTTGCTGCCTGCTGGAAAGCCATCTGTGCCTGACGCTTCTTCTTGACGTTGAGGTAGCAGTTACCAGCATTGAGCCATGCACTCTGAGCCATGGCGTCTTTGCTCGTACCGGCACTCTTGCTTAGGTAGTTGGCAGCCTTGTCATATTGCTTGAGGCGGAGATATGACATACCTTGCTTATAAAGTGAGGTACGGTCAGTGGCATGAGCTTTCTCAAACATCTTGACAGCCTCACCATAGTTCTCAAGACCATAATAAGCCTCACCCTTGATACGGTAAACCATATCGCTGTTATCACCATTCACCTGAACGGCATTGATATAGTCGAGAGCCTGCTTATTGCTACCTGTCCTTACGCAACAGTCAGCAGCATAGAGCGAAGCCGTGTTCTTATATTTAGGAGATGTGGAAGTGGCAGAGAAACCTGAAAAGGCACCCTTGAAGTCACCCTTCACATACTTGATGTAAGCAAGGTAGTAGTCGCAATCAACATAGTACTTCTCATTGGCCATGAGGTCATTGAGAAGACTCTGAGCCTTACCATAGTCACTACGATGTATGGCAAGGATTGAGCAATATAGCTTTGACTCCTCCTGCAATAGAGATACAGGATACATGAATGGAGAGTATTCAAGGTCATTCACCTCCTCATAACGCTCCTCCATGACAAGGAGATTGCCACGAAGCGTACGCAACACATCGTGGTACACGTTTGACGAGTTGCGGTCGAGCCATGCACTTATAGCATCGGCTGTTCCAGGGGTACGGAGAGCATAGTCGCACACCAGACGGAGAGCCTCGGCATCCTTTGCCAACTTCCTGTCGTGTCCAGCCTCACATAGATATCTTTCGAGCGAAAGTTTTGCAGCATAATAGTGACCGTCAGCCACTAACTTTATAGCCGATTCCTGTATCGTCTCCACCGAAGAGCCAGTATAAACCTGCTGAGCAGAAACAATACCAGTCATCCCTAACAGTAAAGCTGCCAGAATGAATTTCTTATTGTTCATAGAAATAAATCAGTACACCTGATTGTCTGATTGTTTGATAATACAGTTTTGCAAGGACAAAGGTACAAAATGATTATCCAAAATCAATAATATTTTAGCCACAATTAACATTTTTAGTTGAAAATATATTGTTTCACCTCATTTATAGTGTGTTTTACATATCATGAATTACAGCATCGACCTGCAAATGCTCCTTATTCAGAACAACCACTACGACATCCAAAGAAGGGCATGCAACATAAAAGCAAGTTCTCAAAAAAAATGACATAATGTCACTCGATAACCCTTCGTCAATCCTTCGCTAATGGTTCGTCAACCCTTCCTAATTTTTCGGCGACAAGACGAATGGCAAAAAGAAAGCGGACGTTCGTAAGCAAGTAACAAATTGTTATCCAAGATAACAACAGTTTACACAAGTGCCTTGACAGACAGAACAACGAGGATGTACCTTGAAAATTTACCAATAAAGGAAAAGAAGGTCACTCCCCACACGTTGGCTCTGAGGATGCCGAGTGCAATAGCTATGGCAGAACCGAAGATAGGGAGAAAGGTGAACATGGCTATCCACGAACCTTTGTTCTCAACATAGTTCTTTGTCCTTACAAGACGTTTTTCCTTTATCCTCATCCACTTGGAAATGGTTTGAACATCCCATATCCTTCCTATGTAATAGTTAAATATTGTTCCTGCCACATTACCTATTGTACCACTAATGACAGTAATCCATGGATCCATGGATGTAGTAGCAATGAGGGCAGCCATAACGACCTCAGAATTGAATGGAACGAATGTACCAGCAAGGAAAGCAGCAAGACACATTCCTATATAACCGTAATTGATAAAAAAATCGTTGAGTGACTCCATGTTACATGTTTATTGATAAGGCAATAATAATTATTGCAACGATGATATTCAAGATAAAAAGATTGTTTGCAAACTTATTGTCGCAGACAACCCAAAATCTACCGCCCATAACTGCTGTATCAATGATAAGTAAACCAAGGAACAAGTTGAAGCATTGAGGCATAAGGAACAACATTGCCGCAATGATGAATCCATGCAGTGTAACTATTTCAAAGATTGAACGTTGACGAAGCTTATCCTGTGACTTCGTAAAGATAAAGTGTATTGCTCCCAAAAGGAATGAGAAAGCAACCAACACACCTGCTGCAACCTGACTTTCCTTTAATATGGATGAACTTGGCATTATTATGTCGGAAGCCTTCACAAAAAAGTCAATGAAGATGTCTATTCTGTCATTAAGCACGGCAAAGGCAAAGAAGAACCAATAAGGAGTGACAAGAGCAATCAGGGATGCTACCACGCCCTTGAAATCGAGAGCACTCAGCTTTGCCTGAAATAGCCACAGAGGTATGACGTACACCAACATCTTAGGGCACACCAATGAAGCGAGTGACAAAAAGAAATGGGTGGAGAAACTCAATGCCGGCGATGTCTTCTGATACGAGGAGAAGAGGTACAAGTAAGAGAAGAGTGAAGCCAGCATCACGAGGTGCGCTGGTTGGAACTTATGAAGACACAGGCACACACCCATAAGCATGGCAAGCATTGTACTCAACATTCGCGAACTCACACGAAGCAGTACAAGCGTATTACTGAACTCAACCATTGCATAGATGAGAACAGAAGTTATGGTGAGTCCTATTATGTTACCAAGTAATCCTTTTTGGATGCTTTCTGGAAGCAAGTACCACAATCCATGGTCAGGCAATGCCAATATTACCATGTCCTTTGTAGGAGCAAACAACCATATCACTATTGACACCAGACAAATGGCTGGAAGAGAAAATGGGTTCTTGCTTATTATGCTTTGAATTGATGATTGCACGAGAAAAAATTTATTGAAGTGAATTGGAGTAAAAGGAAGTTAAAAGGAGTAAAGATACGAATGACATTTCCGCCAATTACCTTTCATTTCACTTACCTAATACTACTTGTAAGTACAAAAAATGTTAAACTGCTGCAAAGTTACATATTTTTTTGTTTTCAAGTTGATAATCATATTGGGTAATCGAAATATTTTTTGTACTTTTGTGGCGATTTTATGATATATCATTAATTAATGAAGAAACTTTTTATTGAAACTTACGGCTGCCAGATGAATGTGGCAGACAGTGAGGTCATTGCGTCTGTCATGAAAATGGCAGATTACGAAACCTGTCAGTCGATTGATGAGGCGGATGCTGTATTGCTCAACACCTGCTCTGTTCGCGATAATGCTGAACAGAAGATTTTCAACCGTCTTGAGACTCTTCATGCCATGCAGAAGAAGGGACACAAGATGATTATCGGTGTAGTGGGTTGTATGGCTGAGCGCGTGAAGGATGATTTGATCGAAAATCATCATGTCAATCTCGTGGCAGGACCAGACTCATACCTTACGCTTCCTGAACTCTTTGCAGCGGCAGAGGTGGGAGAAAAGGCAATAAATATTGAACTTTCGACTACAGAGACATACAAGGATGTCATTCCTGAGCGTATCTGCGGACCACAGGTGTCAGGATTTGTCAGCATCATGCGTGGATGCAACAATTTCTGCCACTACTGCATCGTGCCTTACACTCGTGGACGTGAGCGAAGCCGTGAGGTAGAGAGCATACTCAACGAGGTGAAGGACCTGAAGGATCGTGGATACAAGGAGGTTACGCTCCTTGGTCAGAACGTGAACAGCTACCAATATGAGGAAGTGGGATTCCCACAGCTCCTTGCCCTTGTGGCAGAGAGTGCGCCTGAGATGCGTATCCGTTTCACGACGAGTCACCCTAAGGACATGAGTGATGAGACACTTGAGGTGATAGCAAGTCATCCAAATATCTGTCGTCACATTCATCTTCCTGTACAGAGCGGTAGTGACCGCATACTCAAGTTGATGAATAGAAAATATACCCGTGAGTGGTATCTCGGTCGTGTGGCTGCAATCAAGCGTATCATACCTGACTGCGGACTTACGACAGATATCTTCGTGGGGTATCATTCAGAGACAGAAGAGGACCATCAGATGTCACTCTCACTCATGCGTGAGTGTGGCTATGACTCTGCCTTCATGTTCAAGTATTCTGAGCGTCCTGGCACATACGCATCAAAGCACCTGCCTGACGACGTGTCAGAGGATGTGAAGATTGCACGTCTCAACGAGATGATTGCACTCCAGAACGAGCTTTCGGCAGAGAGCTACCGCAAGGATATTGGCAAGATATTCGAGGTTCTCGTAGAGGGATTCAGCAAGCGTTCACGTGAGCAACTCTTCGGACGCACACAGCAGAACAAGGTTGTGGTGTTCGACAAGGGTAATCATCATATAGGCGACTTCGTAAAAGTAAGAATCACCGAATCAAGTTCGGCAACACTCAAAGGTGAAGAAGTATATGAGTAAGAAATCATCACACCTTGTAGGTACACAATTTGTGACTACCACAATCAGTACCACACTCGTGCTCGTAATGCTCGGTACCATCGTACTTTTCATGCTTACGGCACGCAACCTGTCCAACTATGTTCGTGAAAACATCACGGTTCAGGTTCTCATAAGCGACGACTTGAACAACGAGCAGATATCCAAGTTGCAGAAGCAGTTTAAGAAGGCAAAGTATGTCAAGTCAATCGACTACGTGTCACGTGAAGATGCTGTAAAGGAGGTAAGCGAAGAGATGGGTACCGACCCTACTGAGTTCCTCGGATACAATCCGTTTACGGCTTCATTCGAGATTAAGGTGAATGCCGAATACGGCAATCCTGACAGTCTCCGTCATGTGGCTTACGACATCAAGAAGAATCAGGCAGTGGTGGACGTTACCTATCCGAAGGATTTCGTCAAGTCACTCAACGAGAACATACAGAAGGTGAGCATCATCCTGCTTATCATAGCAGCACTCTTCTCATACATCTCGTTTGCTCTCATCAACAATACGGTTCGTCTCACAATCTTCTCACGTCGCTTTATCATCAACACGATGAAGCTCGTAGGTGCAAGCTGGGGATTCATCCGACGTCCTTTCCTCAAGCAAGGTATGGTACTCGGACTTACATCTGCCGTAATAGCTGATGCCGTGATATTCCTTGGAGTGAACCGTGTACAGGCCTTTGAACCTGCTCTTGCTTCAATCATAGACATGGAGGTGTTTGCCATCGTAAGCGCAGCCGTATTTGCATTCGGTATCATCATCACACTCGTATGTATCTACGCTTCGCTCAACAAGTTCCTCCGCATGAGCAGCAACGATTTGTACTACGTATAAAAGTCTGAAAGTTAATAAGAGTTAATGAAACACAGAGTTCACAGAGAACTCAGAGAAAGATATTTCTCAAAATAAACAAAAAACTCTGTGCCCTCCGTGTTCTCTGCGTTGAAAAAAGAAACAAAGCGAAATTCATTTCCTTTTTAACTCCAACCAAAACTTGAAAATTTGAAATAACAAATAATATGAACAACAACAATTTTGCATTCAGCAAGATTAACTACATCCTTCTTGCTGTAGGAATAGTAATCATCCTTGCAGGATTCTATCTCATGTCGGGTGACAGCACAACAGAAGCTGCCTTCAACCCTGACATATTCAGCGACACACGCATCAAGGTGGCACCTATGGTCAGCCTCTTTGGATTTATCTTCATCATCGTGGCTATTCTATGGCCAAGCAAAAAAGGCGAATAAGATATGAACGAATTGCAAGCCCTCCTCATGGGCATATTTCAGGGATTGACAGAGTATCTTCCCGTAAGCAGTAGCGGTCACCTTGCTATTGCAGGAGAGCTTCTCGGAGTGGAAGACCCAGAGAAGGTGATGGCTTTCACCGTGGCTGTACATGTGGCTACCGTTCTCAGCACCATAGTTATCCTCTGGAAGGAGATTGTATGGATTCTCACAGGTCTGTTCCGTAAGAACCCAGGAGGTGGAATGAACATGGAACAACAGTATGCGGTCAACATACTCGTGAGCATGATTCCAATCGGTATCGTGGGAGTATTCTTCAAGGATTGGATTGAGGAAGCATTTGGCGGACTTGTTGTCGTAGGATGCTGCCTTATAGTCACATCCATGCTCCTCGGCTTCTCATACTTTGCCAAGCCACGTACAAAGGAGAATATTTCTGTTACAGATGCCCTCATCATCGGCATTGCACAGGCAATAGCAGCCCTCCCAGGACTCTCTCGTAGCGGTTCAACAATCGGTATGGGACTTATCCTTGGCGACAAGAAAGAAAAGCTTGCTCAGTTCTCATTCCTCATGGCCATTCCACCTATCCTCGGTATGGCACTCCTCGACTTCAAGGATATGCTTGAGGTAGGAATGGAGACAGCCATGGCAGGAATATCAACATCAGCACTTGCCGTAGGATTCATCTCAGCATTCATCGTAGGATGTATTGCCTGCAAGATGATGATTGAACTTGTCAAGAAAGGCAAGATGATTTGGTTCTCCATCTACTGTGCCATCGTCGGAGTATCGGTATTGGTATGGCAGTTGCTTATGTAAAATTAGGCTGTTTTTCACGTCCTGAGTTTGGAACTCTTAATCCATAAGGATAAAATAGTATAGAAAATACTGTGTTTTGAAGTAGTGACTAAGTACTGACTCATATGAGACTCATATGAGACTTACATGAGACTCTGAGCATAGACAATATAGTATCATTCAAGCAACAGTTTTTTTTACTACACGTGAACAAGGCAGGCTATAATAAAAATATAATGAATCCCCAACTCGGAGAAATACTCGTATTCAATAAGCCTTACAGGTGGACATCGTTCAATGTTGTAGCCAAGGTACGCAGGGAACTGTCACACAGGTTAGGCGTAAAGAAACTAAAGGTAGGACATGCTGGTACGCTCGACCCTCTTGCCACAGGCGTATTGCTTGTGTGTACAGGTAAGGCAACAAAGCGTATTGATGAACTACAGAGCCATACGAAGGAATATGTCGCAACAATCAAACTGGGTGCTACGACTCCTTCCTTTGATATGGAAACAGAAGAGGATGCAACCTATCCTTTTGAACACATCACCCGTGAAAAGATAGATGAGGCACTCAAAGGCTTTGTCGGAAGGATAGAGCAGGTTCCCCCAACCTATTCTGCCTGCAAGGTGGATGGCAAAAGAGCCTTTGCCCTTGCACGTCAAGGTGAAGAGGTGGACTTGAAACCAAAGGTACTCGTCATCGACGAGATAGAGGTTATGCACTTTGGCATGGTTGAGAATCGTGTTGAGGAACTTGAAGATGAACGTAGTTCGGAAGACCCACGTGACAACCGTATCAAGTACCAGACAGGAAACCTCGGTGAGAGTCATCTCTCGCTTACCATAAGGGTTGTGTGCAGTAAGGGTACATACATCCGTGCCTTGGCACGAGACATCGGCAAGGCACTCGGTAGCGGAGGTTATCTCACAGACCTTATCCGCACAAGGATTGGCGAGTATAAACTCAAGGATTGCATAGACATAGAGCATCTTGACGAATGGCTTGATGCCCAGACAATAAAAAAAGAAATACTTTAATAAAGGATAAAGATATGAAACTATCTCAGTTCAAGTTTAAGTTACCAGATGACAAGGTGGCACTCGAGCCTCCTTACCATCGTGATGAATGCAAGTTAATGGTCGTTCATCGTAAGACAGGTGAAATAGAGCATCGTGTATTCAAGGACATCATCGACTATTTTGATGATGGTGACTCATTCATATTTAACGACACAAAGGTATTCCCTGCACGTTTATACGGAAACAAGGAGAAGACAGGCGCACGTATCGAGGTGTTCCTCCTTCGTGAACTTAACGCTGAGCTCCGTCTCTGGGATGTTCTCGTTGACCCAGCACGTAAGATACGTATCGGCAACAAGCTTTACTTTGGTGAGGACAACTCCATGGTAGCCGAGGTAATCGACAATACCACTTCACGTGGACGTACACTCCGTTTCCTCTATGACGGTCCTCATGATGAGTTCAAGGCAGCCCTCTATGCACTTGGAGAGGCTCCACTACCAGACGACGTACGTTCACGTCGTAAGGCAACACCAGAGGATATCGAGAATTTCCAGACAATATATGCAACAAAGGAAGGTGCTGTAACCGCTCCTGCCACAGGTCTCCACTTCTCTCGTGAGCTCATGAAGCGTATGGAGATTAAGGGTATCAACCAGGCATTCATCACTCTCCACGCAGGTCTTGGCAACTTCCGTAACATCGACGTTGAAGACCTCACAAAGCATAAGACAGACAGCGAGCAGATGTCCGTATCAGCAGAGGCTTGTGCTATCGTCAACAAGTCAAAGGAAGAAGGACATCACGTATGTGCCGTAGGTACTACCGTTCTTCGTGCAATCGAGACAGCCGTAGGTCCAGGTGGTTTCATCAAGGAGTTTGAGGGATGGACAAACAAGTTTATCTTTCCTCCATACGACTTCACAGTGGCTGATGCCTTTGTCGTAAACTTCCAGATGCCACTCACAACCATGCTTATGCTTGTAACAGCATTCGGTGGCTACGACGTGGTGATGAACGCTTATAAGGAAGCCCTCAACGGCGACTATAAGTTTGGTACTTACGGTGATGCTATGCTCATAATTGACTAAGATGCATACCGTATTCCTATCATTAGGTACAAATCTTGGCGACAAGGAAAGAAATCTCAATGACGCCATTGCTCATATACAAAGGCGGATTGGCACAGTTGTGGCCAAATCCGCCTTTGTCCAAACTGAGCCGTGGGGATTTGAAAGCGATAACTCTTTCCTTAATGCAGCCATAAAGGTAGAGACAATACAGTCACCCGAACAGGTTCTGCATCAGACTCAGGAGATAGAGAGGATGCTTGGCAGAGTGTCCAAATCCGTTGATGGCAAGTACCACGACAGAATAATAGATATTGACATTCTTTTGTATTATGTGGATTCTGTCATCAAGGGTGACGGCTTGCATATAAGTACACCAGAACTGACTATACCACACCCGTTAATGAATGAGCGTGACTTTGTGCTCATCCCATTGAAAGAAATATTATGAAATTAAAGTTTTTACATCTGGCATTGTTTGCCTTGTTTCCATCATGTATTATGGCGCAAAAAAAACAGTTTACTCTCGATGATCTCCTTCCTGGAGGAAAGACATATTATCAGAACTCCGTTCCTGAAAACAAATACCTCACATGGTGGGGTAACGAATGTGTAATGCTCGAAGTTGACAGATGTTATGTCATAGACAAGAAGACTGGCAAGGAAAGCAAGTCTATGTTTAACCTTGACGACATCAACGCAATCCTTAAAAACGCAGGAAAAAAGACCGTTTCAAGTCTCCTATATACGTCATTCCCATACGAGGACAAGTCATACGCTATGGTCGAACGTAGTAATGGCACAAAGTATCTCGTTAGCTTTGCAGATGAGAAGAAAATAATCTGGACATCCGAAGCCGGAAAAGATAATGAAGACTGGAACAGCACATCACGTAATCTGGCATATACGGACAATCATAACCTATATGTTCAGGATGCTGACGGAAAGACCATTCAGGTGTCAAAGGATGGAAATAACGACATAAGATATGGCGAGTCCGTCCATCGTGACGAGTTCGGAATATTCAAGGGAACATTCTGGAGCCCTAAGGGCAATCTCCTTGCTTTCTACCGAATGGACCAAAGCATGGTAAGTACATATCCACAGGTAAATGTGACTCCAAAGGGTACAGATTCACGTTGTGCACAACTTGTACCAGACAAATACCCTATGGCAGGTGAGACATCACATAAGGTTACCGTAGGAATATTCGACATAGCAACAAAGAAGACAATATATCTTGATGCTGGCGACCCAACTGACCGCTACTTTACAAACGTGGCATGGGCACCAGACGAGAAGACAATATACATGATTGAACTCAATCGTGACCAGACAGATGGTGAACTTGTAGAATATGACGCAAAGACAGGCAAGAAGATTCGTACCCTCTTTGCTGAGCATGATGACAAGTATTTCGAACCATGTGCTCCTATACAGTTCCTTCCTTGGGACAGCAGCAAGTTCATCTACCTCAGTCGTCGTGACGGATATAATCACATATATCTTTACAATACGGACGGTAAGCTACTCAAGCAACTCACAAAGGGAGAATGGGAAGTGTTTGACATCATCGGCTTCAACAAGAGCGCAAAGTCTGTCATCTATTCTTCCAACGAGGCTTCACCAATACAGAAGAATATCTGTTCAGTAGGCATAAACGGCAAGCATAGCGTAATAGGTAATGCTACAGGATGGCATAGCGCAAAGTTGAGCAATAACGGTGAGTACATTCTTGACTACTATTCTTCTCCAACTATTGCACGTAACATAGACGTATGCAGCACAAAGACCTTGAAGGCATCAAACATATTCTCCGCTAAGGACAAGTGGGAAAACTTCAACACACCAAAGATTCAGCTTGGAACAATCAAGGCTGCTGACGGTAAGACTGACCTTTACTATCGTCTTGTGTTGCCAACAGATTTTGATCCAAACAAGAAATATCCTGCCGTAGTATATGTATATGGTGGTCCTCACGCTCATAATATTGATGCTTCCATACATAATGGAGTACGTGGATGGGATATCTACATGGCACAGAAGGGCTATGTAATGTTCTGCCTCGACAACCGTGGTAGCGAACATAGAGGCAAAGACTTTGAGCAGGCTACATTCCGCAACCTCGGTGTGGAGGAGATGAAAGACCAGTTGAAGGGTGTCGAGTATCTCAAGAGTCTTCCTTACGTTGACTCTTCACGCCTCGGAGTACATGGCTGGAGTTTTGGCGGTTACATGACAACAAGTCTTATGACTACATATCCTGATGTATTCAAGTGTGGCGTTGCAGGAGGTCCAGTTATCGACTGGAAATACTACGAGGTGATGTATGGCGAACGCTATATGGACACTCCTCAGACAAACCCAGAAGGTTACAAGAAGACTTCACTCCTCAACAAGGCTGGTAATCTCAAGGGACGACTCCTTGTCATCTATGGAGGAAACGACCCAACATGTGTTCCTCAGCATACACTCACATTCATGCGTGCTTGTATTGATGCTGGCACTTATCCTGACCTCTTCACTTATCCTGGTGATGGTCATAATATGTTCGGACATGACAGAATACACCTCCATGAGGTCATCACGCGTTATTTTGAGGATCACTTGAAGTAACAGAATTCACTTGTAAAAACGCAATATGAAACAACTGACAGTAGTAAAAGTAGGAGGCAAGATTGTTGAGGACGAAGAAACACTCGTCCAGCTCCTCAAGGATTTTAGCGCAATAGAAGGACCAAAGGTTCTTGTACATGGTGGTGGACGTAGTGCCACTAAGGTTGCTGCTGACCTCGGCATAGAGAGTACAATGATAGGAGGTCGCCGTGTGACAGATGCAGATATGCTCCGTGTGGTCAGCATGGTGTATGGTGGACTTGTGAACAAGAACATCGTTGCACGTCTTCAGGCCTGTGGCATCAACGCACTCGGACTCACGGGAGCGGACATGAACGTGATGCTCTCACACAAGCGTCCACTCAAGAAGGTAAAGATGGAGGACGGAACAGAACAGATGGTTGACTTCGGCTTCGTAGGTGATGTGGATAAGTGTGACGGCAAGATACTTTCTACTCTTATAAATGAAGGAATAATTCCTGTCATGGCTCCACTAACACACGATGGTAAGGGAAACCTTCTCAATACAAATGCTGACACCATTGCAGGAGAAACAGCCAAGGCACTCGCTCCTTACTTTGATGTAACACTCATGTATAGTTTTGAGCACGCAGGTGTTCTTACTGATCCTGATAATGAAGATAGTGTTATTCCTCTAATAACAGCTGACAGTTTCGAGACTCTTAAGGCAGACGGCACAGTCAGCGGTGGTATGATTCCAAAGATTGAGAATGCTCTTGAAGCTGTAAAAGCAGGCGTGAAGCAGGTGATAATCACTAAGGCAGATGCTATCGACGGTAAACATGGAACTGTAATAAAATAAGACAATTGGATTTCAAGCGCGACATATTACCTCTGAAAGACATAATCTTTCGCACGGCTCTTCGCATCACGATGAATCGCGAAGAGTCGGAGGACATCGTGCAAGATATTCTGTTGAAGCTATGGCAACAAAGAGACGAACTGGAGACAGTCAGTAACCTTGAAGCTTTCGCCCTCACATCTGCCCGTAATCTTGCCATAGACCGCATTTCCAAGCATGAACAGAGGAACATATCACTCGTCGAGGAAACGCACGACAGGGAAGACGTATGGCAAATATCCGCACACGACACTATGGAGCTTGAAGAACGTCAAGCCAATATTGCTTCTGTAATCGCTACCCTACCTGAGAAACAACGAACCGTACTACAACTACGTGACATCGAAGGTAAGGCATACAAGGAAATAGCCGAGATAATTGGTATCACAGAATCAGATGTCAAGGTCAATCTGTTCCGTGCAAGAGGATTTCTAAAAGAAAAATTACATTTTCTTAGACGTGATAAATAACGGAAATACACAAGGTTATCAAAGTAAGATAAAAAAGTTACAAAAAAAGTTAGATTTTTTTGTAACTTTTCTTTTTCTCATCCGTCGTTATAATAGAAGGGCAAATAAAAGCCTCATCAATAAAAGGCGAATGAAGCCTAAAACATAAAGATAACAGAATATGGATTACAAGTACATAGAGCAACTGATTGAACGCTACTTTGCCTGCGAGACTACATTGCAGGAAGAGCAAATACTTCGTTCATTCTTCTCACAGGAAGATGTACCTGTAAATCTGCAACAATATGCAGAAATATTCCGCTACGAATCATCCTTATCACATGAGTGCCTTGGTGATGAATTTGATGCCAAAATGATGTTACTCATTGAGAAGGAGTCGGGAATGAATAATAAAATAGTAAGTATTAGAAGTAGATTCGCACCTTTATTCAAGGCAGCAGCTATTATAGCCATAGTACTTACAATAGGAAGTGCAGCCGAGCAATCAATCGGTAACCGTCCTGACGAGGGCATAGAAGACGTAACAGCCATCAATCCTTACATCAGGAAGGACAACATTTCCGCAGCAATCAAAGTGAAGGACAATACGCAGGCTGAGACACAGACAGCCGTAGTGACAAGCGATTCACTTATGCTTAATAAAAATGATTAACTTTTGCTTTTACAATATTAAACAAATCGATGCTTTAGAAACCAAAATGATGAATGCTGCGAAGCGTATCATCATCTGATGGAAAAACTTCCATCGCAGAATGAGGATGAATCAAAGAATTTTTTGACTCATCCTCATCTTTTTTCCATATCATTAGTGTCAAATAAAATTAGACTACCATGAAAATAAATTACACTTTATTCATACAGATATTACCCGCACCTCTGCATTTGTCATAGGCGTTATTTCCTTATGGTCAACGCCTTTGTTAACGGCTTGGAGGATACGAAGGAATAAGCCATGACTGACAACAAGGACATTCTTATCAGGATAAGTAGATGAAACATAATTGAGGAACGCCTTGGCACGTGTACGGAATGCCGGCATACTCTCCACGTCGTCTGTCATATCTATCCATGCACCTTTCTCTACTACAACACCAGTGATTGAGCCCCAGTCACGTTCACGAAGCAATGTTGTATAGACGACTGGGATATCATGGCCGAGATACTCGAGGATGATGGCTGTAGTATCCACACAACGCTTGAGGTCGCTTGACAGACAAACATCAAAGGCTGTGGAACATAATTGATCCACAGCCTTTGTAGCCTGCTCTTTCCCCGTTTGCGTCAATGTCCCAGGCATGTGCCCTTGAAGGATATGCTTGGCATTTTCCTCTGTTTCTCCATGACGAAGCAGGAATAAGCGTGTCATATAGTTATTTGTTTAGAATGGAAGATCATCTGTCTGGTCACCATTTGAAGCACCGAAGTCCGGTGCAGAAGAATTCTCTGCTGGTGCAAAAGGAGCGTCAACAGCTGGTGCAGGAGCAACAGGAGTACCTGCTGTAGCTGGCTCAACCTTCCATGCACGAACATCATTATACCAACGACCCTGGTACTCACGAGCATTGATGTCAAACGAAACTGTGTAATCGTTTCCTTGCTGGATATTAAACAACTTGATTTTATCTTCGCCAAATACGTTGAAGCACACGCGTTTTGGATACTGCTCTGAAGTCTCAAGCACATATTCCTGTGACATCCACATATTTCCAGTAGAACGTGACTGACCACTTCGTGCATCAAGAACAGCAATAATCTTACCTGTAATTTCCATATAATTTTAAATTCTTTTTGATTCTCGTTGATTAAGAGTTCTGCAAAAGTACGATTTATTTTTTGTATTATCATCTTCCATTATATGTTTTTCTTTACATTGAAAGAAAAAAGATTGTTTTTTCTGCTCTTTTTATTAAAACAATTCATAACTTTGTAGCAAATATAATTTTTTACCGAAAATGAAATTTAGTGTATCCAGTTCAGTTCTCTGCAATAGATTGCAGATTGTAAGTCGAGTGCAGAACTCTAAGAATTCACTCGCTATTCTTGATTGTGTTCTTTTCGAAATAAATGATGGCACACTATGCCTAACAGCATCTGATAGCGAAAACACAATAACAACTACTCTCGACATCGCAGAATGTGACCACAATGGTAAAGTGGCTATCGAGTCAAAGCAACTCGTAACATCTCTCAAGGAAATATCTGATCAACCAATCACATTCGAGATCAATGATAATACATTCGCCATTGAGATTAACTACCAGAACGGAAAGTACAATCTCATTGGTCAGGATGGTAACGAATATCCTGTACCTGCAGGTCTTACAGACCTGCAAAACAAGATTGCCATTCCAAGTGTAACTCTCCTCAATGGTATCTCACGTGCTCTCTTCGCAACAGCAAACGATGACCTTCGTCCCCAGATGAATGGTGTCTATTTCGACATCACTCCAGACTACACTACACTCGTTGCAAGCGACGGTCACAAGCTCGTACGCAACCGCATCCTCTCTGCAAAGGGTGAGACTTCTGCCTTCAACCTTCCAAAGAAGCCAGCCCTCATGCTCAAGAGCATCCTCGGTAAGGAGGAAGACGACGTTGAAATCAGCTTCAGCGACCGTAATGCACAAATCAACCTTACAAACTACGCAATCACTTGCCGTCTCATCGAGGGACGCTATCCAAACTATAACTCTGTAATTCCTACAGACAATCCATTCCGCGTTCGCATTGACCGTCTTGCATTCATCGCTGCCCTTCGCCGCGTGTCTGTATTTGCAAGCGCAAGCAACGCTCTCATCAAGCTTCAGCTTGAAAACAACACTCTCACTACTTCTGCACAGGACATCGACTTCTCTACTTCTGCTGAGGAGCGCATCATGTGCGAGTACGACGGTGGTCCTATGAGCATCGGTTTCAGTGGTCCTTTCCTCATTGACGTCCTCAACAGCATCTCTTGTCAGGATGTCATCCTCGAACTTGCAGACCCAAGCCGTGCTGGTGTCATCGTTCCTGCTGAGCAGGAGGAAAATGAGGATGTAATCATGCTCCTCATGCCAATGATGTTGCAGAACTAAATGAAGTTATGAAGTCACGAAGCTAAGAAAGGTGATGGCTCTCACAGTGTAAGCCTAATCAAAACTTCTTAACTTCATTCTACTTAACTACATGTAAGTAATATGAAACTAAACATAAAGAATCCAATCGTATTCTTCGACTTGGAAACTACAGGTATTGATGTAGCAAAGGACCGCATAGTGGAACTTTGCTACATCAAAGTTTTTCCAAACGGTAACGAAGAGTCAAAGAATATCCGAATAAATCCTACGGTTCACATCCCAGAACAAACCACAGCCATCCACGGCATTTCTGATGATGATGTCAAGGATTGTCCTACATTTGCACAGATTGCAGGTGAACTGAAGCAGACATTCGAGGGTTGCGACTTCGCAGGATTCAACTCCAACCGCTTTGACATTCCTCTCCTAGTGGAGGAGTTTCTCCGATGTGGTATTGACTTCGACCTCACGAAACGTAAGTTCGTAGATGTTCAGAATATTTTCCACAAACTTGAACAGCGCACACTCGTAGCCGCCTACAAGTTCTATTGTGGTAAGGATCTCGAAAATGCACACTCAGCACTTGCTGATACACGAGCAACACTTGAAGTGCTTGAGGCACAACTTGACAAGTATCCAGAGACATTGCAAAACGATATCACATTCCTTGATGAATTCTCCAAAATGAACAAGAATGTGGATTTCGCTGGTAGAATCGTGTATAACGACGAAGGAATCGAGACTTTCAACTTTGGTAAGCACAAGGGTAAGACCGTTGCCGAGGTATTGAAGAAAGAGCCAAGCTTCTACAACTGGATGATGCAAGGTGACTTCGCCCTCAACACCAAGCAGGTACTCACAAGAATACGTCTGAGGGAACAGTTTGGAAAATAGAAATCCTACACAAACCAACCACTACTCTCCTATAAGGAGAGGACTAAGTTTCCAAGATGGCACATCATTTTCGACTGTATTAGATCGTATGCCTTCAGCAAGGACAAACATATTAATAAATCATCTCATGCTAAAAGGAAAGAAAATCGTATTAGGAATAACAGGAAGCATAGCAGCCTACAAATCTTGTATTCTCATAAGGGAACTGATTAAGAAAGGGGCAGAAGTGCAGGTTGTGATAACTCCAGCAGGTAAGGAATTCATCACGCCAATCACACTATCCGCACTTACGCACAAACCTGTAATCAGCGAATTCTTCAGCCAAAGGGACGGTACATGGAACAGTCATGTTGACCTTGGACTTTGGGCAGATGCAATGGTCATCGCACCTGCCACAGCAAGTACAATAGGCAAGATGGCAAACGGCATTGCCGACAACATACTCATAACGACATATCTTTCCATGAAGGCACCTGTCTTCATAGCACCTGCCATGGACCTTGACATGTTTGCACATCCTTCAACACAGAAGAACCTACAAACATTACAAGATTACGGAAATCAAATTATCGAGCCAGGCATAGGTTTCCTTGCAAGCACGCTTGAAGGAAAGGGACGCATGGAAGAACCGTTAAACATCGTGGCAAGGCTCGAAGAATACTTCACAAGACAAGGAAAGAAAGAACTTTCAGGTAAAAAAATATTAATTACTGCAGGTCCTACATACGAAAAGATAGACCCTGTGCGTTTTATAGGTAACTATTCTTCGGGGAAGATGGGACTTGCCCTTGCAGAGGTATGTGCCTCACAGGGTGCGAAAGTTGAGCTTATATGTGGACCCATTTCCGCAAAACTCACCAAAGAGTACCCGAACATCCACAGAAGCGATGTAGAGAGCGCACAGCAGATGTATGAGGTATGCAAAGCCATATATCCAACTATGGATGCTGGAATACTCTGTGCAGCCGTAGCCGATTTCACTCCAGAGACAGTGGCAAACGAGAAAATCAAACGCACGAGTGAGGATATGGTGATACGTTTGAAGCCCAACCCAGACATTGCAAAATCTCTCGGTGAGATGAAGAAAGACGGACAAATTCTCGTTGGATTCGCCTTAGAAACTAATGATGAGGAATCAAATGCACAAGGTAAAATGAAGAAGAAAAACTTCGATTTCATCGTGTTAAATTCGCTCAGAGACAAAGGTGCTGGTTTCCAAACCGATACTAACAAGATTTCCATCATATCAGCCGAAGGAAAGAAGGACTTCCCTCTCAAGTCAAAGACCGAAGTAGCGGAAGACATCGTCAACGAATTAATAAATCATATTTCATAATTCACAAATATGCCTTTGCATAGTTTTTTCTACACCTTGGGAGACTTGGTAGAGGCTTTTTCTGTTTATGCGACGAACAAATCTACTCATTGGGGCATTTAGCCTTATCACAGCGATGGGAGGCATGTTCAACACTTGCCTCGCACAGGAGCTCAACTGCACCGTTAAGATAATCCACAATCAGGTGCAGGGTTCAAATAACAGTGTGTTTGAGACGCTGGAAACAGCAATTACAGAATTCATGAACAACAAGTCATGGACTGAGCTACAGTTCCAGAAAGTAGAGAAGATTGACTGCTCGCTCAACATAACAATCAAGAAATATGACGTATCATCCAATCTTTTTACAGGTGAACTGATATGGCAGGTATCAAGACCTGTATATAACTCTACCTATTCATCAACGGTATTCTCCATGAAGGATCCATCTTTCAACTTCAATTATAAGGAGAACGACCCATTAGAATTCAACGAGACAAATCTTGACAACAACCTCACGGCAATGCTTGCCTACTACGCATATCTGTTCATCGGTTTTGACCTCGACACATACTCCGAGATGGGTGGTACAGAAGTGCTCCACATAGCTGAAAACATCACCAACGGCGCACAGACACTTGGTGATGCAGGTTGGAAGGCTTTTGACAATAATAAAAACCGCCACGCCATACTTAACGACTACATGGAATCATCGATGGAACCGTTTCGTAAGATGATGTATCGCTACCACCGACTTGGTCTTGACGAGATGGCTGCAAACGCTGATCGTGGAAGGGCAGCCATCAGTGAGGCAATAGATATGTTGAAGGAGTCGCACAGCAATAAGACTCTAAGTCAATTGCCACAGATTTTCACGGATTATAAACGCGATGAAATCGTGAATATTTACAGCGGACATGGTACTGAGAAGGAAAGGAAAACTATTGCTGACATCATGTCAAACATCAACGCCAGCCAAGACAACTACTGGAATAAGATAAGGAAATAATAGAGATTTACCCACTTCTCTTTCTCATAGGGCTACAAGTAACTTCTATAAACATCTTCATCATAATAACTATGATACAGAATCTGCATATAGAGAATTATGCTCTCATAGAGCATCTTGACATTGACCTTCACTCTGGTTTCTCCGTCATAACAGGTGAAACTGGAGCAGGTAAGTCAATCATACTCGGTGCCATAGGATTACTGCTTGGACAGAGGGCAGACACAAAATCCATCAAGACAGGCGCAAGCAAATGTATAGTAGAAGCAACATTCGACATCAAGGAGTATGGCTTCGGACAGTTTTTCGATGACAACGACATCGACTTTGACGGTTCGGAGTGTATCATACGACGTGAGTTAACCTCCACTGGCAAGAGCCGTGCCTTCATCAACGACATACCAGTTCAGCTTACCCTGCTCAAGGAGATAGGCGAACAACTCATCGACGTCCACTCTCAACACAAAAACTTGCTACTCGGTAAGGAGGACTTCCAGATGAACGTGATTGACATCATAGCAAAGAACGATGACTTGATTTCTGATTACAAGAAAGAATACAAGGAATACAATGTCCTATGCAAGAAGCTAGAAGATGCGGTAAGTAACACCAACAAGAACCGCGACGAGGCTGAATATATGCGTTTCCAACTCAACCAACTGACAGAGGCAAACCTCAATGCCGACGAGCAGGAAGAACTGGAAACTGAGTCGGAGACACTCACTCATGCTGAGGACATCAAGCAGGCACTGTATCAAGCAAACGGTCTCATTGCCGACGGTGGCGAAGGTGCCGATGCGCTTATGCTCATCAAACAGTCCATGAATATCCTCAACAACATAAGCAATGTATATGCCAACACCGAGGAACTAGTCAATAGGATTGACAGTTGCTACATAGAGCTGAAGGATATAGCTGACGAGATAAGTTCAAAATGCGATTCCATCGAATATAACCCTGAAAGGCTCGAATGGGTAAATGACCGCTTGAACATCATCTACACTCTCCAAAAGAAGCACAATGTTGAAAACGTTGCCGAACTTCTGAAAATACAATCAAAACTAGAGGAAAAACTCTCTATGATTGATAATAGCGACGAATTCATCGAGGAACTGAAACATAAACGTTCTGCACAGTTAAAGAAAGCACTCAGCATTGCCAACAAACTCAGCGAAAAGAGACATAAGGCAAGCAAGGAGATAGAGACAAAGATGACAGAACTGCTCATTCCTCTCGGAATGCCTAACGTACAATTCAAGGCAGAGCTTGCTACAACGAAGGACAAAGATGGCAATATACGCCTCACCTCATCAGGCACCGACGAGGTGGCATTCATGTTCTCAGCCAACAAGAACTCTGCACTCCAACAGGTGTCACAAGTGGCGTCTGGCGGTGAGATAGCACGTGTAATGCTCTCACTCAAGGCACTCATAGCAGGTGCAATAAAGCTTCCAACAATCATATTCGATGAGATAGACACAGGTGTGAGCGGAAGCATAGCCGAGAAGATGGCTAAGATAATGAGGGATATGGGCGACCAAAACAGACAAGTGATAAGTATCACTCACCTGCCACAGATTGCCGCACTCGGCTCTTCTCACTACAAAGTGTATAAGGAAGACAAGGAGGACGCCACCGTCAGCCATATCATCGAGCTTACGACAGAGCAGCGCGTGGAAGAACTTGCACACATGCTCTCTGGCGAGGAACTAACGGACGCTGCACTCGAAAACGCAAGGACACTTCTAAAGGTGTGAGATATATACCATAAAGACCTACATCAAACCTTCCTATAGGGAGGGTGTTCTATATAGTCTGCTCACTTAATTTGAAAGTCAAAACTAAAATATAATATCCTCTTGTTCCGAATGGACGTCCCCGAAATGGGATGAGGAACTAATAATAACGAACATGAACAAACTCTTACTTCTAACCTCTGCTTTCATGGCATTAGCCATTGATACTTCTGCACAGGCTCCTAAAGGCATAGCAAAAATACAGAAGGCAATAGTTTCCGTAAACACATACGACAAGAATGGTGACCTTCTCAATTCGGGTACCGCATTCTATGTAGGTGCAAACGGTGAAGCCATCGCCGATTATTCGCTGTTCAAGAACGCATATAAGGCAACGGTCATCGACATGGCTGGCAAACAGGCAGATGTGGATTGCATCCTCGGTGCCGACGACACTTACTCCGTAGTACGATTCAAGGTCAACACTAAGGGTAACGCTGTGCTTACATGCACCAATGACAGCCTCACAAGTACATCACAAGTCTTCGTCGTGCCTTTCAGCAAGGAGAAGATGAAGACGTGCAGCAACACCACAATTGAATCGCAGTCAACACTGAAGGACAAATATGCCTACTACACCCTTTCATCCGACCTCGGAGAGGCAAACTACGGAAGCCCTTTGTTCAATGAAAAGGGCGAACTCATCGGCATTCTTCAGACATCATTGAAAGAAAAAGGCTATGCTCTCGACATACGTTTCCGCAACGAGCTTACAATAAAGGCAATAGCTACCAATTCTGAAAACATGGCTCTCAAGAGCATCAACATTCCAAAGGGAGTGCCTGAGAGCGCAGAAGAAGCACTCGTATATACATATTTCAAGTCAAGATCGGCAGGCAACGAAGAATACCTCGACATCATGAACCGCTTCATAGCAGCCTACCCTAACAATGCAGAGGGTTATATCCGTCGTTGCACACCATACATCGACCTTTGTGAGTTCGACAAGGCAGATGCTGACATGAACAAGTACCTTGATCTTTCAAAAGACAAGGCAACGGCATACTACAACACAGCACAGACGCTCTACAACAAACTCACATACCAGAAGGAACCTGCCTATAACAAGTGGACATACGACCTGGCCATCGAACATATCAATAAGAGTCTGGAACTATACAAGGATAACAAGGCCAAGACGACTGACGCAAAAATACTGAAGGCACAAATTCTCTCAGGAAAGAAGGATTACGACGGTGCAATAGCCATATATGAGCAACTGGCTTCCGACAAGGAGACAGCAGTGCCTGCCATCTACTACGCCATGTCAATGGCGTGCGAGTCAAGGGGCGACTCCACAAGTGCTATCATAGCACTCATGGACAGTGCAATCAACAAGTTCGGTGACCCTCTCCCTGGCGATGCTGCCAACTATGTACTCCGTCGCGGTCGTCTCTATGCACAGATTGATAAGAACCGCCTTGCCGTACAAGATTACAACCAGTATTGCTACCTTGTAAATAACAAAGTGAGCGACATCTTCTATTACGACCGTTCACAGATAGAGCTGAAGGCGCGTCTCTTCCAACAGGCATACGACGACATCAACACAGCCATCACGATGAATCCGAACAAGGTCATCTATTACATTGAAAAGGCTGCCATGTGTCTCCGTTTCGGTTACAACGACGAGAGCATAGAGGCATGCAAGGTGGTACTCAGCGCCAACGACAAGGACACCGATGCACTTCGCATCCTCGGCTTTGCACAAATACAGGCAGGCAAGAAGGAGGAAGGAAAGAAGAATCTCCAAAAGGCCATCGACCTCGGCGACGAAAATGCCAAGGAGATAATGGAGAAATATGGGAATTAAGCTGACCCACCCTCAGTTTTTCATAAAGGGATGGGAAGTAAAAACTTAAAAGCCGCTCGGACACTTATTCCGAACGGCTTTTCTATTTTTTGATTCACAATGCATAACAAATAATTACACATTTATTATAACTATTACTATTTTCTCATTCCAGATTAGTTTTCCATTTCAAACACGAGTTCTTCCTGATGTTTCATCAGTACGAGCTGAGAAGTTGTGAGACTCATAATCTCGAAAGTGTCGGAGCGCTGAGCCTTCTCAGATCCAATAGGCTTAGAGTCTTGGAGGATGAGGTTGCCATCCTTGACATGCCAGTGGGCATAATCAACACCCATATCATAGGATACAGCCACACCATCCTTGTCGAGTTCTATGCTCTGTCGCTGACCATTACGAGATGCTGTCCACAGATGACGGAGAGCTGTCATATTAACCACCGTAGAAGCAAGATTCTCGTCCTGATTAATGTAATAGATGACATCCACCTCATCACCAGCCTTAACATCACCCTTAATCATTTCCTCAGCGATGCTCACAATGACCGTATCACCCTTTGGAGTGATGACCTCAAGTTCATTCATACTCGTACCATCACCTACCCTACCATGCATCTCCACAATACCAGGAAGAGTGTCAAGCCCCACAACCTCGATAGTGTCGGATGTTGTC
>ODAI014418181.1_pt1 | contig 38520 bp, 29 predicted proteins | sample 1539321 | NCBI WGS metagenome assembly ODAI01 (sample SAMN02144231, study PRJEB22623) | gut metagenome | biome: sheep rumen | host: Ovis aries | place: New Zealand
GCGGCTACCTGATAAATGAACTGAGGACAGCCGGTGCAGAGGTATGTGCTACCTGTCTCGCAAATGAGACCATATCCGGTGACTGCAATGTCAGGGTACTGGATATCCTGGAGCCTGAAAGTGTTAAGGCGGTCATAGACGAGGAAGCTCCGGACGTTATTTTTCATCTGGCAGCACAGAGCTCTGTGGCTCTGTCCTGGAAGCGTCCGCAGCTCACAGCTGATATAAATGTGAAGGGAAGCATAAATGTCCTGGAAGCCGTTAGGAATGCGGAGAAAAAGGATATACGTCTTCTTCTGATAGGCTCAGGCGAGGAGTACGGCTTTATCCGTGAGGGAGCCTGCCCCATAACCGAAGCGGAGGTGCTCCGCCCCGGCAATATCTATGCAGCAACAAAGGCCTGTCAGGGTATGCTGGGAGAAATTTATGCAAGAGCGTATAAAATGGATATCGTAATGATAAGGGCATTCAATCACTCCGGCCCTAAACAGGCCCCGATGTTTGTTATCTCCGATTTCTGCCGACAGATAGCCGAGATAGAAAAGGGACTCCACGAGCCTGTGATGTCTGTGGGAAATCTTACCGCAATGCGTGATTTCACAGATGTAAGAGATGTGGTAAGAGCCTACCGCCTGCTTGCCGAAAAGGGCATCAGCGGACAGACATATAATGTAGGCAGAGGCAAGGCTGTGCCGGTACAGTATATCCTCGATACCGCCCTCAGCTTCTCGGAGGTCAAAATAGAAGTAAAACAGGATCCCGCAAGGATGAGAGCCTCCGATATACCGATAATTGAGCCGGATGTTTCTCACATATTTGCAGATACCGGCTGGAAGGCCGAAATATCCATGGAACAGACCATAAAGGATACGCTGGACCACTGGCGTCAGGTGCTCTGACAGCACTGCCCATGTGAAAGGAGAGTCAACAATGTCCGATATAAAACTTACAAAAGAAAAAATGCTGACCTTTGACGGCCATGAGAAAATAAGCGCACTGAAGGCTCCGGCTAAGCTGACCGAATTCGGAGAAAAGCAGAATGAAGCCAATGAAGCCCTCGCAGCCAATGTCAACGAGCTTATAAAAAGAGTCTGCGCCCTTGAGGATAAGCAGGAGAAAAATACTTCTGTGATGAAGAAGCTGGCCGAGGAGCTGAGCGCCTTCAAAAAGGAGCTTGACCGTGTAAGACTGACCGAGAAACTCAATTCCGGAGCCATCGAGCGCCTCGACCGTGCAGTACGCCTTGCAGAGGGCGATGATGAATAGCAATATATCCATATTTATATTGTGAAATTTTCGGCAAACTCTTGACTTTAAGTCAATTTTGTTATATCATAATAAAGTGGACAGAAGATGTTCCGAAGCTTGAAATAGAGTCCCGAGGGACTGACAACTTTCCGCAAATTCTGACATGGATCAACGGAGATATGTGCTTACAGGCAGCTTGTCTCCGTTTTCTTATTCTATTCTGAAAGAAGGTGTTATTATGGGTGATCTTGCCGATAAGCTCATGGAAGAGCTTGAATGCCGGACGCCTTTCACTATACCCATATTCGGAGGCATCCCCGTTCCCGAATCCTGTATTATGACCTGGATCATAATGGCAGTTCTGGTAATAGCCTCGATAATATTCACAAAAACTATGAAGGTAGTCCCCAAGGGCGCTCAGTGTCTCGTAGAGGGATTCATCTGCTGGATGGATAACTTCTTCCTGGAGATACTTGGTCCGAAAGGAAAAAAATACCTGCCGATACTGGAGACTCTCCTGCTCTACATAGGAATATCCAACGTTATCGGACTCTTCGGTCTCAGACCTCCTACAAAGGATCTGGGCGTAACAGCAACTCTCGCTATCTTTGCGATACTGCTGATACAGTACAGCGGTATCCGTGAAAAAGGCGCAAAGGGCTGGCTGAAGGGCTTCAAGGAGCCTATGGCTTTCATGCTCCCGCTGAATGTTCTTGAGCTCATTATCAAGCCGCTCTCACTTTGTATGCGACTCTTCGGAAACGTACTCGGCGCATTTGTTATCATGGAACTGATAAAGCTGATCGTCCCCGTGGGACTCCCGCTGGTATTCAGTTTCTATTTCGATGTTTTCGACGGCTGTATACAGGCTTATGTATTCGTGTTCCTGACATCGCTGTTTATGTCTGAAGCAATGGAAGAAGAATAAAAACTCTCTATTTACTGTTCAACAGGAGGTTAAAATATGGGATTGATCGCAATTGGCGCAGGCCTTGCAGTTCTTACAGGTGCAGGCGCAGGTATCGGTATTGGTATAGCGACTTCAAAAGCCGCTGACGCTATCGCAAAACAGCCCGAAGCTAAGGGTGATATAAACAAAGCGCTCCTCCTCGGATGTGCGCTGGCAGAGGCTACAGCTATCTACGGCTTCGTTATCGCTCTGCTCATCATACTTTTCCTTAAATAATAATTCACCGGAGGTATATAATTATGGGAATGATCGCATTAGGTGCAGGCCTTGCAGTTCTTACAGGTGCAGGCGCAGGTATCGGTATTGGTATAGCAACATCAAAGGCAGCAGAAGCTATCGCACGTCAGCCTGAGGCTAAGGGCGATATCAACAAGGCACTCCTCCTCGGATGTGCGCTGGCAGAGGCTACAGCTATCTACGGCTTCGTTATTGCCCTGCTCATCATACTTTTCCTTAAATAATTCTACTATTCCTAAGAAGGAGGGAAGGATATTATGCTGGATATAGATATCTGGAACTTTATATGGGCAGCCATCAACCTTATACTGCTGTTCATACTTATGAAAATATTCCTTTTCAAGCCCCTCAGAAAAATGATGGACGAGCGCACACGCTCCATTCAGGAGGATATAGACAGCGCAAAGCAGTCCCGTGAGGAGGCAGAGGCTCTCAAGCAGCAGTACGCTGACGATATCAGCGAAGCTAAGTCTGAGGCTCAGAAAATACTCATGAAGGCCCATGAGGACGCTGAGGCTGAAAAAGCAGCTATGCTCCGCAGATCTCAGGAAGAGGCTGACCAGATCGTTGCTGATGCCAATAAGGCTATAGAGACAGAGCGCAAAAGAGTACTCGCACAGGCTCAGACCCAGATCGCAGATCTGGCTATAGAGGCCGCTTCAAAGATAATCGGCGAGAACGTGGACGACGAGAAGAACCGCCGCCTGGTTGACAGATTCCTCTCCGAAGAGGAGGGCATCAAGTAATGAGCGAAATGAACAAGGATCTGCTTAAAGAGCTCATAAGACTTGATATCCCCCAGGAAGATGCCGACGAAACAAGAAATATCCTCACTTCATGCGAGGATGTGGAAGCTACCCTCGGCAATCCGCTGGTCACTCTCGATGAGAAGCGTGGGATCATCAAGAAACTCTTTCCCGAAAGCACTCATAAATTCATTATAAATGCCGTCAAGGACGGACAGACAGGAAATATCGTGAGCGTTCTCGAAGAATACTCCGATTACCTCATAGAAAAGGACGGCAGCATCCGTGCTGTTGTACGCTATGTCACTCCCCTTACGGAGCTTCAGCAGGCTGATCTCCGCAAATTCATAATGGAGAAATTCGTCAAGAACGATGTTGCAATAGAATACGTCCATGACCCTGATATCATAGGCGGATTCATCCTCAATGCAGGTGATGTTGAGTACGATAAGAGCTACCGTACCAGCCTCCGTCTTATGAAGGAGAACCTCCACGGCAAGGCCTCAGAATTCGCTGGCCATGCTGACGAAAAGTCTTCATCCTCCGGAAAGGCCGGAGATATCATATCTATACTCAAGACTGAGGTCAAGGACTTCGATGTAAAATCCGGAGCTACTGAGACAGGCTTCATCACACGTCTCGGTGACGGTATCGCAACTGTACGGGGCATGAATGCCGTAATGTACGGCGAGCTGGTAGAGTTCGAGACAGGTATCAGAGGTATCGTACAGAACCTTGAAGAAGAATCGATAGGTGTCGTTCTCCTGGGAGATGACCATGGCCTTACTGAAGGCTCTTCCGTTGTAAGAACAGGCAAGAGAGCCGGCATCGGTGTAAGCGATGAGCTCCTCGGAAGAGTTGTGGATGCTCTTGGTGCGCCTATAGACGGCCTCGGAGCTATCAAGGCCGAGGACTACTTCCCCATAGAGCGTGAGGCTCCGGGAGTTATCGAGCGTAAGCCCGTAAATGTCCCGCTCCAGACCGGTATCCTCGCTATCGACTCCATGTTCCCCATAGGACGTGGTCAGCGTGAGCTTATCATCGGCGACCGCCAGACCGGTAAGACCTCTATCGCTATAGATACTATCATCAATCAAAAGGGTCAGGACGTTATCTGTGTTTATGTGGCTATAGGACAGAAATCCTCCACTGTTGCACAGGTTGTCAGCACACTGAAAAAATACGGCGCTATGGACTATTCCGTAGTTGTTTGCGCCTCTGCCAGCGACCCGGCTCCCTTCCAGTATATATCGCCATATTCCGGTACAGCTATAGCTGAGTACTTTATGTCAAAGGGCAAGGATGTACTTATCGTATACGATGATCTTTCAAAGCACGCTGTGGCCTACAGAGCCATGTCACTGCTTCTCCACAGACCTCCCGGACGTGAGGCCTACCCCGGAGACGTATTCTACCTCCATTCAAGACTTCTGGAGCGTTCAAGCCGTCTCGACGATGAACACGGCGGTGGCTCACTGACTGCCCTGCCTATCATTGAGACCCTTGCAGGCGACATCTCCGCTTATATCCCCACAAACGTCATCTCTATCACGGACGGACAGATATTCCTGGAGAGCGAGCTCTTCAATTCCGGACTCCGTCCTGCGGTGAACTACGGACTCTCCGTATCCCGTGTCGGCGGTGCAGCACAGACCAAGGCCATGAAGAAGGCTGCCGGAAATCTCCGAATCGACCTTGCTCAGTTCAAGGAAATGGAGATATTCACCCAGTTCTCCTCTGAGCTGGATCAGGCTACAACTGACCTTCTCAACCACGGCCATATGCTTACAGAGCTGCTGAAGCAGCCCCTTTACAATCCGCTGCCTCACCATGAGCAGGTAATAATTCTGTATGCCGCTCAGCACGGCCTGTTCAACGGCATCCCGCTGAAGGAGCTCAGAGAATACCGCAGTGAGCTCATGAGCTATATCCGTACCTACGGCCAGGATATCATAACTGAAATAGACGAGAACAAGGTCCTCACAGACGACCTTATGGAGCGCATCGAGCGGATAGTTACCGCATTTGAGGAATAAGGGGTGATATCATGCCCAACATGAGAGAGATCAGAGAGCGTATCGAGAGCATCAAGCAGATACTCAAGATCACCAATGCCATGTACCTTATGTCCTCATCAAAGCTGAAAAAAGCAAGAAAGTCCCTTGAAGCCACAGAGCCCTACTTCTATAAGCTTCAGGAGACCATCGAGAGCGTGCTGGAGCACACTCCGCATACAAGACAGATGTACTTCGACCGCAGAAGCTCCATACCTCCGGAAAAGAGGAAAAAGGGCTATATAGTCATAACTGCTGATAAAGGACTCTGCGGAAGCTATAACCACAATATCCTTAAATATACTGAGCAGGAGCTTGCAAAATCTGCGGATATAAGCAACTGCTACCTTTTCGTCATCGGACAGGTGGGCAGACAGTATTTCAACAACCGCAACCGCAACAGTTCTAAGGCCTCAGTGGATGGAGAATTCCTCTATACTACCCAGAATCCTACGCTCTACCGTGCTATGGAGATCGCTCAGCTGGTACTCGATAAGTTCGAGAGCGGCGAGCTGGACGAGGTCTATGTGCTCTATACAGACATGGTCACCTCAAACCTGCAGGAGACCCGCACTGTACAGCTGCTCCCGTTTGAGCGCCGTCATTTCGGCAAAGCTCAGGACGGTACCATGAAGAAGCTGCCAAAGGCTTCATTCCTGCCGTCACCTGAGGAGGTAATGTCCCACCTTATACCAAACTATGCCAAGGGTATAATCTACGGAGCAATGGTAGAGGCCTTCTGCTGCGAGCAGCAGTCAAGAATGACAGCTATGGATGCCGCAACTACCAGCGCCAAGGATATGATAAAGGATCTTTCACTTCTCTATAACCGTGCAAGACAGGCCGCTATCACTCAGGAAATAACCGAGGTCTGCGGCGGAGCAGCCTCACTGAATAAGTAGCGGACGGAGTTAGCAGAAAGCAGCAGTCCGAAGCCGGAAAATGCCTGGGCAGCAAGCAGTAATGTCCGCATTGCTTCATGGCTTTACCGGCAAGACCAGTATACCCGATCAAATAAATAGTTATATTATTCTTCTTAAGAAAGGAGAGCTGCCGCCAATGGAAAAAGGCAGGATAACTCAGGTCATAGGACCTGTTATAGACGTTGAGTTCAGCACAGGAAAGCTCCCTATGATAAGGGACGCTCTCACTGTTGAGGTGGACGGCAAAAAGCGTGTTATGGAAGTGGCTCAGCACATGGGCAATCATATAGTTCGCTGCATAATGCTTGCCACAAGCGAAGGACTCAGCAAAAATATGGAAGTTACCGCTACCGGAAGCTGTATAAAGGTACCGGTAGGAGAAAATACACTCGGACGTATGTTCAACGTTCTCGGAGAGCCTATCGACAAGAAGGGCGACGTTGAGACCGAAGAACAGTGGGAGATACACCGCAAGGCTCCTACATTCCAGGATCAGAGCCCTGTAGTCGAGGTCCTTGAGACCGGTATCAAGGTAATAGACCTTATCGCTCCCTATGCAAAGGGCGGTAAGATAGGTCTTTTCGGAGGCGCCGGTGTTGGTAAGACCGTACTTATTCAGGAGCTTATCCGCAACATCGCTACCGAGCACGGAGGATATTCCATATTCACCGGTGTCGGAGAGCGTTCCCGTGAGGGAAATGACCTCTGGAACGAAATGCAGGAATCAGGAGTTATCAACAAGACCGCACTTGTATTCGGTCAGATGAACGAGCCCCCCGGATCCCGTATGCGTGTTGCCCAGACAGGCCTCACAATGGCAGAATACTTCCGTGACAGGGAACACAAGGACGTTCTCCTGTTCATAGACAATATATTCAGATACGTTCAGGCAGGCTCTGAGGTATCCGCCCTTCTGGGACGTATGCCATCGGCCGTTGGATATCAGCCTACCCTTGCTACAGAAGTAGGTGAGCTCCAGGAGCGTATCACATCCACCAAAAACGGCTCTATCACCTCAGTACAGGCTGTATACGTCCCTGCGGACGACCTTACAGACCCGGCTCCGGCTATAACCTTTGCCCACCTTGACGCAACTACGGTACTTTCCCGTAAGATAGTCGAGCAGGGTATCTATCCCGCTGTTGACCCGCTGGAGTCAAACTCCCGTATCCTTGAGCCCGAAATAGTCGGCGAGGATCACTATACCGTTGCAAGACGCACTCAGGAGCTTCTCCAGAAGTACAAGGAACTCCAGGATATCATCGCTATCCTCGGTATGGAAGAACTCGATGAGGACGACAAGCTTGCAGTATACCGTGCAAGAAAGATACAGAAGTTCCTCTCACAGCCCTTCAACGTAGCCGAGAACTTCACAGGCTTAAAGGGAAAATATGTACCGCTTAAGGATACTATCGAGGGCTTCCGTGCTATCATCGACGGCGAAATGGACAAGTATCCGGAAGCCGCATTCCTCATGGCAGGTACTATCGATGACGTTATCCTCAAAGCCAAGAGCATAAGCGACGACCAGTAAGAGAGGAGGAGCATCATGGCTAAGACCTTCAGCCTCGAAATAGTGGCTACAGACCGCATTTTCTATAAGGGTGAATGCGAGCATCTTGTCATTACGGCCATAGACGGACTTCTCGGTATACTTGCCGGACACGAACCGCTTGTAACTGCCCTTCCGGCAGGTGAGCTGAAGTATATGGTAAACGGAAAATGGCGCTATGCCGCTATATCCGACGGATTTATCCAGGTAATGCCGGATAAGTCTGTAATACTTGCCGACTCCTGCGAGCTTCCGGAGGAAATAGACATCAAGCGTGCCGAAGAGGCAAGGGAAAGAGCTCAGGAAAAGCTCCGCCAGAAGCAGAGCATCCAGGAGTATTACCAGACTCAGGCTGCCCTGAACCGTGCTATGAACCGGCTTAAAGTCTCACAAAAGCATTTTAAGTGATATCATCCCCCATTTCTTTAAATGGGGGATTTATGCATATTGCAATATGAGGGGCCGCACTAATTGTGCATATTTTTGAAATAATTACTTTTATCCCGGATATACTTGACTTTTTACGCAAAATATAGTACAATAATTGTAATTGTCACAGAGACAGATAATCAAGGACCAGATTACATAGCACTGTAGTAAGAGTCCGGAAAAAACAGGAGGCATTGACCGTGAAAAAGATCGGCAAATCAACTTTCTTCATTGTCGTTGCTATCATCGCTCTGTTCTCAGTCTCCACTATCTTCGGTGTCGATTACAGATACGGAGATATCCCGAAGACATACATCAAGGGTGTTGACGACATCCGCCTTGGTATAGATATCAAGGGCGGTGTTGACGCTACCTTTGAGCCCGCTGACGATTTCGATGCTTCTGAGGATCAGCTCAACGCTGCCACAGAGGTATTCAAAACAAGACTTTCGTCACTGGGTATAACAGACAGCGAGATATACAGCGATCCCAAAAGCGACAGAATAATCGTTCGTTTCCCCTGGCAGGCAGGCGAAGAGGACTTCGACCCTGAGTCAGCGGTAAAGGAGCTTGGCGAAATGGCAGAGCTCACCTTCCGCATGGGTACAGATACCACTACTGATGCCACAGGAAAAACTGCATATACAGGTGATATCGTCCTCACTGGTGCAGATGTTGAAGAAGCAGCACCAGATCAGCAGCAGGATCCAACAACTAAAGAGCTCAGCTATGTTGTCAGACTTACACTCAAGTCAAGCGGCAGGGAGAAATTCGCTGATGCAACAAGCGAGGCTTACAGTTCCGGCTTGCCGATAGCTATCTGGATGGATGATACACAGATCTCCGCACCTAAGGTAAGCGCTGTTATTACTGACGGAGAAGCTATAATCACAGGTGATTACGATTTTGAGGGCGCTAAGAAGATGGCCGACCAGATCAACGGCGGTGCTCTTCCCTTCAAGATGGAGACAAAGAGCACAAATACTATCTCACCTACAATGGGTGAAGGCTCTCTGGATGCCATTCTCCTTGCAGCAGCTATCGCATTCGCATTCATAGCTGTATATATGATCTTCCTCTACAGACTCCCCGGCTTTGTTGCCGTTATAGCTCTTGCAGGACAGATCACAGGATCTATCGCATTCGTTACAGGCTGGTTCGGATTCATGCCCGGATCAACTCTTACGATCCCCGGTATCGCAGGTATCATACTTGCAGTTGGTATGGGCGTTGACGCAAATATCATCACCGGCGAGCGTATCAAGGAAGAGCTCCGCTCCGGAAAGACTCTTGACGGCGCTATCAAGGTCGCTTACAAGAGAGCATTCTCCGCTATCCTTGACGGTAACATCACAAACGTTCTTATCGCAGTGATCCTTATGGGTGCATTCGGTGTACCTTCAAGCTTCTTCTCGAAGATACTCAATAAGACCATATTCTTCATGTTCGGCGCTACAGCAGAGGGCTTTGTTTACTCCTTCGGCTTCACCCTCCTTGCAGGTGTTATCCTGAACTTCGTAATGGGTGTATTCGCTTCAAGACTTATGGTAACTTCACTTTCAAAGTTCAAGTGCTTCAAGAACAGAAAACTTTATGGAGGTGATGAGAAATGAGTACAAAGAAGAGCAAAAAGGAAATAGCCGCTCTTATGCCTGAAAAGGTGTACAACATCACCGGCAAGAAGAAAATGATACTTGGTATCGTTATCGCAGTTGCACTCGCATTCATCGTAGGCCTCATCGTAAGAGGAGCAAACCTCGCAATCGAGTTCAAGGGCGGTACTATGATGACCTATAACTATGAGGGCAGCATCAGTACAAGCGATATTGAAAAGACTGTAAAGGAAATGGTAGATACATCTGTAAATGTCCGCACAGGTGAGAGCATCAGCTCCGGCGACAAGCAGATAACTATCTCATTCACAACAGATGACGGATTTACAGGCGATCAGCAGTCAGAGCTCACAGCAAAGCTCCAGTCTCAGTATCCCGATAACAAGATCGAGCTCTTCGATTCAAATGACGTAAATCCTTCAACAGGACGTGAATTCCTCATCAAGTGTCTGATAGCCATTATCTTCGCAGCTATCATAGTTATCATCTACATCGCTATCAGATTCAGAAGGATCGGCGGATGGTCAGCAGGTCTCTGCTCCATATTCGCACTTTGCCACGACCTTCTCGTTGCTGTTACTGTAAACGTACTCTTCGGATTCGAGTTCAACTCAAATACCGTTGCAGTTCTCCTTACAATACTCGGTTACTCTATCAACAACACTATCGTTATCTACGACAGAATCAGAGAAAACCGCAAGCTCATGCCCAAGTCTACACTCAATGAGCTTATCAACGTGAGCTGCACACAGTCACTCACACGTTCTATCAGAACATCTATCACAACTATCAGTACAATGCTCATAATCACTATCGTTGTACTGATAACAGGATATCATTCACTTCTCAGCTTCTCAGTACCGCTTATGGCAGGTCTTATCTCCGGTACTTACTCATCACTCTTTGTTGCACCTGCAACATGGTCATGGATGAAGGCAAGAGAAGCAAGAAAGAATGCCCAGGGCTCTGAAAAGAAAAAGTAATATCAAAGCCGCACAGTAATGTGCGGCTTTTTTATATCGTCCTGATATTAGGCATAATGCATTATGAATCCCGGATTATATCAGAAAAGTTTCATCACTTTCCCAGAAATGAATAACGGCCCCGTCTATGATTTGCAATCATTAAGAAAATATGATATAATATATAGATATAAATATAGATAGTGTTTTTGTAGCTTTCCGTGAAGGAGAAAATATATGAGCAAAGAGACCTTATTAAAATACAGCCGCCCTGCTGAGGATTTCAACTGGGCACTTCCGGTAGGAAACGGAAGGATAGGCGGCATGATATTCGGCGACCCGGCAGAGGAGATAATCAAGCTTAACGAGGATTCCATCTGGTCAGGCGGCCCCAGACACAGAGTCAACCCGGATGCACAGGAGGGCCTCGCTGAGGTAAGAGAGCTCCTGAAAGCAGGAGATATCCCTGCTGCTGAAAAAATCGCATTTGAGAAGCTCCAGGGAGTAACTCCGAACAGCAGGCACTATATGCCCCTGGGCGACCTGAAGATAGAAATGAAACTGGCAGGCAGAGCCAGAGACTACTCCCGTACCCTTGATATATCTGAGGCTGTCAGCAGAGTAAGCTTTACAGTCAATGACGTAAAATATACCAGAGAAGTTTTTGTGTCAGCTCCCGATGAGGTAATGGTCATCCACATCACCAGCGACCAGCCGGGAACTATAGACCTTGACTGCTCCATAGACGGCCGTGACGACTACTACGATGATAACCGCCCCATCGGTAATGATATGCTCATGTACACCGGCGGAACAGGAAGCAGGGACGGTATATTCTTTGCCGCAGCAGTTGGAGCAAGAACCGTCGGAGGAAGTCTCCGCACATTGGGCGGAAAACTCCATGTTGAAAAAGCAAATGAAGTGATGATAGTACTTGCAGTACGCACCAGCTTCTACGGTGAATACTACGAGGCTTCCGCAGAGGTGGATGCCGAAATGGCTCTCTGCTGCACCTATGATGAGCTTCTCTGCCGCCACATAAATGATTACAAGGAGCTCTTTGACCGTGTTGAGCTCTCTCTTGATGATAACAGCGAGACCGATATAGCTGCCCTGACAACTGATGAGCGCATAACCCGTCTTAAGGGCGATGAGCTCGACAACAAGGAGTGTATCCGTCTCATACATGATAACAAGCTGATAGAGCTTTACTTCAACTACGGCCGCTATCTTATGATATCCGCCAGCCGTGCAGGCACTCAGCCCATGAATCTTCAGGGCATATGGAATGACCAGATGTGGCCTGCCTGGGGAAGCAGATACACTGTAAATATCAATACCGAGATGAACTACTGGCCCGCTGAGAGCTGCAATCTCTCAGAATGTCACCTCCCCCTCTTTGACCTGCTGGAGAGAGTCTGCGATAACGGACGGATAACCGCCAAGGAGATGTACGGCATAGAAAAGGGCTTCGTGTGTCACCACAATACAGATATATGGGGAGATACCGCACCTCAGGACCTGTGGATGCCTGCAACTATATGGCCCATGGGCGGAGCATGGCTGGCTCTTCATGTATTCGAGCACTATGAGTATACCCTTGATAAAGACTTCCTTGCGGAAAAGTATCACCTTATGAAAGAGGCCGCAGAGTTTTTCGTAAACTTCCTCATTGACGACGGCAAGGGACACCTTGTGACCTGCCCATCACTCTCTCCTGAGAACACCTATCTCACAGAAAACGGAGTAAAGGGAAGTTTATGTGCCGGTCCTTCAATGGATTCCCAGATAATAACGGTACTGTTCACCGATGTGATAAAGGCCTCTGCCATACTTGAAAAAGACAGAGCCTTTGCAGAAAAGCTGGTGGAGCTGCTTCCTAAGATACCGCAGCCGGAGATCGGAAAATACGGTCAGATAAAGGAATGGTCAGAGGACTACGATGAGGCTGAGATGGGACACCGTCACATCTCGCAGCTTTTCGCCCTTCACCCGGCTGACATTATCTCCCCCAACAAAACTCCCAAGCTTGCAGATGCTGCAAGAGCCACTCTTGTCCGCAGGCTCATCCACGGCGAAGACCATATCGGCTGGAGCTGTGCATGGACAGCGAATATGTGGGCAAGGCTCTATGACAGCCGTATGGTATACGAAAATCTCAAACTGCTGCTGGCATTCTCAACGAATCCCAATCTTCTTGATTCCCACCCGCCCTTCCAGATAGACGGAAATTTCGGCGGTACAGCTGCTGTTGCAGAAGCGCTGCTCCAGAGCTGCTGCGGAGAGCTTATAATACTTCCTGCCCTGCCTCATGAATGGGAAAACGGTCATGTTACCGGACTTCGTGCAAAGGGCGGCTTCGGAGTGGATATAGAGTGGGCAGAGGGAAAGCTCAGCTCAGCAGTGATAACCTCAGACAGCGGCTGTGAATGCCGCCTGAGAACAAACTGCGTAGTAAGCGTGACCTGTGACGGCGAGGACGTGGACTCACGCATTGAAGACGGTGCAGTTATCTTCAGCACCAAGGCAGGCAGCCAATATACGGTCAGACCCTGACATAAAGGAGAAGCAATGAACATAAAGAAACTGATATCCATTGCCGCAGCAGCAGCACTAAGCACACCGGCAGTATGCGGCTGCAGCAAATCAAAAAAATCGGAAAAAGTGGTAAACGAGCCGCCTGTACCAATTGTGGAGGAGGAACCCGAGACCAACACCGCTGCTCTGGTAACGACATCAGTGGAGACATATCCGGATTATCCGGTAACGATACCCGAGATAAACAAGCAGACTACAGGAGACTTCTATGAGGCTGAGGACTGTGAGCTCACCGGCGGACTCAAGGTGGCTGCGGAGAAGGATAACTTCAGCGGCGAAGGCTATGTCACCGGTTTCCCTGCCGACGGCAAGACCGGACTTACATTCAAGGCCGATGTCCCCAGCAACCAGCACTATGACCTTTCATTCAATATAGCCGCAAGCAGGATAACCACCTGCCGGCTGATGCTGAACGGAGTTCAGCTCACAGATTTCACTACCACCGGCGGAGGAAAGTTCACCCAGATAACTATCCAGGGAGTATTTCTCACCAAGGGAGGCTCTGAGATAACCCTTATCCCTGATGGCGGAGACATATGTCTGGACTATCTCAAGCTCACCGATAATAATACCCTCAGCGAGATAAAATACGATGCAGAGGGAAAGCCTGTAAACGAAAACGCTGCTGAGGCCGCCAAGGAGCTGCTCAGCTTCCTCACCGAAAGCTACGGCAAGTATATCATCACCGGACAGTATGCCGCAGACAGCGATAATTCCGAGCTGGACCTTATATACCGCACCACAGGCAAATACCCTGTTATCCGCTTCTGCAACCTCAAAGTCCCCAGAGGCTCCTATGACGAGAGCTTCAAGGATATCGATGCCAGCGCTGACTGGTATAAAAACGGGGGAATAGTATGTGCAAGCTGGTACTGGAGCGCTCCCTCAGGCAAGAGCTCTGTCCGCACAGAGGAAACTGATTTTGACCTCTCAAAGGCCGTGACCGACAAGGATATCGCAAATCTCACTCAGGAGGAGATAAGAGGCCTCTACGGCGAGGGAGATATCTCCGAGGAATGCTACAGCCTGATACTGGATATAGACAATATGGCCGGACAGCTTTCATCCCTGAAAAGCAAGGGAGTACCTGTTCTGTGGAGACCTCTCCCGGAGGGAAGCGGAAACTGGTACTGGTGGGGAGCATCAGGAAAGGATGCCTACAAATGGCTCTGGAAGCTGGTATATACCCGCATGACCGAGTATTTCCAGCTGGATAATCTCATATGGATATGGAACGGCCAGAGCTCCTCTTCTCTTGTGGACAAGAACACCTATGATATCGCCTCTGTGGATATCTATATGTCCGATGAAAAGGACTACGGCAGCCGCTTCTATGAGAGCTTTGCTGCCATACAGAAATTTGCAGGCAAGGGCAAGCTTATAGCAATAAGCGAATGCGGAAGCCTTCCGGATATAGACAGTGCCTTCCGTGACAATGCAATATGGTCATTCTTCGGACTTTGGTTCGGTGAGTACCTTGAGGATGACAAGGGAGAATACTCCGAGAAGTATACCAGCAAGGAAACTCTTGTCCGCACCTACAACTCCGATGGTGCCCTCACCCTTGATGAGTACCAGAAAATAAAAAGCGGTGAAACGCTTTCAGTCAATACAGAGACAGTAACAGAGCCTGCTGCGGAGGAACCTGCTTCCGTTACCACCACCGCTTCCGCACAGTAAGCAGGCCTGCGAAAGGAGGATAAAATGTTCACCGAAAAGCAGCTCAGAAGAGCTCCTTCCGAGAATCAGCAGGAGCTTATAGACAGAATGCTGGGAGAAGCCGGCAGCGGCAAATACCGTGCAGTCAGCTTCCGCATGGAGGATGTTCTTGTAACAACACCTTTTCTCGATGAATGTGCCCTTTTCATGTTCATGGAGGATGATTTCGCCATGTTCGATACAAAGGGGAAAAAGACTTTCACAGAGCTTCGTACTGCTGCAGCTGAGGCTGCCGAAAAGAAGTACGGTGTCCGCACAAGAGTCACTCTTGAAAAGATATACGACATTTTCGCAAAGCTGAGCGGAGTCAGCCCGGAGGGACGGGACAGGCTCATGGAGCGTGAATGTGAGCTTATCGAGCACTTCTCCTTCCCCCGTGAATGCGGCAAGGCCATCTACCGTGAGGCCAAAAACAGCCGCAAGCGTGTGATAATATTCTCCGAGAGCATATACCCCCGTGAAGTGGTCACAGAGATACTTGAGCGCTGCGGATACAGTTCATATGACGGACTTGTTGTCATATCGGAGATAAAGGACTGCGACGCAAGAAGCTGGTACAAGCCTGTACTGGAAAAGGCAGGAGTAAGTGCTGCAAAGCTTTTCCACTGCGGCCACGATGTTGCATATGATATCGAGCTTGCCATAATGAACGGCTCAAAGGCAATGATGATAGCGCCGCCCGCAGTGCTTATGGAGCGCTCAGGCCGCCTCACAGGATATATAAGGGACAAGCTGGTATACGACTTTGATACACCGAAGCACCTCACCCTCCAGTGCATCCTGGGACTTTATTCGATCTACGGATTCGATATCCCTCAGAATAAAACTCCCCTCAGCGATATCTGCGGTGACGGACATATGCTGGGATTCATAGTGCTTGGCTCTCACAGCCTCTGCGGAGAGGATCATGATCCCTCTGCCAGACAGGCGCTCATACTAAATGCCCTCAACTCCGACAAGGCAGCTCTTGAGGGAAAAGAGGACTTCGATACCCTGCTTTCCCGTCATTTCGGAAGCTTCCTCGACAAATTCGGCACCAGCGGCTGCGAACTTCCTCTGAAATTCACAGAGGAATGCTGCAGTGCCACGGACCGTGAGTTATTCAGGCCGTATATGTCGTCTGAGGCTCTGAAAAAATGGGGTTCTTCTGTAAAAGAGCCCAAGCTTGTGGATTATTCAAGAACAAGTCTTGAAAAGAATGCTCTTGACCGTCTTGCCGACAAAATGTTCCCTCCCGGGACAAAAGTCCGCAATATAACTGATAATATTCTCGCAAAAGGCCGAAAAAAGCACAAATAACAACAAGCTTCACACAGCCCTCACCGAATGTGTATTTTCCGCCCCGAATCGCCAAAATAAGCTAAAAAAATCCGTTGCTCCCGGATGTAATATGTGGTATCATATTTAAGTACCCGCAGAAAAGACGTATTCTGACGGATGCCGCAAGAACAAAGGGAGGTATAAATCCATGAACGGAAAAGTAAAAGTACTTATCGGCGATGATTCCGCCGAAAACGGAGTAAGCATCGCAAACAAGCTCAGGGAAAGGGGAATGTACGCATATACCAGGCGCAGGGACTGCTCAGTCATAATCAATTCCATAAAGAACGATCCGCCGGATGTTGCCGTACTTGACATAACCGCACAGAATGGAGACGCTGTTACAATAATGAAGGGTGTCCGTGAGCTGGGAACAAAATCTCCTGTATTCATCGTGACCTCTGCCTATGACAACGAATTCATCGAGCGTCAGGTAATGGATAACGGCGCCTCAAAATTCCTGCTCAGGCCCTGTGACGCAGATGACCTCTGTGCCGCAATAAGCTCAGCACTGGGCGACAGGGCAGACAGCCTCAGCAGCGATATGGAGATAGTTGTCACAGATATAATCCACCAGCTGGGAGTACCTGCTCACATAAAAGGATATCACTACCTCAGAACAGCTATACTCTGCTCAATAGAGAACAAAGAGCTGCTGGACAGCGTTACAAAGCAGCTATATCCCACAGTTGCCGGCGCCTACGACACCACATCCTCAAGAGTGGAAAGAGCTATCCGCCATGCCATAGAGATAGCCTGGGACAGAGGCAATGTGGATACGCTTAACTCGTTCTTCGGCTACACCGTGGATACGGGAAAGGGAAAGCCCACAAATTCAGAATTCATCGCACTTATCACTGATAAGCTCCGGCTGCGCTATAAATCGGCGCTTAAGAGAGTGTAATATGTATCTGCTGTGATGGAACTGAATATAATATAAACTGAAGCGCAAAAAGGCGCAGAATAATATATTTTAAGGAGGAAACATCATGGCATTCAAAAAGATACCGCTAAGAGAACTCAGCTTCAACCCCTTCGACAAGATAGGCAAGGAGTGGATGCTCCTGACCGGCGGCACTCCGGACAATTTCAACACCATGACTGCTTCATGGGGACAGCTCGGTGTACTCTGGAGCAGAAAGGTGCTCACCTGCTATATCCGTCCCAACAGATATACATATGAGTTCATCGACAAGGGCGAATACTTCACAGCTTCATTCTACGGAGAAAAATACCGCAGTGCCCTTACATTCTGCGGTTCACACTCCGGAAGAGATTTCGATAAGGTAAAGGAGACCGGTCTCACTCCCGCTGAATTTGACGGAAATGTTGCCTTTGAAGAGGCAGACCTGGTATTTGTATGCCGCAAGCTCTATCAGTACGATATGGAGGAGAGCGGCTTCCTTACAGATGACGGGATAGCTGAACAGGTCTATGGCAAGGAGCCCTATCACAGAGCCTATATCTCTGAGATAGTTGCCGCATATGTAAAGGAATAAGCAGAAAGCCTTTCCTTACAGTCCCCGGCAGTTGGCGCCGGACAAAATTCAGAAATAACAATACAGAAAAAACGGCGGATATAGTATCCGCCGTTTTACATTAATTATATTACGAGAAATGCCTGACTCAATAGCTGCCGGGGCCGCCATTTCCATAGCCCGTGCCTCCGTAGAGTTCATTAGCACTGGGACCGTACTGATTGGTAGTCACGCTTGGCTGACAGAACCAATACAGCAGTACAAAAGCTCCCACGCAGGTGAAAATTATCAGGTACCACCAGCCGCTCTTGCCGATATCGTGGAGTCTTCTTGTTATCAGAGCCAAAGTCGGTACAAGGACGATAAGTGAGTACAAGCCGCTTATCGCACTGGAAGCAGTGGTGTCTCCTGAAGATACCACAACTCCTGTTGTAATGAAGCTGAGCACAAAGTTTATCAGCATATTGAAGACAACTACATACCAGTATTCACTTCTTGTAGAGCGTCCCTTGAAATTGGCAAAATTCTTGAAGAAGAGCTTTACAGCATCGCCGAAGCCTACATAAGCAGGGCTTACTAACTCGCCGGCAGCAACTCTCGAAGAAAGTTCAGGGTCAACATAGCCTCTGCCGTAATACTGACCGTTATTCTGGCCATAGCCGCCGTAATTCTGACCGTACTGACCGTTGTTCTGGCCGTAGCCGTTGTAATTCTGTCCGTACTGACCATTATTCTGGCCGTAGCCGCCGTAATTCTGTCCGTACTGGCCGTTGTTCTGGCCGTAGCCATTGTAATTCTGACCGTACTGGCCGTTATTCTGGCCGTAGCCGTTGTAATTCTGGCCATACTGACCGTTCCCGCCAGAGGGCCCCGGTATCCTTGAAGGTGCACCGTTATTGGCCGCATTTGGATTTGAAGCTCCGCAGTTATTGCAGAACTTATCTGAAGGGAGCATATCTGCTCCGCAGAAAGAACATTTCATAATACCATCCTCCTTTAGAGTTATTTTAACAGAATATACTGGTTTTGTCAAGAACAAAGATGAACTTGTATGAAAAGTATCATTTTTGCCATCAAGGATGCCATTTTGCGTTATTTCAAAGCATTTGACACTTGATTTAAGCCGGAAAATATGTTATAATGATAGGAAAGTGCCGTTTTTACGGCTTCACAGATCAAAAAGGAGGATCGCTATGCTTAACGCTGATCTGAAGGAATTTGAATTGACCTCCGGATTCGATGAGCTTGTATTGTCCGCAGCAATAGCTGTTCCGTCAGGAGCACCCTGCGGCATAGTACAGATCATACACGGACTGAATGAGCACAAAGAGCGCTACTATCCCTTTATGGACTATCTGGCTGAAGAGGGATTCATAACAGTAATACACGACAACAGAGGCCACGGAAAGAGCATTTGCTCACAGGATGACCTTGGATTCATGTTCCGCAGCGGAAGCGAAGGCTTTGTAAGCGATATCGCCCAGCTCAATAACCTGATCCACGCCCGCTTCCCGGATATCCCTGTATTCATGTTAGGCCACGGCATAGGCGCCTCCGGAGCCCTTTGCTTCATTCGTGAAAACAGCAGGACTATAAACGGGCTCGTCCTGACCGGCATTCCCTGCTACAGTCCCTTTTCACCTGTAGTAAGAGGAATCAATTCCGAGTCTTCCAAAAAGCTCGGCAGCCGCTTCCGCAGCGAAAAGATCTATGATCTTATCGACGACAATTTCGGAAAATTCTTTGAACAGCCGGACAACTCATGGCGCTGCAGTGACCCCGAAGTAGTTGAAAACTTCAACAGCGATCCGCTGTGCAGCTTTAAAACTACCATGAACGGCTACGAGGAAGCCCTGACACTGGTCAGGGAGGCCTGTGCAGCTAAGAAGCAGACTAATGCAGACCCTTCACTTCCCATAAGATTTGTCTCAGGCAAGGATGACCCCTGCATGATATCTGAGAAAAAGCTGTTCAGACTTATGGCAAAGCTTGAAAAAGCAGGCTATGAGAGCATTTCACACAGGATATTCGACGGTATGCGCCACGAGGTGCTTAACGAGAAGAATAATATAAATGTCTGGAAAGACATAGCAAAATCCCTGTTTTCATGGATAGACCGCTTCAATGAGGCTCAGGCAGAGCTGGCAGCTCAGGCCGGAGATCCTGTCCCGGCAGCAGAGCCGGAGAACGTCTCCGCCCCTGAAATACAGGAATGACCCCAGCAAAGAAAGGATATACTATGGACATTAATAAAACACTGGCAAAGGAATTCGGACTCAGACAGGAACAGGTGGATAATACCGTTGAACTCATCGACGATGACAAAACCATCCCCTTTATCGCCCGTTACCGTAAGGAGCTTACCGGCTCTCTTGACGACCAGATACTCCGTGAGCTCTATGACAGGCTCATGTACCTCAGAAACCTTGAAAAGCGCAAGGAAGAAGTAACAAACGCCATCACCGAGCAGGAGAAGATGACTCCTGAGATAGAGGCTGCTATCAGTGCAGCACTTACTCTGGTAGAGGTAGAGGATATATACCGCCCCTTCAAGCCGAAGAGAAGGACCCGTGCAGGCATCGCAAGAGAAAACGGTCTCGAACCGCTTGCAGCCCTTCTTATCGCTCAGGACAATGCCACAGAGCCTGAAAAGGAAGCTGAGGCATTTATCGATGAGGAAAAGAAAATACCCGATGCTCAGACCGCTCTCCAGGGTGCTATGGACATCATCGCAGAGGACATCTCTGACGATGCAGACATCAGAAAGAAGCTCCGTGCTCTTGCCGGAGAAAAGGGCGAGCTGGTATCAAAGGCTTCCGATGCCGAGGCAGAGAGCGTATACATGAACTACTACGAGTACTCAGAGCCTATCCCGAAGGTCGCAAATCACCGTGTTCTCGCTCTTGACAGAGGAGAAAAGGAGGGCTTCCTCAAGGTTGCAGTTACTCTTGATGAAACACTTGCAACTGATATCATCCTTGGCAAATACATCAAGGCAAACAATGCCTGCGGTGAGCTTGTAAGAGCAGCTGCCGAGGACAGCTACAAGCGCCTCATATTCCCGTCAATAGAGCGTGAGATACGTTCAGAGATGAGCTCAAAGGCTGCTGAGGAATCCATAAAGGTATTCGCAGCAAATCTCCGCCAGATGCTTCTCCAGCCGCCGCTCAAAAACAGCGTTATACTCGGACTTGACCCCGGATACGCTCACGGCTGCAAGACCGCAGTTATCGACGGCACAGGCAAGGTACTTGATACAGCTATAATCTACCCCACAGGCTCAGCAGGTGCAGTAGAAGCTGCAAAGAAGAAGGTAAAGCAGTTCATAGACAAATACGATGTAAGCGCTATCTCCATAGGAAACGGAACTGCCTCCCGTGAGACAGAGACTTTCACCGCAGATATAATCAAGGAGTACGCTGGCAAGGTAAGCTACATGATAGTAAATGAGGCCGGTGCATCTGTATATTCAGCCTCAAAGCTTGCCGCAGAGGAGTTCCCGGAGTATGATGTTTCCATAAGAGGAGCTATCTCCATTGCCCGCCGCCTGCAGGATCCCCTTGCTGAGCTTGTAAAAATCGAACCAAAGGCTATAGGTGTAGGACAGTATCAGCACGATATGCCTCAGGCAAGAATGAGCGAGGCCCTCGGCGGAGTTGTTGAGGACTGCGTTAACTCAGTAGGTGTTGACCTTAATACAGCATCCTATTCACTGCTTTCATATATATCCGGAATCAATTCAGCAGTTGCAAAGAATATTGTTGCTTACCGTGAGGAGAACGGAAAGTTCACTGACCGCAAGGAGCTTCTGAAAGTACCGAAGCTTGGAAAGAAGGCCTTTGAGCAGTGTGCAGGCTTCCTCAGAGTCCGTGACGGAAAGAATCCTCTTGACAATACTGCTGTACATCCGGAGAGCTATGCTGCCGCTGCATCACTCCTCAGCGAGTGCGGATTCACACTTGCAGACATAGCCAACGGCGGTGCAGAGGGTATCTCTGAGAAAGCTGACGGCCTCGGAGTTGAGAATATAAGCTCCACCCTCGGCATAGGTGTACCAACTCTCACAGATATCATCGGAGAGCTTAAAAAGCCCGGCCGTGACCTCCGTGACGAGCTCCCGCCTCCGCTTATGAGAAGCGGCGATATCATGGAGATAAAGGACCTCAAGCCCGGTATGGAGCTTGTGGGAACAGTCCGCAATATCATCGATTTCGGTGTATTCGTTGATATCGGTGTCCACGAGGACGGACTTGTACATATCTCTCAGATATGCAGCAAATTCATCAAGCATCCTCTTGAAGCCGTAAAGGTTGGCGAGGTAGTAAAGGTCCGTGTCCTTGACGTAGATGTAAAGCGCAACCGTATCTCACTAACAATGCGTCTCAATGATGAAGAGGAAAAGAAGCAGCAGGCAGAGCGCAGACCCAAGAAAAAGCGTGAGGACAGACGTCCCAAGGGCTTTGATGCAAGTCAGCTCCGCAACAGCAGCTTCAGGATAAAGCAGAAGTAATGTACTTTGTCTACATTCTGAGGTGTGAGGGCGGAAGTCTGTATACAGGCATAACTACTGATATAGAGCGCCGCCTTGAAGAGCACTCCGGCGCCGGACGCAGAGGTGCTAAATTCACACGCTCCCACAATGTGGAAGCTGTAGAGGCGCTGTGGAGCACCTCGAACCGCAGTCTTGCCTCAAAGCTTGAATGGCGGATAAAACAGCTCACAAGACAGCAGAAGCTTGCACTCATCGCAGATAACAGCCTGTTCACAGGCTTTTTCGGTGCAGATGCAGCAGATGTATATAAAAGGGAAATAATATAAAAACAGGATCTCCGGTCAGCAGACTGGGGATCCTGTTATTTCTGATATTATGCCGGGCTGTTTACTTCACATAGCTTTCCGGAAGTGACGGCACCAGCTTCACAAGATATTTCTGTATCGAAAGAGCATCCATAGGAGAGAGACTTCCGCCCCTTTCAAATACATCGGCATTCTTTTCGCCCTGCACGGTAATGCAGCTGTCACTGCTTCCGTCCTTGCCGAAACGGTCGGGATTTGACAGGGACTGCATTACAAGCACAGCGTCATTCATTTTAACCTGACCATCGCAGTCAGCGTCACCGGGGATATTATTCTTTCCGTTGACATCAAAGCTGTACCATGTGATAGTATCCGCATCGTCATCAGTATATGCCCATGTAAGGGTATTTCCGTTTACAACAGGCTGTATCGAGGAGAAGGAGAGCCTTGCATTTTTCAGCTCTGTCTCCTGACGGAGAAATTCTCCGCACTCATCCAGCACAACGTATCTCACGCTGTCGAATTTTCCGTCCAGATACTTCTCCCAGAGCACGACATAAGCCCCCTGCTCAATAGCCACCGCCTTTACAGCACCTACTGCCTCATTTTCTTTGAAGTTCGTAAGCCAGATAACATTTGAATCAGCCACCTTGCCTGTAGCGATATCCACTCTGTCCTCTCCGGCACAGTCGGCAGCAGCAGACGAGATGAGAGTATCGTCCCAGATGCGGACAAATACATTGTATTTTCTCTGTCTGTACTGAGAGTTATAGAATACATCTGAGGTATAGTTCTTTTCACCGCTTCCGGCGATAGCATAAGTAGTCCTGCTCTTAGCAAGGCCGCCCAGCTCGATATATGTGGCATTTCCGTCAAGCTGAGCCGCATTTGAACCATACTTGCCCGGTGAATGGAATCCGACTATCCTGCTGTGGCTGTCGGAGGCATTATCGTAGAAGCAGAAATTGATGCCTCGGAAATTCGCATCACCGTTCTGTATATCAGCAAATCCGCTTTCAGTAGGTATCATGCTGACACCGAAGGAATGTGAGGCATTGAGTGTATCGATACTTATCACAGAAAGGTCAGCAGCCTTTGCAGCCACAAAAACTGAGCCCTGATGATGATAGCCGTCAGATGACCTGAGCCACTCTGTATCAAAGAGCAGGCCAAGAACTCCGCCGCTCACGCACATATTTGCATTTCCGGCATCAAAGGGGAACTGTGCCTCTGTCTTTGACGGAGACAATCCAAGGGTATTCAGAAGCTCACCATTACGGCTGTACTTTTCTATGACGACATTGTTTGTTTCCATATTATCGGCGATAACATCGTCTTTAATACTGTATCCCCACATAATGAAGATATTGTCCTCATCGTCAGCACAGGCAGCTCCGAGAGTCATCCCCTCCTTCTGAACCGAGAACAGCAGAGAGCCGTCCTGACAGTATACCGCAGCTCCTCCGGCAACAGCCAGAGCCGCACAAGCAGAGCCGTCGCTCAGCTTCATTTCAAAAACGCTGTCGATATACCAGCCGGAAGAAGCTTTTATGTCAAGTTCTGAATATGTCCGGTCTGAGGATGCGATATACTCCTTTGCACCGATACTGTCGGAAACATCATATTCTATAGCCTGACGGCCTCTTGAAACATTTACGATAGTTTTCGGGAGAGTACCTCTAAGGGTTATATTGCCGGTTATGATAAGATCTGTCAGCTCACCGGAGCTTCCGTATACAGCATTATTGCCGTAGATAAGATCTCCTCTGACCTCAATAGCTGCAAGGCTGCTGCACCAGTATATCGAATTCTGTTCCAGCCTTACACTGTTCTGGAAGGTGAGTTTTGTGATCTTTTCACTGGTCACAGAAGCACCTGCGGCATATCTTACATTCTCAGGGACGATAACCTCTCCCTCAGCGTTTTCAGGCAAAGCCAGCAGGATACCGTTTTCTGTTACAGCAAAGCCCTGTTCGTCGGTACAGTTTTTCTGGTAAGCCGAGCCATAGAAGGCGTATCTGCCTACAGACAGCACACCTGCGGCATCAGGATCCTCAAAGACAACTTCTGTCAGCCTGCTGCACCTGTTCAGTGCATATGCACCGATATTCTTAACAGAAGCCGGGATCACGATACTCTCTATGAAGGGGTGCTCATAAAATGCAGCGTAGCCTATTGAGACCACTCCATCGGGGATAGTATAGGAAGCATCCTTTTTGCCTACCGGATACATTACGATAGTCTGCCCCGGCTTATCCATAAGCACTCCGTCCAAAGAAGAAAGCTCCTTATTATCGGGAGAAACATAAATAGCAGAAAGAGAATCTGAACCGTCAAAAGCCGAGGTGCTCACCTCTTTTACGGACTTTCCGAGAGTTATTGCTGTCAGTCCCTTATTATTCTCAAAAGCACCGCCGTTTATCTCTTCCACAGTATCCGGAACGATAAATTCCGTAAATGCCCGGCAGCCGCAGAAAGCATCATAATCGATGACTGTCAGGTCTTTTGGGAATTCTATATCGCTTAGCTTATAGCAGTTCTCAAAGAAGCCGAGAGGATCGGAATAATAGTTGTACGATGGAGTATAGGCCAGTGAATTCAGACTTGCGGGAAGTCTTACTGATTCAAGTGATGTACAGCCGTAAAAAAGTCCGCCGCCGCACTCAGTTACAGTATCAGGTATAGTCACCGATACCAGACCTGTACATCCGGAAAAGGCCGTAGAGGCGATACCTGAAACGGTATCAGGAACGGTATATGCGGTCTCAGTCTTTCCGGCAGGAAAAACAACAAGCTTGCTTCCGTCTGCATTGAACAGTATCCCTCCGTCAGCAGAAAAAACAGTACTGCCCTTGGGCACGGTAAATCCTGAAAGCTTTGAACAGCCGGTAAATACAGCAGTCCCAAGCTCAGTCAGAGATACCGGCACCGTAAATGATTCCAGGCCGGTACACTGCCGGAAAGCCTCATTGCCTATGCTTGACACTTTGTCCGGGAGACTTATCTCCTTTATGGAACGGCAGCTCATGAACGCATAGTTTCCGATTTTCTCCAGAGTTTCCGGAAGTGACACCGATTCCAGATTATAGCAATATGCAAAAGCCTTTGCTCCCAGCTCAGTTACAGGAAGTCCGCCTATCTCCGCAGGCACTGCTGCTGATATAATACTGGAATCAACTGTGCCGGTAATTACAATATGGTCCTCATACTGATAATACTTAAAATCATCAGTAGCACCCTCTGTATAATCGGCGGCAAAGGCAGTCCTGTCCGGAGCCCTGCTCATACCGCTCAGAGGCATTGCAGATAAACATAGAGCCGCCGCTATGGACAGGATTCTTTTAAAATGATTCATAATTCGACCTCCCCTGAAAAGATTTATATAATTATACCATATTTTATCAACAATTTAAAGTGTATTGAGTTAATTTCTGCATAATATACAATTTGCTCTTCCTCTCTTTGGTCAGGATAGCGCCAGAAAAGCCTCCGAAAAACAAAACTCTTGCATGGAAAATATAATTGTTTACAAAGAGTTCATATTTTACCTGTCCAAAAACCGCATTTCCGTAAGTTATAATAAATGAATAAATAGCATAAAAGAAAGGAGCTGAAACGCATGGAAATTTGTCTTGATAACGCTGAAATAACAGAAAGCTCTCCCACTTTTGAAGAGATATACATAAAAAACCGCAGACTCATGATGTACACCGCAATGAATATACTAAATAATTTTGCAGATGCCGAGGACTGCGTTTCAGAAGCATTTCTAAGATTCTCAAAAAATTTTGAAAAATATTCTAAGCTTGACTGTCCAAAAATGACTTCTCTGCTCGTTATAATAGTCAGAAACGCTGCACTGGATAAGTACAGGGAAAACCAGAAGATATGCCTCAGCGAAACTCCTGACGAGGATGTTGGCGCTGTAAATCTTGACAGCTATCCCTTTGATTCAGTCATAAGCGCAATAAAAGACCTCAAGGACGAATACAGAGATGTATTGATGCTTCGTTATGTATACGGCTATAATATAACAGAGATATCTGCACTGCTGAAAATAAACAGCGATAACGTATACAAACGTATCCAGCGGGCACGAAAGGTGCTTGCAAAAAATCTCGAAGAAGGAGGCGGAAAAACATGAGTAAAGATATCTTAAAAGATGCTCTTGAGGATGTTCTCAATGAGAGCTTCAATGAAATGACCGGTCTGGATATCCCTGATTATGATTTTTCCGACGAATTCAGAGATAAAATGGAGAAGCTGACAGCATCGCCGGAAAAACGATCCGAAAAAAAGCGAAAAGGTATTCTCTGGATATCAGTCTCAGCATTAACTGCTGCTGCAGCGGCATTCTGCGTATGGACAGGTCTCCGGAACACTCCTCAGCTTTCAACCAAGGATAATAATTCCGGTATAATAACATCTGTTGAAGAGCCCACTGAGGGAACAAGTGTCAGCATTCAGACTACATCTGTCTGCCAGGCTGACAGCAAAACGACAACAATTGTCTCATCTGAGCCTGTTTCAGCCGTTACCACCTATTCACACACTCAATCTATTCCACAAAACGGCATCAGCTCAGTTTCACAGTCACAGGCACCTATTACTAACCACAGTGTCACAGTGGCCACCACCACAGGAACGCATCACAGACCAACGCTTAATACCACAGCAGCAAATACATCTTTACCTGCTCAGGTGGTCACCACTGTGACCAGTTACTATGACCCTGAACTGAATGAACAGCTCGATGAATATGAAAGGAGTCTTGTTATGAAAAAGTTTTTAGCAGTTTCAGCAGCTGCTGCATCTATGCTCAGTGTATCACCTACACACAGCATGGCAGTATACGAAGCTCCAAAGGTCTCTGAAAGATTCAGTGCCTATTTTGAGAATATTGATTCCGGTTTATGGAATGCCGATGTTGACGGAAACGGCACCTTTGAGGCTCAGGATATATACAAAATCTACCGCTATATACTTAACAATGAGAAATATGCCTCAAAAGAAGAAGAGCTTGCTGTAAAGGAAGCCGGGGACATCAATAAGAACGGCATGACTAACCTTGAGGATGTGAAGATCCTTGAAAAGTATTATTTCTACAAATACGGTTTCGATCCTGAGGATTTCGATATCTCCCTTTACAAAGACAACAGCGACAGAGTTACGATCGACAGCTATAATTTTATCGAGGAAATGAAGTCCGTTGCTGAAAGCGATGATCTTCTTTATCAGTATGCCGCTGAAAAGATCAAAAACGGTGATGTGGATCTGGATGTAAATTCTGATGGAAATATCGATATCATGGATGCATTTGACTATTATGTATATTTCTGCAAGAACTACTACAGCGGCATGGATGTTCTTATTGACAACATCAAAGACTATGACAGCGTATTCAAGAAGAGCGAAGATGTTTTCGCAGCTTTTGACTATGACCGCAACAGCGACAGCACTATAGTAAAGTATTTTATCTATAACTGCGATTTTTCTCCTGAATGGCTCAACGTCAATATCTATTACGATCATTTCCATAAATATATGAAGCAAAGCCCCAATACATCAAATTATCCTCTTTACAGCAAATATGAGTTCGTAACCAGATCCTTCTCTTATCTTGTAAAGGATGCTGCCCTTGAAGCCGGACTTGCAACAGTAAGAGATGATACAGCAAAGATCGATCTGTTAGTCAATCCGGAATTCGGACCGAAATTCGATGAGCTCTTCGCTCAATATGACAGTGATGTAATGAACGGACTTATCACTCCTCCGGATATCAATCACGACGGTTCAGTAGACTTTAAAGACAGAGATGTTCTTGTGCAGTATATGTACGATGTTATAGACTACAAGACCGCTGAAGACAGCACTATCGATTACAACACATGGACATATATCGATACTCAGCTTGATCTTAATGACAATGGCGTATACGGTGATCTCTATGATCTGTGGCTTCCCAATCAACTCATCGTGAAGTATGGTGAAGATAAACTCACTGAAAAGCTCAATGAATACAATGCAAATCAGGAAAATCAGAAAAAGATCTCCAAGCTCGGCCATATCAGGTATCTTGAAGCAAAAAGCAATGTCAAGCTCCAGCGCTCCGGCGACGCTGACGGCGACAGCAATGTTAAGATGAACGATGCCGTTCTCGTTATGCAGTCAATTTCCAATCCTGACAGGTTCCAGCTTGATGACTGGGGCGAATTCAATGCCGATCTCTACAACACCGGCGACGGCATCACTCCCATGGATGCACTGGAGATCCAGAACCAGCTGCTTCTCAAATAAAAAATAATCACTCCTATTTTCCAATGATATAATTACAAAAACAGCAATCCCCCCCATTATAAGAAGACCGCTCTCAACAGAGGGCGGTTTTTCTTGTAAAAAATAAGGGGATATGATATAATATTCGTAACAAAAGCTATACCCGCACAAAACGTTCACATATTATTAACAAAACGTTTACAATTTCAAGTGCACATCACCACTGCCATAAACGTCAATCATTATGAAGGGAGGTAAATGCGTGTCAGTCGATCTGAATGAACAGTACGATAAGATTTTCCGCTACTGCTATTTCAAGGTCAGGAACAGAACTGTTGCTGAGGACATAACTCAGGAAACATTTCTCAGATTTCTTGAAAGGCAAAACAAGGAGAACGACATCGTCAAGGAAATGCACTATCTGTACACAATAGCCGGCAATCTGTGTGCAGATGAGTTCAGGAAAAAACAAACGGAGGAACTGACCGATAACATCCCCGATGAAACAGACCACGAGGACGACATTCTCACAAACGTTGCCCTTGGCAGTGCAATAAAAAAGCTTTCTGACGAGGACAGGGAACTGATCATACTCAGATATGTGAACGAGGTCCCTGTCAGCGTACTGAGTAAATTGTACGGTATTTCAAGGTTCGCAATGAGCCGCAGGATAAGGAAGATACTTTCCTTCCTGAAAAAAGAATTCAGCGGAGAGGAGGGATACCATGAAAAAGCAGTTGAAGAAAGCCATTCAGGAATCATTTGATTTTCCTGAAGCCGCCCATAAGGACGAATTCTTAAGGGAACACGGTATCCCCGCTGAAGAAGAACGCCGGCACTTCATACCAATACCACTCAGGATAACCGCTGCTGCTGCAGCTTGTGCATTTGCCATAGTACTCTGGAACTTTGCAAAGGATCCTGCTGTTAAGATAAAAGAACCTGAAGGAAACAACATCATCACCACTGATGAAGGCGGTGCGGATGAGATCCATACCTCAGCAAACGATACAATAATAACCACAACAGCAGACTCTGAATATATAACTATTACTACCACGGCAATACCTGAAGCAACAGAACCGTATCAGTCACAGACTAATACAAAAGATACTGTAATAACTTCTCCTGCTGTCGTAACAACTGCCATGAATAATATAAACTCCAAGAGTACCCGTACAACGTTTGAGGCCAGTCATTCTCCGGAAACAAAAACAACAAATGTCTCTGCGGCAGAAACAACGGCTGCCGTAAATACAGAGCCTGTCGTTGCAACAACTATCAGCGAGGTCGACAGACAAGTCGCTGATTACGAAAGGAGTATAGCTATGAAAAAGTTTTTAGCCTCAGCAGCAGCTGCTGCTTCACTTATAAACATGGTCCCCACAGGAGTTCAGGCAACATATAATCCGCCTGAGTTCGATCAGGTCTTACTTGATTTTGTATTCCCGCATATCGAATCCGGGGAAGCATCACCGGATGTAAATAACGACGGAAAGTTCGACAGATATGATCTCTGCGACTTCTGGGCATATTTCATGAAAAAGGATGATATGATAACTCCCGAGGAGAGAGAAGTCATAGCAGCCAGAGGCGATATTGATCTCGATCTTAAGATAAAACTCAACGACTTTGTCATACTTGAGCAGTACTATTTCTACAAGTTCGGAATCATTCCCGATGATTTCGATATGTACAATTATCCCGATAAAAACGGCGATATCACTCTCAGCAGCTACAAATTCGTAGAGGATCTGAAACAAACAGCTCTCAAGCAGGATCTCTTATATCAGTATACAGCAAACCTTATCGAGACTGAAAATATCGATCTTGACTTTAACGGAAACGGAACCGCAGATATCTATGATATCTTAGAATATCAGATGTACATCTACAGCAAATTCACAGAGCCCTTCGACAATGACGCTGCTAAAGCACTTGTTCCGCTGAGCTCTTCTACATGGGAAAACTGTGATTCATTCCACAGCAAATGCTTCTTTGATGCAAACAGTGAGGAAACTCTTATAAGATATCATCTATACAACAAGGGATTCGATCCGAGCTATATTTATACACCGGGCTTATTTGAATACACAGACGAGCTTATTGCAGCAACTCCCGAAGGCACAGATAGAAATGCAATGCGCGGCAACATGGGAACTCCTATCGGCGCATTTATCTCAGAGGTAAGCTCAGCAGCTATCGATGCAGATATGCTCACAGTAGCAGACCGTACATATAAGCTCGATCGTATGCATGAAGAGAACTACAATGAAGTGCTCGATGCAGCCTGCGAGAAATTTGATGGACTCATGCTCAACGGAAAAGTAGCTCCTCCGGACGTTGACCTTGACGGCGCTATTACTATGAACGACTTAATTACAGTAATGGATTACAGCTCCGATCTTGTCGCAAAGAGAGACGCTTCAGGAAGCGTTATCCCCACAGAGGTATGGGTGCACATAGATACAGAGCTTGACCTTGACGGAAATGGTGTCAGCGGCGATATGGTCGACCTCCAGGTAGTTGAGTTTGTAGTAAGAAAGTATGTCGACAACGATGAAATTGATGTGGATATAAACGCTCTCCTTAAAGCATACAACGAGACCCACAGTGCACCTGCAGCTGAAAGCACAGAGTCAGCTGAGATCAAGCAGATCAAGTATATGGAAGCACTCAGCGGAAAGACTATCAAGCGCTCCGGCGATGCTGACGGCGATAACGAAACAAAGATGAATGATGCAGTTCTCGTTATGCAGTCAATTTCCAATCCTGACAGATTCGAGCTTGATGACTGGGGCAGCTTCAATGCTGATGTCAATAACACCGGCGACGGTATCACTCCCAACGATGCACTGGGTATACAGAAGCAGCTCTTAGGCATAAATGAATAATAACAAGAAAAAGAATAGAAGAAGAAATTATATATAACATAGAAAACATTTTATAACTCCCAATAATATAGATACAGACTTCGGGGAGCTCCGCAGAAAGGGGCTCCCCGAACTATTTTAGTACTTTCTTTACCTCCGGAAAAAACACTGTTGAAAACCACTGCCTAAAAACACGGACTATCTTGATATAGAAGCTGCCTGTACATACAATGTCCTATAAAGGAGTATAAGCACACCGGCTCCGGAGGCAGTCCGTATCGTGTGCCGACCTGATATTGAAGATATACTGTAATCCATCGCACCTGACACATCAACAGGTCTATGAGCGGCAGTTAAAGTTGCTGCAAGCAATATAATTCATATTCATTCCATTTTTTATCTTAAATCTATTAATATCTTGCTGTCGTATTGCACATATGTGCCTTCTTTTGTTTATATGTTTCACTAAATTATCACAAAATGTATTGACAATGCCTATATTTCGGTGTAAAATATAATCTATAGAAATGTTTTAGGCGTTTTTACAGGGGTATTAACAAGGAGGAAAAAAATATGAAGAAATTATTGGTGTCAATCACTGCATTGGCAATGAGCAGCTCTCTTGCTGCCTGCGGAAGCACATCATCATCAAGCTCTGAGAGCTCGGCAGGCAACTCAAGCAAGACCATTGGTATTGCAATGCCTGCTCAGGAGCTGGAGAGATGGAACAACGACGGTGAATTTCTCAAGAAGCAGTTTGAGGATGCCGGCTTCAATGTTGTGCTCACCTACTCAAACAATGATGCGACAAAGCAGAATAACGATGTCTTGGGACTTATCTCTGATGACGTTGACCTGCTGCTGGTAGCCGCTGTTGACGGAACAGAGATCTCAAAAACTATCGACACCGCAAAGGAAAAGAATATTCCAGTTGTAGCATATGACCGTCTCATTATGAACACAGACGCAGTTACCTACTATATCTCCTTCGATAACTATACTGTCGGAAAGCTTCAGGGTGAGTTCGTAAAACAGCAGCTCGACCTTGATAATTCATCCGGCCCGTATAATATCGAATTTGTAGCAGGTGACGCAGGCGACAACAATGCCCGCTATTTCTATGATGGAGCACACGATACCCTCGTAAACTACATCAACAGCGGAAAGCTTATCGTTCAGTCCGGAAAGGACTCCTTCGAGCAGGCAGCTACAAAGGGATGGACTACTGATAACGCCAAAAAGGATATGGAGAATACTCTCACAAACTATTATCCGGCAGGAACCAAACTCGACGTTGCACTCTGTTCAAACGACTCAACAGCTCTCGGTGTAACACAGGCGATCGATGCCAGATATACCGGCAACAACACCCCGATAATCACCGGCCAGGATGGAGATATTGACAACCTCAAGAACATCCTTGACGGCAAGCAGTCCATGACTGTATACAAAAACGTAAACGACGAAGCTGCTGTTGCTTTTGAAGTATGTAAGACTATCCTCCAGGGAAATGTTCCTACAGCAAGCCTTGTGGATTCACTCCCCATGGAAGTAACCTACGATACAGGCTCATACAACAACGGTGCAAAGTACATACAGTCTTATCTGTTATTACCCTATGTAATCACTAAGGATAATCTTCAGCTCCTTGTTGAAACAGGCCTCTATAAGTGGGACAGCAACAACAAGTATCTCGAAGAAGCAGAATAAAACAGCAAACCAGACCGGATCCGATACGGATCCGGTTTTTTTATTGTCATGTGAGAGAATCACCCGTCTTCTTCGTCTTTGATAATGGGAGATATACAGCCATTTTATCAGCTCCATTACTATTGACAAATCTATATTAATGAGATATAATATTTTTATCTATGACTTAATAACACAGAGCGAAGGGGAAGATTATGACCAAAAAATTGAGGTCCTATATTTCACTGCTCAGGGTCAAGCACTGGATCAAGAATTTCATAGTTCTGATACCGGCTTTCTACGGCGGTGTTTTTACCAAAAATGATATTATCCTGAAGCTGACGGCGGGTTTCGCAGTTTTTGCACTCTGCTCCTCAGCAATTTATGTTATAAACGATTACTGCGATATCGAAAAGGACAGGCTCCACCCTGTAAAATGCAAGCGCCCGCTGGCAAGCGGAGAGGTCTCAAAGGCTGAGGGAATAACGCTTTTCTGTATCGTAACAGCAGCAGCAGTCCTGATAAATGCATTCCTATGCGGTATCAGCGTCGGCGGAGCGATCCCCCTGTTGTATCTCCTGCTGAATTTCATGTACAGCAAATCCTGGAAGAACAAGCCTGTAATAGACATTGTTATACTGGTCTCGGGATTTGTACTGAGAATGTTCTATGGCTCATATATCACCGATGTCCGTATCTCAAACTGGCTGTATCTCACACTTATAGCACTTTCGCTCTTCATGGCCTTCGGCAAGAGAAGAAACGAAAAAATGGCCTGCGGTGATGCCACAAGATCAGTCCTCAGCCAGTACACCGAGAGATATCTCAACAGCAGTATGTATATGTATCTGGCAATATTCCTGGTATTCTACGCACTCTGGAGCGTTGATTCAGGCTCTCTGCCCAATATGATATACACCACTCCGCTGGTCATAATAATGATAATGAGGTACACTTTCGACCTTGAAAACGATGCTCACGGCAATCCGGTAGATGTTATCCTGGGAGATAAGTTCCTTATACTGCTGGGAGTGCTCTATGCCGGATTCATATTCATACAGATCTACTTCCCGGAGGTGTTAAGTGAACGTATACGATTTTGACGGAACCATTTACAATGGTGACAGCACTATTGATCTCTATCTATTCATGGTGAAGCGGCACCCCGGTATACTTAGGCACTTTCCTTCAGCCTGTATATCTGCGGTAAAGCATAAGCTTGGCAGATGTACGACTACTCAGTGGAAGGAGATATTCTTCCGCTTCCTGCCCGGCATCCCGGATATGGAAGCAGAACTCCGCATCTTCTGGGATAAGAATCTCGGAAAGATAATGAAATGGTACAAGGAGCAGAAGCAGGATACAGATGTGATAATCTCCGCATCACCCGCCTTCCTTCTTGAGATACCGATAAAGGAACTGGGACTGAAAAGCCTTATCGCCTCTGAGGTGGATATAAGGTCCGGAAAATTCAGCAGTGAAAACTGCAAGGGCAAGGAAAAGGTCAAGCGATTCAGAGCGATATTCCCCGATGAGAAAGTGGACAGATTCTATTCCGATTCTCTGTCAGACCTGCCCATGGCAGAGCTGGCTGAAAAAGCTTATCTATGCCGCAAAGGACGTCTGACAGAATGGGACGTCCGGAAAGGAACAAAATAATGTCAGAAGAAGTAAAAAACACAGAAAAAGAAAAGAAAGCTGAAAAAGCAAAAACTGCCGACGGAGCAAAGCCTGCTGAAAAGAAGCCTGCTCCTGCCAAGGAAAAAAACGCTGTAAAGAATCCAAAACCCAAAAACAAAGCAGCCGGCGCAGTTAAACACAAGCCTGCCGGTGCTGATAAGAAAGTCTTTTCAAGACTTCCCATTCAGATAGCATATATATATCTTGCAATACCGATGTATATTTTCCTGTTTGGCTGGCTCAGGACACCTATTGCACTGGTAATGGAAGCTGTTCTCACAGCCGGTCTCTTCTTTGCATTCAGGACCGCTCCAAAAATGGACGTTACACAGTTCACACGCTCAAATCTGCCTAAGCTGGTACTCATGGCAGCAATATCTGTCATCTGGGTATACCTGTCAGGTATAGGTGAATTTGCCTTCCAGAACTACGATCATATGTGGCGAAATGCGATCCTGGAAAAACTTGTTTCAAACGACTGGCCTGTAATAATCACAGACTCCGAGCCATATTTCCAGAAGCCCGTTGCAATGATATACTACTTTGCACTCTGGCTGCCCGCAGCCTGTGTCGGAAAGATATGGGGACTCCATGCTGCAAATGTATTCCTCTTCTACTGGTGTGTTGCCGGTGTTATGCTGGTAATGACACTTATCTCCGGCCTTGTAAAGAAGGTATCTCCCTGGATAGTTCTTGCATTTGTATGCTTCAGCGGTCTTGACGCTGTGGGAGATTTTGTGCTCCACAACTCCTCAGGATATCTCTGGTTCACCAGCAATCACCTTGAAAACTGGGCTCCCGGCTTCCAGATGTCATCAATGTCAACACAGCTCTTCTGGGTATTCAACCAGGCTATCCCTGCATGGGTCATAACTCTCCTGCTGCTCCACCAGAAGGATAACCGCTCCATAATTTTTGTTTATTCATTCAGCTTCATGGCCTGCACTCTCCCGTCCATAGGTATGCTTCCCATACTGGCCTGCATAGGCATCAGAAGGATCATCCAGATGTACGATAAGAAGAAGGTCTTCAAGGAGAATGCTATTGCAATAATCCGTGAAGCGATAACAATACAGAATGCCGTAAGCGGCCTGCTGCTTACACTGGTATCCTACCTCTTCCTCAAATCCAATTCCACCAGCACGGACGGATTCCGCAAGACAGAAATGAAGCGTCTTCTTATGTCATACCTGATATTCGTCCTTCTGGAGTTCATGGTATACTACTTTGCTATCTACTCAAAGAAGAAGCGTGAGCCCCTCTACTGGGTATCAATGGCAACACTTCTCGTAGTACCGATGATATCCTTCGGTCCTCATGTAGACTTCGTAATGCGAGCCTCTATCCCGGCACTTGTAGTTCTGTTTGTACTCATCATGAGTGCCCTTGAGGAATCCCGCAAGGCCAAGGAGATAAAGCAGTATGCGGTCATAGCAGTGCTTCTTGCCTTCGGAGGACTTACTGCTTACCACGAGATAACAAGATCAGTCACTACTACTATCAGCCACTCAACTGATCCGGCAGTAGCTATCACTGCCACAGAGATCGATCTCTTCGAGGACGGTGCAAGAAACAATTTCTTCGGCGAATACGAGGATTCGTTCTTCTTCAAATATCTTGCCAAGAAGTAATAACAAAAGATAAACGGGGAAAGCTCCATTCAAAAGGAGCTCTCCCCGTTTTTTCATTAGTATGATCCTGCGCCGATAAGTCTGCTTCTCATCATACAAAGATCAAAGCCGTCCAGCTTGTTATCCCTGCAGATATCAGCTGCCTCAGTATTTATCCGTTCCTCTCCCGAAACTGAAAGGAGCCATTTCTGAAGCAGTACCGCATCCGCAATATTGAACCTGCCGTCCATATTCACATCACCTTCAGGGGAGCTGCTTTCAAGATAAGCCTGATACTCCTCCCAGGTATAGATATCAGCACCGAGATCATTATTCCCGGAGTTGATCTCAGTCAGTGCAGTTACCTTTTCCCCGTCAAACAGATAGAGATCATAGTCTCCGTTCATAGTGCTGCTGAATATCATCCTGTCGCCGTCCGCAGGGCAGGCATCAGAGCAGTCGTAGAGCTCTGAATCAAAGGGCAGCCTTGTTATCCGGCCGTCATCATATCTGACAAGCTGATCGCAGCGGTTATCCGCAGAATACCACTTAGTGAAGAAAAGCTCATCTCCCCTGACAACGGGATAATAGGCTGTTACACCGCTCTCACTGAATATGGTCTCAGTCCTGTGCGAAGCAGTATCCAGCCGGCATATCGAACCGATACCCCCGCTGTAGCTTGCATAGTATATAAAGCTTCCGTCCTCAGAGAAGCAGGGCATAGCCTCCTCTGCGGAGTCATCTGTCAGCATAGTGACTGTTCTTGTTTCAATATCAAGAAGTGCCAGGTCATACACAAAGCCGTCAGCATCATTATCCCAGTGTCCACGCTTGAATACCACGGACTTTCCGTCAGGCGACCACTTAGGGTCCTCATTGCGGAAGCCGCTCCGTTCAGTGAGATTTTCCGTATTTTCTCCGTCGCTGAGGTAGATGTCCCATTCATCCGCCTCACTGTCTATAGCCATAAATATTATCTGCTCAGGAGAAATACCGAAGCTTCCGTTCATAGCATGGATAAAATCTCCGCTGATAGTTTTCACAGCACCGTCCGGTGTACGGAGATACAATCTGCTGTCCAGAGCAGAATAACTGCTGTAGCTGTGCCACAGGAGCCAGCTTTTCGGAAGCTCCGCAGTCTCCTTCCAGCCGCTGTCCGGGTAGGATTCGTGCTGAGGAGTATCACCGCTTTCGTGGAATGGAGTTATCCTGACATAGTCCACCTCAAATACCGTCTCTTCAAAATCAGGAGTGCCTGCCCAGTATTTAGGGAACCACAGACCCAGCCAGAAGCGGCTCTCATTTGTAGGGATGAAATCGTAAGCAGTATACGTCAGCTTATCATCGAAGTAATATTCCACCCTCGGAACTTCATCCTCGCTGCCGGTATGCCAGTCAAAGCGGTAGGTATGGAACTTGCCGTCAGTCTGCTCACCGCAGTCCACAGACTTAGTCCTGTAGTCTTCCTCGGTGACCCAGGTCGTGCAAAGAGCATGGCTGAGGCTGAGATCGTCATTTTTATCACGGCCGGGAAATTCGATATCTATCTCATGGTTGATGATATTCAGCTTATCCCCGGAGTAATCCTCCTCATACTCAAATGTCCACATAGCCGAGCAGCAGCCAAGCTCCGGAGCTATCCTTGCTCTTATCTCATAGCTGCCGGAGCCGAAATATTCCTTTGTAGCAACAGCACCTCCGCAGCGTTTCCCGTCTGAGCGGCGGCTGCCGTCACGGTTGATACCA
>ODAI011772759.1_pt1 | contig 38517 bp, 36 predicted proteins | sample 1539321 | NCBI WGS metagenome assembly ODAI01 (sample SAMN02144231, study PRJEB22623) | gut metagenome | biome: sheep rumen | host: Ovis aries | place: New Zealand
CAGGAGGCCATCGACTACGGCTACATCGACGCTGAGAGCACCACAGAGGGTGCCTTGAAGATTGTCGCATCTGAGCCCAGTGAGGGACAGATTGCTCTCGCTTCTGTCACTCCGTATCTCGGTGAAAAGACCCTCGCTGCCAACGATTACGTTGTGCTGCAGAAGGCCGCTCCGAAGTATGTGCCTAACTCGATCCTCGCCGAGGATGAAGAGTTCGTAAAGGAGCGTTACCCCGCTCTCTCTCCTGCGTATGACGCAGTTGCTCTGAAAGACATTCTCCCTGCCTTCCCCGATGAATGGCTGGTTGAGGATGGTTATGTGCTGAAATCTAACCCTAACATCAAAGTCATTGAGCAGTAACTATGGCAGAACTCAGTTCACTTTTTGGCGAACTCACTAAGAATGTGCAGATTCGCATCGACAAGGGCTCGGAGTTGCAGAAGCAGCTTTTCGACAAGGTGCTCTACACCCGTTTCCTTGACTGGGATGATCCGACCATCGGCCTTGACTTCGAGGAACTCGTCGGAAAGTACAACATCACCGTTGTTGCACCGACCATTGGCATTGACTCCAAGGAGCCTATCCTCCAGACGGAAGGTATCGAGACGATCAAGAAGAGCGTGATGAACCACGCCCTCACGTTGCCTCTGAGCATGAAGGACTATCGTAAGATTCTCCAGATTCTCGACTCCAAGAGCATCAGTGACAAGCAGAAGACGAAGCAGCTGGTTAACATCATGTGGGGCAACGTCCAGACGGTTGTAAACTCCGTCGAGGGCAAGCTTGACATGATTTTCCTCGGCCTGCTCTCTAACCACGGTGTTTTCACCTTCGACGAGAACAACAACCCCGAAGGCCCGATTCGTGGCGGCATCAGCATGAACTTCCCCCAGGCAAACCTCGCTACGGCTAAGACCGAGTGGACGGAGGCCAACCTTGACACGGTTGACCCGATGGAGGACATCTTCGAGCTGATTGACGCTGCTGAGGATAAGTCCAATATCTCGAAGCTTCTGTGCGCACCAAGCCGTATCAGCTACATGTGCCGCACCAAGAAGATGAAGCAGATGATCTGGGGCACAGACAAGTCCTCGAAGATTGTCACCTTGAAGGACATCAACGAGTACATGCTGAGCAACGATTATCCCGTCTTCGAGAAGCTGCGCCGCAAGCTCCGCGTGCAGAAGGGCAAGCAGTTCCTCAGCTACACGCCCTGGAACGAGAAGAACATCGTGGCCATCCCGGACGGCAAGCTCGGTACGGTCAAGAACGCCTACAGCGACAATGAGCTGAAGCAGGAGTCCGACGTTGCCTACAGCAACTACGGCCGCATCCGCATCAGCCAGTGGAACGTCGGCGAGACCAAGGGTGACAACCACGGTGAATTCACCAAGGCAGAATCCCTCTCTTTGCCAATCATTACGGAAGGTCAGGATATCTATACCCTCAAAACCCAGCTGTAATGGAAAGAACTAACTTGGAAGCACTCAGGGCGAAGTGCAAGCTTATATGTGACACCTGCTATGCCGACGATGACGTGCTCATTGACGTGCTGGAGGATGCAGGCATCAAGCCAAGCGACAATGCCGTGCCTAATAACGTGGAAATCGTCAAGGCCGCTATCGTTGTCGTCAAGGGATGGGTTGAGTCTGCCCGCAGCGAGGGTGGCATCAACGTGAGCATAAACCGCGAGGCGGTGGAAAAGAACATTCTCTTCTGGTGCCAGCGGTTCGGACTGGATGCTTCCGAGTATCTCTCTGATTGTATGACCGTCATCCAGGACGGGTCTGAAATGTACTGATATGCGTACCAACGGAACAATGACATACAGAATCGGAGCCGCCGCCGGGCAGTTCGACGAGGATGGCCAGCCCATCGTCGCCGCTTCTGTCTGGAGCGATCCTGTCCGCTGCTTCATCAAGACCAATACGCACGACAATAAAGGAGTCAGCATTAGCGGGACATTCACCAATGAGGCATACGAAGTGCTGATAGAGCGGATTCCCGGTGGTCTCGACACCGATACCGTGCGTCTTGTCAGAGGCAGGAAAGACCTTGGCGAGTTCAAGGTGCAGGACATTCAGGAAGTGTGCCTTGACCGAATCAAAATCATTGTCTGATGCCGATCAAGTTAGTCACCCCTCAGTCTGAGATAGATGCCTATATTGACCAAAGCATCGACAAGGCCTTGGAGGTCATCGTAAACACTTTTTTGTATGTCGGAGAATCCTGCATCAGTGAGGCAAGGGACAATGGCTCCTACATGGATCAGACGGGAAACCTCCGTTCGTCCATCGGCTATGTCGTAGTTGTTGACGGGCAGATTGTCCGCAAGAATGTAGTGGATCTGGTCAAGAATGGAACGGAAGGCACAAAAGAGGCGGAAGCCTTTCTTGAACGCCTTGCCTCTGAGCATTCCACAGGAATATGTCTCATTGTCGTGGCCGGAATGAATTACGCCTCCTACGTCGAAGGGCGAGGCTATAACGTCCTTACGTCAGCGGAGCTTCTTGCCGAGCGTTTGGTACCGCAGTTATTGGAACAGATAGGATTCAAAGTCAGTAAGAAATGAGCAACATCAAGACCGAGACACAGATTGAAAAGGACTTCTACCGTCTCGTTAAGAATAGCCCTATAGCAACAGCCATCGGAGGCCAAGTGTACCGCGACGGCACCAGGCCGCGGAACTCCAAGGCCGAGGATGCTGTGGTCATTTTTGTGGCCGGGCTCGACGGGCAGATTCAAGACGGTGTGGTAGCCGTTAACGTGTTCGTGCCTAAGAAACCCTTCGGCAAGGACACAGAGCCTGTTAAGGACATAGCCCGTGTCGATGCCTTGGAGCTGCTTATACGTGACTGGCTCGACCAGTGGGCCAATGTGGAGTACCTGATACCTGCAGATGAAAGGCCCACAATCAAATCTTACGATGATCCCCAAACTGGAGAGACATTCATTCATACGCGAATCAAGTTTAAAAGATGTGCAGAATAACAACTTAAATTGAAGAATTATGCCAGACCCTGTAAAAGTATTAGGATGGGGCAAATGCTCCTGTGACGGGAAGGATGATATTGTCGATGGCTCTACCGACCTCTCTTGTGAAGAGGGCCAGGAGCAGGAGGCAAACATCGAAGGCGGTTCTGCAGAAGGCCGCAAGAAAGCTCCCGACAAGTACATCCTGACATACCACCGCCGTGTAGGTTCCGCCGCCGAAGTGCAGTGCGGTTATACCGAGAACGCTGGTAGTGTAACCGTCACGCCAGAACTGACTGGCGCTATCTGTTGCACCCTGACAGGATGCTCCAAGCATGTGTCAGTGAAATTCGACTCCAAGGATGGTCTCGTAGAGGTCACCAAGTGGAAGACCAAGGGCGCCGTCGATGCAAACGGCCTGCTGACAGACATCACCTTTGCAGCCAAGGGCGCAGTTGCCGGAGGCTGACACTCACTGTCGGTATAATGCCGACATCTGGGTTAGTTCAGTGGTAGAACACTCCCTCATACAGGAGAAGTCACGAGTTCGAGCCTCGTACCCAGAGCAATATGAAGATAGAGACAAAAGATATTGAGTATGACATTGCAGATGTAATTATCGGCAGACCGCATGGATTCGTGGTTGGCCGTAAGCATTTTTATCTCTATCCCATCACCCTCGCTAAGATGTTCCTGCTTAAAAGGCAGATTGACGCTCTCGACATCAATGAGAAGCTGTTGAAGACAAATCCTTATATGGAAGCTATACGTTTGGCAAAGTCCAAGCGTGAAGAGTGCTGCCATATCCTCGCCTACCACACCGCAGAGAACACCAGGAAAGCACTCTATGATATCAAGGCCATCGAGAACAGGCAGAAGCACTTCTCCAAGGAGATTGACAGGGAAGACCTCGCTTCTCTGATGATATACGTCCTGTCCGCTGACAAAACCGATGAAATCATCAAGCACTACGGTTTGGACGTTGAGCATGAGAGGCTGGCTAAAGTTATGGAAATCAAGCGCAAAAACGATAAGAACACCCTCTATTTCTGTGGGAAGTCGATGTTTGGTACGTTCATCGGCCAGCTCAAGGAAATGGGGTACTCTGATGACGAGATCGTGTATGAGCGCGGTTTCTCCTATCTACGGCTGATGCTTGCAGACAAGGCAACGTCCATCCATTGCACCGACGAAGAGATGGATCAAATTCCGAATGAGGCAGGAGGCCGTTTCCTCGATGCAAGCGACCCGGCAAATGCCGAGAAAATCATGGCGGCACTAAAGGACAGAGGGATTGGGGCGTCTTGACAGATTGACGCACTATTTTACAAAGGCTGAAAGGCCGTCATAGTTGAACCAGAAACAATGAATTTATATGGCATCAATCAAGTTTGACATCACAGGCGACAACAAGAATTTCCTCGACTCCATGAAGCAGGTGCGGGATGATGTGAGTAGGACTTCCAAGATTATTGAGGAAGTCGGTAAGAATTTCAATATCGCTACGGTGGATGAAAAAATAGAGGCTTTGAGCAAGGTCATTCGTGATAACGAAGATGTTATCCTGCGTCATCAGAATACCATCAACAAATGGAAGAAGGATGCAGACGCCGCCTTCAACAGCGGCGACACCAAGCTATTCGAGGCTATCACCAAGGATATTGAGGAAGAGGCAAAGAGCATACAGGAACTCATCAATGAGACGAACGAGTACCGTGATGCACTCGCCATGGTCAATGCAATGGCTGGTAACAGCACAGGTGCTACAACGGCCCCCATGCTTTTCAATACTGAGGAAGAGTACAGGAACGTGCAGCGTCTCACCTCCGGCATAGAGGAAATGCGCATGCAGATAGCCACCTTTGAGGGTTCAGAGTCGGATCTGCAGGGGCTTCGTTCCCAGCTGTCAGCCATGCAGGACGAATTGAGGGGTGCGCAGATGAAGGCAGTGGAGGCAGCAGCCGCGCTCGGTGAGGACGGAGAGAGGGCCGCAGAGGTCTCTCAGAGATTCTTCCAGTTGAGTGACGCTGTTGACAAGCAGACTGGAAAGGTTGCTGAGTTGGCTAACAAGCTGAATGACGCTGCAACTGCCATGGAAAAAGCCAAGGAAAGCGGTGATTCGCAGGCCATTGATAATGCCACCATCAGATATGACGCTCTGGCTGATCAGTTGCAGAGTGCGAAGATGGAACTTGTAAATCTGAGGGCCGAGCATGACAAGGTAAGGGTGACGTTCCAGGGTGATTCCACCATAAGCCTGAGAACGCAGTTACGAAACCTTACCGTTGAGATTGCCACTCTCACATTGCAGTACCGCCAGATGTCCGAAGAGGAAAGGCGTTCATCAGCAGGCAGGGAGTTGCTTGCCAAGCTTGAAGGGTTGACCGACAAGGCTGGCGAACTCAGAGACGCTATGGGTGATGTGAACAGGGCCATCCAGTCAACGGCAAGCGACACTAAGAACTTTGACGCTCTGGCAGGCGGATTCAACGTCGTCACTTCATCCATCGGTGCTGTCACTGGTGCTGCGGCTCTCTTCGGAGCCAAGCAGGAGGACTTGATAGCCATCCAGACGAAGCTACAGGCATCACTTGCCATCAGTAACGCCCTGTCGGTCATCCAGAACAATTTGCAGAAGGAAAGCGCACTCATGATAGGCGTTACAAACCTGCAGAGGAAAGCTGCCGTCGTTGGTGAGAACCTGGTTATTGCAGCCAAGGGCAAGAATATCATCGTCACAAAGGCTGCTACGGTGGCACAGGCCGCTTTCAATGTAGTAGCCAAGGCAAATCCATACGTCCTGTTGGCGACAGCCCTTATCTCCGTTGTCGGTGCCATTGCCCTATTTACCAGTGGTACCAAGGAGGCGACGCAGGCTGAGAAACTGCATCAGGAGGCCCTGGAGAAATCAAAGGAAGCCGCCGAGCAGTATAAGAACACACTTTCCAGCAGCTACGCAGGCTTGATGTCAAAGTATTCGGAACTGAGACGGGAATGGAACCGCCTTTCGTCTGACCATCAGCGTGCGAAGTGGATCAAGGAAAACAAGTCTGCCTTCAATGAATTGGGGCTCAGCGTGAATGGTGTGAAGGATGCCGAGGATATCTTCCGCAACAACACGCAGAATGTCGTTGACGGCTTCAAGCGAAGGGCACAGGCAGCAGCTCTGGCCGCACAGATGACAGAGCTCTACAGACAGCAAATGGATCTGGAGCAGAAGTATGTTGACAGGTACAACACCCGTAAGGTCTATCAAGGGCAAGCAGCGCCAGAGGGGACATCGATGTATGCAGACCGCACAGGCGGGACATACAACGGTGGCAGGTACACGTACAACCAAGGCTCGGGCAAGTTCGCCTTTACTGCCAAGGGTGCGGAAGAGTACAATGCCGCTCTTCTTGAAAGTGATGAATCCCTTGTGCAGATAAACAATGACTGGAAGGCCATCGGTGACAAGATTGATGATATCGACGGCAAGTTGCAGAGCCTTGGCGAGACAAGCACCAAGAAGCTGTCACCAAGCGCATCTACAAATGGCAACACCTCCAACACCGCGAATGACGGCCGCATGCTGTTGGAAGAAAGAGCCCGGCAGCAGAGGGAGCAGGAGCGCACCAACAGGGAGTTGGAGTTGCAGACACGCCAGGCTGAGATAGACATGATGGAAGACGGCAATGAAAAGGTTCTCGCACAGATTCAGCTTGACTTCAAGCGCCGGGCAGCAGAGATAGAGAAGGGATTTGAAGACCTTCGCCAGAAGAAGATTGATAACGCCCGCAGGCTGTGGGAGGCTGATCCTAAAAACAAGGATAAAGTATTTGACCCCAATAGTGTTGACACCACACCGACGTCCACCGAGCAGAAGAACTATGACGTAAGGATCCAGTCCAATGCCGAAGAGTACAGACGGGAGCTTGAAAACCTGTCGAAGCAGGAAATGCAGTATATGTTGGATTTCCTGTCAGAGTACGGAACGATGGAGCAGAAGCGTTACGCCATCATTATGGACTATGATGATAAAATCACAAAAGAGACAAGTGCCAACAAGCGTAAGATACTGGAGGCTGAGAGGGAAAGCGCACTGGCTCAGTTAAACGCTCAGTCGCTGGCACAGGATATTGACTGGGGCCAGACGTTCAGCGGTATCGGCACGGTGTTGCAGGATATCGCCAAAGAGACACTGAGGAAGGTCAATGACTACATGGCTACAGACGAATACAAGAAACTCAATGCCTCTGACAAGAAAGCATACCAAGACCTCAGAGAAGAGCTGGTGAACGCAGGAGGCGTAGAGTCACGCAGTCCGTTCAATCCCTCTACGTGGAATGAGATTTCGCGTCTCACAGAGCAGTATAAGAACGACGTCCGCGACTTCATCACTGCACAGGAAAACCACAAGGCCGCTGTTGACAAGCTCATAGAGGCGCAGGAGGCCCTGAAGAAAGCCACCACTGATGAAGCAAAGGCCATTGCGAAGAAAGCCGTTGAAGAGGCACAGAAGGAAGTCGATGCCACCGCATCGTCGCAGAATGATGCCAAGGATAAGAAAGACCAGTCACAGCGCAATCTTCATGAGGCTACGGAAGCTGCCACTAAGGGGCTTCAGAACTTCAGTACTATTCTTGGGCAGTTGACTTCTGGCACACTGAGTGGATTTGCCGTAGGCGTGGCTAACCTCATAAATCAGATTTCGGGTAAGGCTGATAAGGCTGCAGCGTCATTGGGCGAGTTGGGTGGTAAGGCTGGAGGTATTATCGGTGCCATCCTGCAAATCATCGATGCTCTTGGTGAAGAACCGACAAAGTTCATCGATAGCCTATTAGATAAGATAGCAAAGGTCATCGAGGCTGTTCTTTCTGAACTGCCCCAAATCATTGTTTCTGTCTTAAGGGGTGTCGGCAATATCGTTGGCGGAGTCATTAAGGGTATCGCCAATATATTCTCCGGCGGTGCTGCCTTTGGTAGCAACAAGGAGGAAATGGAGGCACGTATCTCTGAACTGAAAACCGCTAATGAATCCCTGTCAAAGAGTATCGACAGCTTGGCAGAAGTCATCAGCCGGAGTGATAGCACCAACAAGGAATCACTCGATGCATACAAGCGTCAGTTGCAGGCAGAGAAGGATTGGGAGGCCAACCAGAGAGAGTCGATAAATGCGAGGGCATCTGAGTGGTCTAATAGCGGTCACGGCTTCCTTGGCCTTGGCGGTGAGCACTCGTTCAACTACTATATGCCAGAAAACGACTGGTACGGTTGGCGCAGGTTCAGCGAGGTTCTGAAACAGAACGGCTATAACACCAATGTCAACAGGGATAACATGTGGCACCTCACTCCAGAGGAAATGAAGGTGATGCGCGAGTTTGCTCCTGCTGAGTGGGCCGCATTGATGAATGGCAGTGGTGAAAGCAATCCAAGGGATTTGATAGACGAGTACATCGAGAGGGCAGGCAAGATTGACGAGCTGACAGACAAGCTCAATGAGAAACTGACTGGCTATAGCTGGGAAGGCTTTTTTGATTCATACAAGTCGCTCTTGAAGAACCTTACGAGTACCACGGAAGACTTCGGTGACAAGATAGAGGACATCATCAGCAACGCCCTTTTGGAATCCCTTGCAAACGAAGAGTACCGCGACAGGATAAAGGCCCTGTATAAGTATATTGCCGACCATGCAGGCGACGGGCTGGATGAATCCGAGCTGAACTATATCCGTGACGAGAATGAGAAGATTGCCAATGAAATGATAGCCCGCAGGCAGAACCTCATAGACGCAGGCCTTCTGAAACCGAGTGATGATTCTGAGAAGTACGAACAGAAAGCCTCACAGGGTGGCTGGGAGTCCATGGGTGAAGACACGGGCCAGGAACTGAACGGACGCTTCACGGCATTGCAGATGTCCGGCGAGAGAATCAGCGAGGGAATCATTACGATGGTTTCCACGATGGCCGCTATATATACCAACACTGAGACTGGCAACCTGACGCTTTTGGAGATCAGAAACCTTATGATTACCAACAACGCTTTCCTGGAAGACATTCTGGAAGCCGCAAAGGTCATCTATAAGGATTTCGGAAAGAAACTGGATAAGATAAATTCAAATACGAAGTAAATATGAGCATAGTAGCAGTAACTATCAATGGCAAGACACTGCCAGGCATATCACTTGATCCTAATTCCCTTGGTCAGTTGATGGCACCGCCACCCATGAAAGAAAGGGTGCAGAGTGAGAGCCGCATAGAGCACGGAACCCGTGTAGTGATTGACGATACGCCATACATTGCATCGAGGGACTTCACGCTTAACCTTAACGTGTACGGTGCTGATGAGAGTGCTTTCCTCGCCAACTACGGTGCCTTGTGCGCTGAGCTTAGGACTGGCCTTGTGAACATTGGAGTGCTGGGTGTAACGTACCGTTGCACCTACCTTTCATGTCAGCAGTTCAGCCAGTTCATGAGAGGTGTCGGAAAGTTCGTGTTGAGACTAAGAGAGTATAACCCAAGCAACAGGTAATATGGCAGCAACAATCGACATTTACGGAGTAGGCGGCAGCGTCCATACGGTTGTGCCGGAGGCAGAGTCAGTCCGAAAGCTGGAACTGATGAAAGAGGACTATGTGCGCCTGGTATTCTCCACCAACCAGAAGATAAATATCCGTCTCGGTGACTATATAACGACAGACTGGGGCACGTTCTATGTGACGAAGCCGCAGAAGGGGTCATATAACAAGAGTACTGGAGGCTATGACTATGACATTCAGTTTGATGCTCCCTATTACAAGTGGAACAATAAGCTGTATAAGTTCGAGCCGGCCAACAAGCGTAATGAGGCGAGCTGGTCGCTCACCGATACCCTGCAGAACCACATGGCCGTTTTTCTCAGGAACCTGTCGTATCATAACTGGAACTACACCGTTGACCCCATGTCCTATAATGTTGACGGGGTTGACAAGGCTGTTTTCATCGAGTTCAGCAACAAATATATCCTCGATGCCCTCACGCAGATTGCGGAGGCCTTCAATGTGGAGTGGTGGATAACTGACAACATCATCCATCTTGGCAAGGCGGAACATGGCAGCACCGTAAATTTTGAGGTCGGTGTCAACGTCGAGGAAATGACAGCCGAAAAGACGCAGGGGCAGTACATTCCCCGCCTCTATGCCTTTGGCTCCACCAGGAACCTTCCACCAGACTACCGAAAGAACGACGAGCAGATCCTTCTTAACGGCGTAGTCCAGAAAAGGGTCATGATGCCAGCTTCCACACCGTATGTTGACATCGAGCAGAACCTTGCAGATGATGAGATCGTCGAGGGTATTGTTTTCTTCGATGACGTGTTTCCGAGGACTGAGGCCACGATAACCTCAGTTACCGAGATAGAGAAGCCTGTAAACGAGGACGATTCGACAACGGAGGCCACCACTGACAACGTGGAGCAGAACGAAGAACAGAAAATGGCTACGTTCTACCGCATCAAGACTGGGGCCTATGTGTTCAGTAAGGATTATATCCTTGCAGGACAGACACTCCAGATGCAGTTCACGTCAGGCAGGCTTAACGGCATGATTTTCGATGTAGCATTCAACCCGGAGGGAGAATCAGAGAAAACAAGCGCCCATGGTGACCATAATGAACGCATCGAGGTGGTAAACCAACAGGCACAGGTATTCGAGATCGTAAGGAATGACACCTATGGATTGTTTTTGCCTAATGAGACGCTGAAACCTTCCATCGGTGACAAGTTCATTCTGTTGGGATGGGACATTACAAGGGTAGAGAACGGTATAGGTCTCGTCACCGCTGCCGAGAACGAGGTGCTTTCGAGGGCGCAGGAGTATGCTGCACGGTTGAAGAAAGACCCCCTTACATATCCGTGTACGATGATGTCCGATTACATGTACGGACTGAACCGAGGCAACCAGGATCCGAACTACAGCAAGGTAGGCACTTTCGAGCTGGGCCAGAGAATACAACTGGTCAGCGACGCATACTTTGAAGGTGGCCGCAGGGTGTCAAGGGTGGTCGGATATGAGTACAAACTGGATAAGCCGTATGATTCTCCGATTATCTATGTCGGTGAGTCTGCCACATATTCGAGCAAGAAGGATTCCGAGGCGAAGCTGAACGAGGCCGTGAACAGCATCAACTACCGCAACAGCGAGTACGGATCTTCTGGCATTAGCGGAAGCGTGTATGTCATCGGCACTAATGACTCCACGACGCCCGGCGACAGCAATGTATATTCCGCATTGCGCTCAGACAGGCAGTTTGCCAGGAAGAATCGGGATGATATCATAAGTTCCCTCTGGACGTTCAAGCACGGGCACGGCATGCGCAGGGGCATCCAGACGGAAGAATACGGCACCAACAATGCCAACGAAGACAACCTGTTTGGCAAGGGCTTTGAGCTTATATCCAAGACTGATTCAAATGGCGGTGTCAAGACGCGCCTCGAGATCGACGAGCTGTTTGTCCGCATAAAGGCCTTCTTCGCCAAGCTGGAGATCAGGGAAATATCATACGTTGGCGGTAACTACGTTTTCTCTGCCGCAGGTAGCCGTATCTATTATGTTGATTGGCTCGATGCTAACGGCAATGTTATCGACAAGGCTGTAGGAAGCATCTCCAATGTTCATACGTTCAGATGCTACCTGTACTCTGATGACGGCACGACTGCCACCATCAACAAATGGGCCATCGATGACCAGGCTATGTGCCGTACTTTCAACATCGACGAGGGAGTGCATCAGAATGTCAGCAACAAGTATTACTGGCGCAGGGTTAGCGGTATTGGAAGGGGTGTAATCCCATCACAGGTCGTAGAGCCTGAGTATGCAGGCGAGACCGTTCCTGCTCCTACCCAGTACCAGTATGTTGATATATCGATGTCCGACTGCGGCGTAGGCAGTGACTACCCGGAACCAGAGGACGCCATCGTTCAGTTCGGTAACTGGACTAACAGCGCAAGGCAGGGTGTCATATATCTGCAGGTGGAAGGTGAGGGCTCTCCTGCCATCATGGAATATTCGGGTGTTGGTGCAAACGGCCAGCATTTCGTATTGCCCAGCCCTACCCTTTTGCTCTCCCCTTCAAAGAACGTGATATATGGCGAGTTCCATTCCGTTGTTGACGGCCAAGGCGGTAACACTGGTGATGGTGACACTATCGATGACCAGTTGCGCTCTCTTCTCGATGCGCTCAATGACATCAAGAATCAGGCAGACAAAAAGTTTGAAATCTGGTTCGGCAACTATGAGCCGTTACCCTCAAAGACCAACCCGACGGCAACGGCTAACTTTCCTGCGTCCGAGTGGATAACGGATGACCTAAAGGCCCTGCATGCGCAGGATCTGTTCTATGACACCTATAAAGCCCCTGCCACACAGAGAGGCCGGGCTTGGCGCTGGATAGCCGCAGAAGGGCAAAATAACACCGTCGTCTATTACTGGGAAGATGTCACAGACCAAGACACGATTGATGCTCTGGAGAAAATCGCAGACGTGGCCAGTGACGGCAAGCTTACTGGCGGTGCCGAGAAGGTGCGCGTGTTCCTCGATTGGGAAAAGGCTGTTGAGGAATACCTAAAGTACACCGAGCGGGCCAGGGACTATGGTATAACAACGGAACTGACCGACTACCGCACCGCCTTCAAGGAATTGGCGAAGATGCTCAATAACAACGTGGCACTGATTACCAGTGACACCATGACCGAGATTCCTACTCCAGCTTGGCTTGTAGACCTTCAGGCAGAGACCGTCATCCCGTCACCTGTTACATACCGTCAGAAATGGACTGACTATTACACCGCTCTTGCGACCCTGTTGCAGAAGATCCAGGCAGTGGCAAAGGCTCTTGCCGATGCTGCACAGGCTGATGCGACCTCTGCATTGAATAAGATTGGTGACATGGCCAATGACGGAAAGCTCGACCCAACGGAGAAGCTGACGGTCAAGAGAGAGTTCATAGCAGCCTACCATGAAATGATGGACACGGACGAGGCAGGCTACCAGAGTGGCATCCTCGACATGGCGAAGGATGAGAATGGTCAGTGGCTTATCACCTATTCCACTTGGATTGAGCCGTACATAAATGCCTTCCGTGCGCTGGGAACGTACCTCAATGGCGGTACGTCATGGACGGAGCCGGCTCTCTCCAACTTCAACGATTCCGCGCTCCCTTCATGGATTCAGAGTGCCAACATGGCCACTACGCAGAATATCACGGGCGACACATGGCGCTCGAAGTGGTCTGACTTCTACACCAAGCGCACAGCCGTTCTGACAGCCTTGACATACCATGCACAGGGCACGGCAGACAAAGCCCATGGCCGTATTGATGATATTGTCTCTGATGGCATCCTCAGTGGCGGTGCCGAGAAGAGTGCGGTGTTCATTGACTGGATGCGTTGCGTGCAAGAATATCTGAAATACACTAAGCAGGCCAGCGACTACAGCGTGTCGAGCACGGCATACGTAACGGCTTACACGGCTCTTGCTACCATGCTGAACGGTGGCACGGCCGCTACTGCGAACATCAAGAACGGCACGGATCGTCCTGCATGGCTGACAACGACGAATATTCTCCTTGACACAACACTGTCTGACTACAGCCTCACGGCAGACCAGTACAGAACCAAGTGGAATGACTACTACGTTCAGCTGACGTTGCTCATAGAGGCTATCGGTGACAAGGTAAAATCTCTTGCTGATGATGCCCTGGAGGAGTTGGATAACATGGCAGACGATGATGTTCTCACGGAGTTCGAGAAGTTGATTTGTCTGCGTGACTGGGAGGCTGCAAAGGCAGAAAAGACATCGCTTGTGGCTCAGTTTGCCAATGACCCGAACGCTTCGACAACGACCTTGGTAAACTGCTTCAATCTGCTGTCACACTATCTTGACAACAAGTCGATGACGGACTACTCGGACTTCACAGAAACGGCTCCAGCCCTCCTGGTGACCTCGGGTGATACAACCATCGATGGCGATGTGTTTAAGCTGCTATGGAAGAACTACTATGACGCTCGCTCGTCATTGCTGGCTTCCGTTTCCTCATCCAAGGAATCGATGTTCGTACAGAGCACACGTCCTAACCCTCCATACAAGGTTGGTGACCTGTGGGTACAGACGAACAACGATAACAATATCATGGTGTGCGTCATGGCCAAGACAGCCTCTCAGACGGGAGCAGACTCGGACTGGGCAGACCTATCCGACATCACGGAGAAGAGAGACCCACGCATCCTTATTGCGGCCATGGTGAGCATCTACTACAGCTACTATGGTGGCTTCGTGAAGGAGCTGACAACAAACCAGTACATAAAGGTGCATCTTGGCACGAGACCGAGCACAGGAAGTAGAGGCGGTGAAATTGCCTACTACTCATCATTGCTGTACCAGTGGGATGAAGATGACGGCTATTGGACGCAGATAGGCAACGACTCACTGAAGACCACGCTTGCTGCATTGCATGAGGTGACTGGCGATTATACGCTCCGCGTCTTCCGCACCACTCCGAGCCTCACGCTTCAGATGTACGACATCATTTGTTCGCCTCTGACATTCACAGACTCGAATCTGCCTTCGTCAAGTCCTTACAAGACCGTTGAGGGTGGTATTCAGATAAAGATGTATAACGGCTCTCAGTGGGAGATTCTGCAGGAGGCAATGAGAAGCCTTATCGAGAACCTGCCGGGTTATGTACGCGCCCTGGCCATGAAGTCTGCTGATGACTACTCGACTGCCGCTGGATTTATAACGTCTGGCGACTGGGCAACCCTATTTGCACAGGCTACTGATGCAGACGGCAATAAGATAGCAGAGGCTCACATGTCCGCTTTCGTCACCAAGAACTCGAATGGTGTCATTCAGAGTGGTGTGAGCATAGGAGCGGACCAGATAATCTTCACAGGCAAGCAGTTCTCCATCGATGCTGACCATATCAATCTGACAGGAACGGACAACATAAGCCTGTTGGTTGGCGGTGTAAGGTCTGATTTGGCTAACACGGGCATCAATATCCAAGAAGGAAAGATTACGCTGAACGCAGACAATACGACTATCACGGGCAATCTCGCTCTGAGTGATCCGAACAGAGGACTGGTGATTTACGATGCTTACGGCAACCCGAAAATCTCCGTGCTCAACAATACGATTGGTACGCTGGAGTCCTATGACCTTGGTGGCGATAAGAGTGTTGGCGGAACGACAACAAAGACAAGAACAAGCACATCGCAAAAGATACAGGCTACATTTGTCCTCTCGTTCGGCACGTTTACCGCTGGCCAGTCCTTGAAGATGCATGACTTGGTTCTGCGTGCGCATCATAAGGACAATCCGTTTGACACGGACATTTCTTCGATAACGTACAGCTACGAACTCAAGTGCGGAACAACTGTCGTAAAGAGTGCAAGTGGAACGGCAACGAGGATAACATCTGGCTTCGACTTCGATGGCTTCTCTGTTCCGGACTACACTAACAACTCTGTCGGTTACAGCGGAGAGTACATCTTGAATCTGAGCTTTGAGGTTACGCTGGCCAGCTCGTCACAAAGCCTTCTTGGCGATTTCCATGTCAATGCCCATTGCTACTGCAGAAAAGTCCTTGCAGGCATCATTCAAGTGGCCACCGATGGTGCTATGTTTGCAAGCTCGAATGTGGCATACAACTGGTTCGGCTCTGACAAGACACAGTTTAGAAACGGAGCTGCTGGCCTTCGACTGATAAATGGCAGAATACAGAGGAACGTGAGCCATGCGGACAATCCGTATTGGAATAATAACTGGGCTGATATTAGCACGATGGTACCGACTGAAATTGTAAACACTCTCACGTACACAGCTGATGAGAATGACGGACTTATCGTATTCTCGACGGTGATTGGCGAGTCTGGAGGTGCCAAGCGAACTCTTACTCTGCCGAGTCCGTCAAACCTACGTGGAAAGGTGTACTACATCAAGAACATCGCGGGCGACAATACGGAGATAGGGTGCGTGTCTTCAGATAGCATCACACCTTCAAACTCAAGCGGATACGTAAACACGGTTAATTGCGAAGACATTTCCATGATGGCCATTAGTGACGGATTCGCGTGGATATTATTCTATTGTGGTTAAATTGTAAAAGATATGATTAAAATTGATTTCAGCAAAATGAAGGTGCAGGTGTCCTTCGATGGCACGCACCAGGTGTTCAACATTGCCAAGAACGTAGGTAACGACATGATGTTCAACGGCTCGGTCATAGCCGACATCGGCTTCGAGGAGCTGGCGAAGAAAATCTACTTCTCGGAAGGTGAGGTGGAGATTCCAGACGTGTATGTTCCGTACATCGCCAAGGTAATCTCTGAGTCGAATTACATAGCAGCTATCAAGCGTCATCTGATGAAGGTTCTCAATGGCAAGCAGTAATAACAAGATAGGGTTCATTGTAGAGGGGCGAGAGATTCACGCTAACGGCGTGGTCAAGGTCTCTGTTAGGATGCTCAATAGTGACAAACCGCAGGTTACCACTAACGAGCTTCCTATCATCCTCAATGCCATCAAGCACAGCCATCTGATGGACGAGACGTCGCATGTAGGCTTTGACTACACCCTGGACTTCCCGATGATGGCAGGCTTCGGCTTCCCCTATGCCTTGGACTTTGAGTTAGAATCAGAAAACGATAGAAACATAACGTAATATGGCAAACGCATTAAAAATAGGCTATGCAGCCAAAAGGCGAGGTGACCTGTGGACTGCTACAGAGGCCAACGAAGTGAAGGAAGTGGTAAACAACCACGCTGATACTCTGGACGGTCACGCCTCATCCATCCAGAACATCAATAATACTCTCGACGCACAAAGCCGCACGGTTGCCCAGAATGCCCAGAACATAAGACTGCTGCAGAACTCCACAAAGAGCGTCTGGCTTACGCAGGCACAGTATGATGCACTGGTAGATGCAGGAGAGGTTGACCCCATCACAGAGTATAACATCTACGAGGAAACGACATGATTATAAAAGGTGGCTTAGAACTTGTGGCCCGAAGAAAGGGCAACATGGTAGCGCAGGCAGTCTATCGTGGACTACGCCTTGTGTGGATGGCTGTCAGATCATGTTTCGGCAGCGGTATTTGGGTGCCTTCCAAACCGTGGATAGGTACTGAGAAATGGAAAAATCACAATTAAAAATCTAAGATTATGTACGGAAGGAAAAAGAATGATGACACCCAGAAAGGCGGGCTTCGTACCCGCACTTTCGTATTCTCCATTACAGACATGGAGAACGGTAGTGGAAATGACTCTCTGGACGCATTTTGCGAGGCCCACAACGTTTTGAGCGTGGTCTTCAATGAATCTAAAGGGAAGTTGATTTATGTACTCATATACAGAGATTAAATAGTTTTTTATTATGGCAGATATTATTAACATCAATGAGCCTTGGGAGAGTCACGAAGGTATAGAGGTAGAGACTTTCATCAAGAGAGAGTTAAAGAGCAGGGCGGGTGCAGTGCGATGGGTGCAGAACTCCACGTTCTACGCCATCCAAGGATTTGCATCGGCAGCAGACAAGGCAGCGTATATCTCAGACCCAGTGGGTCACGCAGACTTGCTCCTGTTTGAAGAGGAATTGCCCATTTCGTCAACAACGAGTGACAGCTACATCGCACGCCTGTATTCAAATAGGGACACCTCAAAGTCGTTTGCCGTGAAAGACGGTGATGGCTTTGAAGTTGGACTGCGATTCTCGGCCCTACACGTCATCGCTGCAACAAGTGAGCAGGAAAAGATGGATGGCAACGGAACACTCATTATTGAGCGTTCCACTGATGGCAACACATGGGTAAGGGTGTCCACTCAGTCAGTTCCGAGCGTTGACCTCGACACAGAGGGTTATCCGACAACGGTAGAGATTGGTAAGTACCTGTTGACAGGCAGACAGAACTACATCCGTATGAGGGCAACGTTTGGCTATGTGGACGGTATGGGCAATGACTCGACAATGGCCAGTGGAAATATTATTATTTCGATTGCGTCCGTCTCTCTGGCAGTGACCTTGCAGACCAACTGGGCACAGCCTGTGCAGGCAAGCCAACTGACTGCATTACCCTTGCAATTCATGATTGAGGGAGCAGTGGAAAAACACCTGCATCTGGAGGTCAGCGGAGTGGATGGATATTCCGGCCACAGCAGTATTGAAGACTACTCAGCGTCTCAGCAGGGCAGTATCACTGTTCTGTGCCAGGATGGTGCAGGCACAAAGGGAATCCTCAGAACTGGCGTTCATACCGTCCGTGCATGGCTTTCCGCTGATGACGGTGACGGTGGCGAGATTACGAGTGATGTCATCACCCATCAGATGATGATGGTAAACACCAACCAGTCGGCCACCATCATGCAGCCGAGGCTACTCATCCAGAGTGTGGCCAGTTCCATTGACAACTTCGTGCAGGGCACCGTATGTAAATATGCCGTCTACTCTCCGTCTATCGGTGATGGAGGGAGTATCGCCAACCAAGGTGATCCTGTGACGTTCTCCCTGTTGCTCACTGACAGGAGTGATGACATTCTGGCGGGAAATCATGTGGAGTACTTCAATCAAGAGGTGACCGCATCGCCCGGTACTCAATATGACCTGTTGGCAACACTGGAGATTGAGCAGAATGCGGGTGAGGTGGCTGCTGACAGGTTCGACACGTTCCTGCATGCAACACGCATGGTCAACGGGGTCAATACCGACTTCCTGTTGGAAAGTTACGGCACTGGCTATATGTATGTAGCCGTGGATAACACAGGAGGTTTCCAACCTACATCGGGTTCGGTGTTCTTGCTGAATCCCAAGACACGAAATAACAGTGAGGCCAATCCGAAGAGAATCCTCAACGGACGTGCAAACAACGCTGTTGTGGAAAGTGTCTGGAGTGACGGGTTCAAGATGGATGGCTCTGATGGTTGGACTGTGGATAGTGAGGGAAACAAGATACTGAGAATCCCCGCAGGCTGTCTTCTGAACATCAGATACAATCCGTTTGCACAGTTCATCAATTCGCCAGACTCAACGCTGACGATAGACATTGATTTCTGTGTCCGTAATGTGGTCAACGAAGATGACCCCATCATCCGTCTTTGCGAAACTCTGGACGCAGGGCGTGGCACGTTCCTCGGTCTTCGTATGCGTCCAATGGTAGGCACCATGGCTTCCGCACTCTCTGAGGGTGTTGAGACTGAGACAGACTTCCGTTGGAGTGAAGACAGACGCACGCACATCAGCATCAACATCGTGCCGAATGTTGCACCTAATACCTATGGTGACGGTCTGGCTGTCGCTGCTGACCAGAGCAAGGCAAGGGGCACGCTGAACCTCGTAAGAGTGTTCATCAATGGTGTCATCAACCGTGAGTTGCGCTTCTCTACTGAGGCGGGTGCGAGGGAGTTCTGTACCGCAGCACTCTCAAATGGTGGATTCTTCATCGGCCAGGACGGTGCGGACATCGACATCTACGGCATCCGTGTATGGGATGGTACAACTTCTGCCATTACGCCCGCTGATGCCATCCAGAACTACATTTCCACACTGCCTACTAGTGAAGAGAAGTTAAGGATAAAGGAAAAGAACAACATCACGAAAACCAACGGCCTTGTCTCTCTGGAAGCCGTGCGTGATCATGCCATCAGAAACATGGTATGGCATGGTGTGGAGCCTTACATCAAGGAAACGAGCGGTTCAAAGGGTTGGATTGAAATGATGTGTTACGGCAGCAACGGAAACTATCTGCCGGAATGTTCTGGAACCATTTGCAAGGAAACAAAGTCGCTGAAGCCGAAGAGGCAGGGAACTACGGCCAACACGTACTACTATTCAAACCTGCAGTTTAAGTTGAGTGATGTGACTGACACTATACAGGTAGCGGTTGCAGACTTCCACCAGTCTATTGTCATTGGTGACCCGCATGATGATGGAGAGGGTAACATGGTTGTCAGCATCTACGGTGGTAATCTCGGCAAGGATTTCCCTGTAGGCAACGGAACAAAGGATTATCCCTATGCAGACGGATACGTTACTGTTCCCGATGGTTGGATTGACGGAAACGGAAAGTACCGTGGCATGGGCTATATGATTTCCACCAATCAGCCGTTGGCACAGAAACTTGTTCTGAAAATCAACTACGCATCTTCAATGCAGTCGCACCTCATCGGTATCAACTGGCTTTATAATGAGCTGCATACCCGCTTCTGTGGGCAGAACTCTCTCCAGAGAGACACGCCTACTGCCCTCGTTGCAAAGCATACTGAGCCGCTGCTGTTCTTTACTGCAGGTGTTAACGATGAAGACCCTGCTGCCGCCGTCTATCGTGGGCCTGGTGCATTCGGCCCTGGTAAGATGGATAAGCCAACATGGGGTTACAATAAGAACGCATCGAAGATTACAGACCCATCAAACCCACACTATCGGCCAGACGGTCATGACTACTTCGCCATGTTTGAGGGTGCGAACAACAATACCATCCTTGGTGACATGGTGGCACCGTGGGACGACTCATCGCACAACGGGCAGGAGCCAAAGGTGTACTATGACCCAGAGGCTGAAGCATTCATGTACCGAAAGACCACTACAAGGGAAGAGGTTGTCAACGGACAGACTACCGTTGTAGAGTCCGTCACCAGTGAGAAATGTATAGACTTTGACGGTGGCCCTACTGACAAGGTTACTGTGGGAGGCGAGGAACTGGAGTACCCGAAGGAGCGTGTTACCGCTATCTTCCGTAATGCGGTGAACTTCCTGTATCTCCACAATCCACGTGTCAACATATACCGTGGCACATTCGCACAGTTGCAGCAGGAGAACATGACGGAGTACCAGAAGAAAGAGAAGTGGTGGTGCCGTTCAAATGCGGGCACGGACAATGATGACTACATGCTTAAGCGTTGGGATTTCTATGAGCGTAGATGGGTGGACGCAGGCCTGTGGAACGCATCTATCATTGCCTATAACAAAGTGGATGTTCGCCTATATACTGGCATGAACTGGGATTCGATGACAGCAGCGCAAAAGGCTGACCATACAGCCGTAAACGCAAAATTCATCTCCTGTGTGGTTGCAGACGCAAGGGTTCATATTGGAGAATACTTCAAGGAGTCTTCGCTGAAGTTCCACTATTGTTTCCAAAACCATTTCATCGCAGGCACCGACAACTGTTCAAAGAACACCTACTATGTCATAGACCCTGTGACAAAACTCATAGAGTTGCATCAAGATGACGTTGACACCACACTGGCTACCGATAACAACGGTTTCCAGTCCAAGCCTTACTACGTTGACCGTATGCATCCGTGGGATGACAAAGACACTGGCCACACTGATTGCTGTTACGAGGGCCGTCAAAACACGCTGTTCAATCTCTGCGAAGAGATGTGGGAGAATACTCATGAACTGTCGCAGGCCATGAACAGCATCCTGTCGCTGATGGCACAACTCTCTGGAGGTATCGGCTCGGCTGAGTCTGATAACATGAGTGGCGTATGGAAGGCACTTAACCGTTACATCTTCGACATTCAGCGTTTCTTCCCGCAAGTGGCATACAATGAGGCCGCACGAATCAGATACGAGTTCCCTGCAATGCTCGGCTTCCTCGGACGTGACACCATCGACCCGCTCACTCAGTCCATGGGTGACCAGTTGGAATCCGAGTTGCAGTTCATGAACAGAAGACTTGTGTATATGGCATCGTATGCCGTATTCGGTGAGTTCCTACCATCACAGTCTGGTGCAAGAAACGGACTGACTGGCCTTGCCGATTCAAGTGCTTCACTGGCTTTCAACGCCAAGGCCCTGCCAGATGGCGTGACAACACCAACGTACACGTTCAGAGTCAAGCCGCATCAGTACATCTATCCGTGCTTCGGATTCCAGACTGACTCCAAGCCATCATATACCAGAGTGGCCCCCGGTCAGGAGTTTGAGTTTACCGTGCCTGGTGTGGTCATCAGCGATAACAGCGTTTCCCTCTTCGGTCTTAACTACTATCGTTCTGTAGGTAATATTGGCGATATGAGTTGCGACCCCAACATCGCTTTCCCGCTTGATGGCAGACGATTGACGGAGTTGGTTGCAGAGCCTACCATCTACTACCCGACACCAGAGACGCTTGCAGGCAATCCGTCTGCAACCCCTGTCAGTGTTCCTACCGATGGTTATCAGCCTGCATTCCGTCCGGCATCATTCCGTATCGCAACGGCCACAAGACTGAGGAAATTATCACTGAAAGGCTGTTCGGTGATGTCAAGTAGTGAGCGTGCACCTCTGAATCTTACGCCTCTGACGCTGTGCCAGGAGATAGACCTGCGTGATACACGCATCGGTGCAGTGAATGTCCCACAGACAGCATCACTGGAAACAATGAGGCTTCCCGCCACCATGACAGCACTCTCTCTGACCTCACAGTCAAATCTTACCACGCTAACCATGCAGGGAGGTTTGTCGCTTACGTCTCTGATTATCACTGGAAGCCCATTACTGGCTACACAGGCTCTTATCAGAACCATCTATGATGACAGAGATACGGCAGGCATTGACACGCCTCTGGACGTACTGAAATTGAGTAATATGGACTGGGCAGACCTAAAGGCAGACATCCTCATATGGATGGCCAATGCTGCCACCTCAGAACTTTTCGGAAAGTGCATCATGCTCCGTGCCAACTCTGACAGGTGGATTTCTTTCTCAGAGGTGATCACGCTGATACGGAAATACGGTGACATCCAGACGGAGCCTGCTAATGGTGTGATACCTGCCGACAGACTGTTTATCGATTACCAGAAACGTGACGTAAACGGTATTCTCATCAAGGGTGAGAAATATATCTACACTCTGGGAGAGCACGATATTTGGGAGGCAGCAGCCACAAACGATGTAGGTAACAATGTTGCAGTGGCCAACGGACATGAGGCAGTGACATGGGAACTGATTACCCCTGGAGTCTCGCAGTATGCTGAGATTACAGACCCTGTAAGGGGAACAATTAACGTAAAGAAGACCTATGCCTATAACGAGTACATGACATTCGTACTGCGTCTGACTGTCCTGTTGATTGGTGGTGCGACTTTGACCTATGAGAAAAACGTGGGCTTCCATCGAAGACTGCCTAAGATAAACGACTTCGCCTATGCTGACGGTTCGTTTGATGATGAGTATGACCCATCAAAGGATATGGTGGGTGCCATCGTAAAGGTGGATAAATTAACTGACTCGCAGTATAAGTTCTGGGTATATGCAAAGGAAAACGCAGTCTGCAAATCAGACGATAGTACCTATAATACAGGCTCACACGTCTGGGGTATCTATCCAGAGGCCGCAGGCAATAACGGTTTCCCGACTGCCGTTACATCCGAGATTGCTGAAGACGCAGGAGTATCGAGTGTTATCAATACGCCTATGGCTGATATTGGCAGTCGTGGCATGAGTACTGCCTATATTCCTACTGGCGGCTATTGGGACGCTGAAGAGGAAGATGGCTTCAAGAAATTCGCTTCCACTGTTGCAGAAGGTGACTTCGCCACAGAGCAGAAGAATGAAATTGTGGTCAATCTGGCAAAGTCTGTCATCAACGGTCACCTTGGAGAGTCGTACCCGACTACTCCGGAAGAACTGGCCAATGCCATGCAGGCTCTCGTTGCACAAAAGACCGCTGACGGTGTAACCAGTCCTGCAAGATACCGCCAGTTGTACTTCCCCGCATCTTTCACCTGTTACGTCTATCAGCCTAAAGTTGATGGTGTATTGGATGACCAGTATAAGGCTACCAAGTGGATGTTGCCTGCATCTGGACTTCTCTGTAGAATATACAATTTCTTCTACCAGAGTTGCGGAAAGGAGACGTATGCAAATGGTGGTAGGGTAACTGCTGACAAGTACAACTTCAATCCAGACAGCGAGGCGATGCTGCCGTTATTCGCAAACATACTGAAACGTATTGCTGATTCTGGTGCCAGTGGCACACCGTTCACTATCCCGACCAATAGCTACTACTGGTCAGTTACTGAGTACTACAGCAGCACCGCATGGAACGTGTACTTCAATGATGGTAACGTCAGCATCTACTACAAGTGCACCAGTCTCGTAGTTCGGCCTGTGGCAGCATTTACCTATAACCTTTAACCTTTCGGGCGGGCTGTTCCAACAGCCTGCCCATCCTCTGAACCAGAAATAATGCAAGTAAAGAATGCAAGATAAAGAAAGTTCACAGGGTGTTGTGATTCCTGCCTCCGTGGTGGAAGACAGCAACATCAAGAAAAAGTCGGGTAAGAAGACGTTGGCTCAACTTCCTGTTTATAGAGCAACGGCCAACTTGAAATACATTGTGACCGCACTGATCGTAAAGAGTCCGAATAAACTGAGGAAATTCTTCGACCAGATGTTGGTCAACGTGTCGGAAGTCGGAAAGGCTATCGGCATGGCAGATATTTCAAGGAGCGTGGCAGACAGGGCGTGGTACATCGAGACCGCCCTTGTGCTGATAAACGAAGTGAGAAATGATTTCACCATCCTGCGCAAGTTGGAGGTTATTGTGGATAAAGACCTCGACAATAAGGCAAAGGCAGTGGTGAAGGGTATTATAGCGCAACTCGTGGCGTGGCGCGATTATACCTGTAGCGAGGGTGCCAAATCGTAAATCCTATTCATCTGAAAAAGAGATATGACAGGCAGAGTGTTACATAATCCGTTAAATGGGCGATTTACTATTGTCGGGCTTGAGCTTGGTGACAGACCACAGGCACAAGACGCCTCCCGCTGTTGTATTGCGGATGGTGGAACCGATGATAGTTACGATGATGCAATATCGCAGACAGATAGCAACTACTGGTCAGTTACTGAGAACAACAGCAACAACGCATGGAACGTGAACTTCAATGATGGTAACGTCAACAACAACAACAAGTACAACAGTAACGTAGTTCGGCCTGTGGCAGCATATGACGGTTTATTCAACATCTTCTATGACTCTGTGGTAGAAGCGTATAAGGATTGTCTGAGAGGAAAGATGTCATCTACACAGGCAATCGAGTATATGCAGATAGCATGGGCCGACTTGCCGTGTCTTGCATGGGAGTTGTGGACTGGTATTTACAAGCCCTCAACTTCCACTTGCTTTCTGGTTAAGTACCCTAAACTGAGAGAGGTATTTGCAGCGAATTTCAGAGACCGTATCGTTCATCACTGGGTTTGCCTCAGACTGGAGCCGTTGTTTGAAGAGCGGTTCATATCACAGGGCAATGTGTCATTCAACTGCCGTAAGGGTTTCGGAACGCAGGCATGTGTAGCCCATTGCGTAGAGGGCATAGAAAGAGTGTCTGGAAACTACAGCAAAGACACATGGGTGTTTAGGGGTGACTTGACTGGATTCTTCATGTCGATAGACAAGGCCCTGCTCTGGTATCTGTTGGAGAGGTTCATCATCCGTTGGCATAAACGGTATGATCGTGAGGGGTGGAATAGAATCAGTTTCGACATTCTACATCGCCTCGGCATGGAGCGTATGCCAGAAATGTACTGGGATATTCTGCTCCGCACAACGAAGACAATAGTCATGCACCATCCAGAGAAAGATTGCGTACTCAATTCATCAGTCGCTCTTTGGGAGGGCCTGGCACCAAACAAGTCTCTGTTCGGATGTGGTGAAGACAAAGGAGAGCCTATCGGCAATCTGACAACCCAGTTGTTTGCCAATTTCTTGATGTCATTCTTCGACGCCTACGTCCTGTTCCTATTCAGAAGACAGGAGTTTTCGTATGACAGATTCGTTGATGACTTCAACAATGTGTGCGATAATTATGAGTTCCTGCTTTCATCAATACCTAAGATGGAGGCATTTCTACGTGACAAGTTGAAACTGACTCTTCACAAAGACAAGAGGTATCTGCAACATGTCACACACGGCCTACTACTCGTAGGCACGTATATCAAGCCGGGCAGGCTGTACCTGTCGAACAGGACGCTTGCCAGATTCGAGGAACGTGCCGTAGGGTTCAGAAGATTCATGGAATCAAAGGATGAGTTGACCACTCTCGACTGCAAGCGCATCGAGCAGGTCATAAACTCATACCTCGGGTTCTGTAAAGGTAAGCAGACATACGGTAGGCGCAAGGCTATCATTGATAGCATGGGGCCTATCTTCTATAAGTATTTCTATATCAAAGGCCACTATGAAAGCATAAGGGTCAAGAGTAAATATCGGGAGTTGGTGCTTCCGTTTCCAATAGCATCATGAGAGAAGAAAGATACCTGTACACAGATAGAGCACTCGTAGTTACTGAATATAACGGACAACTAATTTTTAAGATTGAGCATTATGAAAGAAATTTTGAGCGAAGCCCCAAAGAGGGTGACAGTATCGAAGACCCAGAGGAATTGGGTAGTGACGGTAAACCTCAACATTGAGGAAGTTGATGACGGTTTCACTTGTGACAGTTATTCCGTTGTCGTTAACCACAAGCCAGAACATGAAGATGTGCTGTCTGCTGTCATTGAGGCCATCAACCACAAGACAGACACAAAGATACTGTCTGGCTATGTCTGGAATGGAAAGCCTGTTTGGCTATCCTCTGAGAACCAGTTTAACTTCAAGGCTGCATACGATGTGGCTGTGCAGACAAACGGTTCCACGCTCCCCATCAAGTTCAAGCTTGGAGAGGATGCCGAAGGACTGCCGATGTACCACACATTCAACAGCATGAACGCGTTTACAGACTTCTATACTGGTGCAATTTCCTTCATCCAGCAGACCCTTGCTGCAGGATGGGAAGAGAAGGATGCGGCGCGAGACTGGGTAAACCAACTTTATAAAAATGAATGAGAACATGAAAGAACTTGTATTTGACGGCTTGGGAGTCATGTATTGCCTGGCCGTAGTGGTAATGGTAGCCGTAATAGTGGCTATGGCTGTTGACTTTCTTAGCGGATGGCGTAAGGCCCGTCTCCGAGGTGACGAGCATACGAGCTATGCCGCATCACGCTCATTGACAAAGTTCCTAATCTATGAGGGAATCCTTCTCATTGGCGTGTGCATCGATACCATGGTACACTTCGTATGGGCTATGCTGATGGACGGATCGTACTTTGTTCCTCTGATGACTATAGTCTGGGGAATAATCCTCTGTTTGGTCGAGGCATGGAGCGTGAAGGAGAAGGCAGACAGAAAGCAGCGTAAGCGAATGGATGATGCCGCCGCCGCACTGGCACAGATACTCGACAAGGAAACGGTGCTTGAGATACTGCGCACAAGAATGGAAGGCGAAGTAGGCTCAGGGATAAGTGACAGAACATTACTTGAAAACGAAAATTTGGAATGATTATGAAAAAGAGAATTTTAATCATCATCGGCTTTGCTCACCTTCTGACCACACCAGGCAAGCGGTCGCCCGACGGAAAATTCCGCGAGGCCATCTACAGCCGTGAGGTGGGACGTGCCATCAAGGCCAAGCTGGAAGCACTCGGCTATACCGTTGCTTTCGACTATGACGGTGACAAGCTGCCTAAGACCATGCAGACGCCAATGACCAAGCTGGAGCAGCAGCGGGAACTTGCCCTGCGTGTCGCCAACGTGAATCAGATGTGCAAGGATTACAGTGCAGCCAATGTCATCTACATCAGCATCCATGTGAATGCTGCAGGGTCAGACGGCAAGTGGCATGAGGCCAGAGGGTGGAGCGTCTATACGTCACCAGGCAGAACCAAGGCCGATGACCTTGCGACCTGTCTCTGGAACCGTGCAGACAAGAACCTGCCGCACTCGCACAAGAATGCACTCCGTGCAGACTGGAGCGACAAGGATCCTGACTACGAGGCAGCTCTTTACGTACTTACCAAGTCGGCATGCCCGGCAGTCCTTACTGAGAACCTGTTCCAGGACAACAAGGAAGATGTGGCCTACCTCATGTCTGACGAGGGCCGTCATGCCATCGAGAGGCTGCATGTGGAAGGAATCGTTGACTACATTCAAAAGTATATGTCATGAAGAAGAGTATTGTTCCGATCCTGCTGTTGGCATCGATACTGCTGAACCTGGTACTGCTGAACAGGGGATGCAAGCCAGAGCCGGGAGAGGTGTCTATCGACACCACTACCATTGTCAGCACGTTTGTTCCTGATTCTGCGTCCGACAGCGCACAGGTAGCAGTCAAGGACTATAAAATCCCTGCTTCCGCTGTCAAAGTCCGTGGAAACCGACGGAAACAGCCGATAATCGGCAACAATCAGCCTGATTCTATTCCAGACTCATGCTACATTGCCGTCGGAATTATTCCAGAGGACAGCGACAGCGTGACGATCTCACTTCCCATCACGCAGAAGGTCTATCGGGACTCCACCTATACCGCATACGTCAGCGGCTTTGATGCGAAGCTCGACAGCATCAGCGTGTACAGCAAGATGATAACCGTCACAAGAAGGGAGCCTCCCCCGGCGTTCACTTTCGGAGTGCAGGCTGGGTACGGAATAACCCCGGCAGGGATGCAGCCATACCTCGGTTTGGGAGTCCAATATAATTTTTCCCTCTCCAAAATTTGGCCGTTCCGAAAAAAATGACTACCTTTGCACCCGTCTGATAATGTTTTAGGACATATCAGTATTGCGTAAGCCCCCGTGTCCTTCGTCAGGCATGGGGGCTTTTGGCATCCCTACGAAAGTGATTTTTCTGCATTTTTGTTGCTGGATTGTTGCTCGACGAGAAACAAGAATCACCTAAAATGCTTGTAATCAGCACACTTACAGCGACTTGTCTAATTTCTGCGTGGGAAAGTAACACTTTTGCGTAGGAAAATAGGATAATAACAAACGGTATCAGAAAAACCGCAAAAGAACTCAGAAAAGCCCCGAAAACAGGTGGTTTTCTTAAATATAGTTATAAATAGTGTGTTTTGAGTCTGTTTTAGTCTGTTTGTCGTTTTTTTGTTGTTACTTTGTTGCTCGTTATCGTTCAAGCAACAAAACAACAAAAGTATGACATCATCAGAACCCATCAGACTAAGGACGCGTCTGCTGAAGGACGGCAGAAGCTCCATTTACCTTGACCTCTACCACAACGGCAAGAGGGAGTATGAATACTTGAAGCTCTACCTCATTCCCGAGAAGAGCAGAGCCGACAAGGAGACAAACAAGAAGACTATGCAGCTTGCGGAAGCCATCAAGGCCAAGCGCATAGTGGACTATCAGAACGGCAAGTTCGGATTCCATCAGCCAGAGCACAACATCAGATTCTTCGACTACTACTCTGCCATGTGCGAGAAGCGGAAGGGTGCGCCGGAGTCACGGGGGAACTGGGGAAACTGGTACTCCTGCTATAAGCATCTGCAGATTTATGAGAAGAATAAGGATATCACCTTTGAGGACGTTACACCAGAATGGGTGCAGGGCTTCAAGGACTATCTGGAGAACGATGCCAAGGCGTGGTCGCCAAGGTATGAGCGCGAACTGGAGTACCACAAGCTATCCAGGAACTCCAAGCTGTCCTACTTCAACAAGCTCCGTGCGTGCATACATCAGGCACTTGCGGACGGTGTGATCTCTGACAATCCATTACGAGGCGTTGACAACTTCAAGGCCGAGGAAAGCAAGCGAATGTACCTTACCATTGACGAGATAAAGGCCATCACCGCCGCCGATTGTCCTGCCCCTGGTGTAAAGCGTGCCTTCCTCTTCTCATGCCTTACAGGTCTTCGCAGATCAGACATCATGAAGATGACATGGAGCGAGGTACACAAGCAGGGAGAGTACACGCGAATCATCTTCAAGCAGAAGAAAACCAGCGGACAGGAGTACATCGACATCACGCCGCAAGCCGCTGAGCTGCTGGGTGAGCGCAGGAACCCAACGGACTTGGTTTTTAACGATTTCCTCACGGCATCGGCCACCAACCATGCAATAAAGGTGTGGATGCTCCGGGCTGGCATCACCAAGGAGATAACCTTCCATTGTGCCCGGCATACCTTCGCCGTCATGATGCTGGATATTGGTACCGATATCTACACCGTCTCGAAGCTTCTGGGACACCGTGAGCTTTCCACGACTCAGATATACGCAAAGGTGCTCGACAAGACCAAGCAGGCGGCGGTGATGAACATACCAGATATAGGGCTGAAAAAGGACAAATAAATTTTGCCGCGTCATTTGCCGCGACAAAAGTAACGGCAAAACTATCGGCAAAAATCGAAATTTGCCGCATCATTTGCCGCGGTATTTGCCGCACCATTTGCCGACCCTTTTGCTGGAAGTTTGCCGCAACACGTTTTTCATCATTTTTGGTGTTAATTGTTAAATCCGTTAACCAAAACGCCCGAAGTGCTTATTTTTCGTGTGATTTGTCGCGGCAAAACTATCGGCAAACGCCGCGGCAAAACTATCGGCACCTGCTGGAATTTTGCCTATATATATATTATAATAATGAATAAGAGAAAGAAAAAATAGAAAGAGTAAAATAGGGGTATGGGGAAAGATGAAAAAGCGAGGTCATGAAAACTGGCCCCGCTTTTGTTGTTATATAGCCCTCTTCCTGAACTGCTCTCCAGTTCCGAGAAGAAGCCATGTAGGATTGACCTTGAAATACTTGATAAGGGGAAGGATCCAGGCAACCTCGAAATAACCCTTACCCATGTCCTTTCTCTGTTCGTAGAGGTGGCGCTTGTCTATGTCGTATGTCTCACAGAAGCCAGTCAATCCACCAGGCACCTTGTCGCCATCGAGAAGTATCTGCAGCACGTCGAAGAACCGCTGCTGGCAGTCGATGGTCTCTTGTTTGTATGCACGTCTCTTGCTCATAAGCCCCTCAGTTGTTTAATTGACTCCAATAGTTCCGCTGTCTTACCCTCTGCCGATTCACCGAGGGCGTTCTGTAGGTTGAACTGGGCTTCTTCCAGAGCTTTGTCGCTGGTACCGTTCTTTATGCAATCTATCAAGGCTGCAATAGCCATTTCATAATACTTTTCCATAAATCTTATTATAATTGGTTTTGATGATGTCGAAATCTTCCTCATTCAGTTGGAAGAAAGTTTTGTCATTTAGCTGAGCCTTCATCATGTCGATGAACAAATCCTGCGGAATAGCAATCTTCCACTTATCAACGAACTCTTGAATCCTAACTCTCATCCTTTCCTCCTTTCTCTATGATTCCAATGAGTCTGTCGATCTGCTGCTGACTCTTTTTCAAAAGCTCCTGATATCCCTTCTGGAGTTCAATCATTCCAGCGATATTGTCTGAGTCGTTATGGGAAATATGGTTGCCGTTCCCGGACACATTGCCATTCACCATCATATTACCCTGAGACGGATCACCCTTGGCTGGTTGGTCTGAAAGGAACATGTCTCCTACTCCACTACTGATGTACTCAGGATTGACCTTATACACCTGTTTCAATTTTTCCGAAAACTTTTCGGATATTTCTTTCCTTCCACTCAACATATCCGAAAGATGAGTACTACCTTTCTTGTAACCAAGGCTAACAATAATGTCGTCTTGATTGATGTTATGCCGGCACTTTATGTACCTAATCACTTGTTCTAATCGGTCTTTTGGCTCCATAATTTGAAATTTTGTTAAATTTACACTGAAATCCGAACTTTTTTCGGAAAAGATTTTGTTAATCCGAATTTTTTTCGGAATTTTGCACCGACAACCTTTGAAAGTTGCGACAAAGATACGCAAAAAGTGCGGAAAACAATTAAGAAAAAGGAAATTTAACGTAAAATGGAACCAAAGTCATTCAAGGAGATTTACGAGGGGTACGCTAAGCGGCCACCTCTTCCAACCCCAAGAAAGGAGTTCATCCGCCGCATGGCAGATGTAACTAAGAAGTCCGAGGCTACCGTGAAGATGTGGGTAATTGGCCGACAGATTCCCGATGCGCTGACGCAAGCTGTTCTCGCCAAGGAGCTGAATGTTCCTGTGGCTACTCTCTTCCCTACAAAGGATTAACAAAACGCAATACTGGTATGAAGAATTATCTATCTAACCGCTACGCTCAGCGGGTATCGGCTGTCAAGGCATGGCTCGATGCGAAGAGCGAAACAGGAACACAAATAATGGGTGAAGATGGCCCCGTGACAAGACGCGAGGTAGTGCTGGTGAATATCATCATGGTATTCATGTTTACTGGCATCCTCGCTGCTGACAGCTCGATTCTGTTGGCGGCGATATGCATAGGCATTGCCGGGCTGTTCGTCTGGAGGCTGAACACCGTAAACAAAAAGCAGGAACATGGCAAGCGAGGAATACTTACAAATCAATGAACGGCTCGACAAGATTGAGCGTCTGGTGTTGATGGGAGCAAAGGACATACTCACCATCGAGGATGTCAGCCTTATGACTGGCTTCACCGTTGGCAATCTGTACCGCATGACTTCCAACAAGACGATCCCATTCTACAAACCTCTTGGCGGCAAGATTTTCTTCGACAAGACGGAGATTGAAAACTGGCTCCGTACAAACAAGGTTGAGACAAAGGCCGTCACGGAATCGAAAGCGAACACTTATTGTTTCACACATAAATAATAGTATTGTATGAATAAAAGTATCATTATCAGGCAAATGTCGCTCCTTAACTTCAAGGGTGTACGGGAGCTGACGGTGGACTTCGACGAGCATGAGACCAACATCTACGGAGCGAACCACACAGGAAAGACCACCCTATTCGATGCCTTTGTATGGCTCATGTTCGACAAGGACAGTCAGGATCGCCAGAACTTCGGCATCAGAACCTACGACGAGAACAATAACATTATCCCGAAGCTGCCGCATGAGGTTTCTGCCTGCATCGAGGTTAACGGTGTTGAAATCAATCTTAAACGCTGCTTCGTTGAGAACTGGGTAAAGAAACGCGGCTCACAGGAAGCAGTCTATGACGGCAACAGCGAGGAACGCTACTGGAACGATGTACCCTGTTCCAAGACGGAATTTGCCAAGAAGATTGCCGACATCTGCGACGAGAGTATCTTCAAGCTCATTACCAATCCTCTTTATTTCCCATCCATGAAGCCAGCCACTCAGCGCGGTATGCTGTTCCAGATGGCGGGCGACCTCACCGATGCAGACGTAGCGGCCAGCGACCCACAACGCTTTACCAACCTCGCTGAGCAGTTGACCCACAAGACGCTCGAAGAATACAAGAAGGAGATTGCAGCCAAGAAGCGTCGCATCAATCAGGCCATCGAGAGCATCCCTGCACGTATCGACGAGAACAAGCGGCTCATGCCGGAGGCCGAGGACTGGTCAGCCCTGGAGCGTGACATCAAGGAGAAAGAGGCCAAGATTAAGGAGCTTGACGGCCAGATTTCCGACGAGAGCAAGGCTTACACCGCCAAGGCCAAGGAAAACGCCGAGAAAGCAAAGGAATTGGCCGAGAAGAAACGCCAGCGTACCAGCCGGGAGAGTGCCGTCCGTGACGAACTGCTGGCAGGCTGGTATAAGCAGACTGAGGACTACAACAACCGACGCATAGCTGCACAGCAGCAGTCCTTCGACATCAGCCAGCGTCGTAAGATGACAGAGGCGGACATCAGACGCGAGAAGGAGGCCATTGTGAAAATGCAGTCTGACGTCAACGTGCTTGAACAGCGGCTTAACAGGCTCCGCGACGAATGGCGCAACATCAAGGCCCGTGAGTTCAACCCAGAGAACCTTGAAACAGTCTGTCCGCATTGTGGCAGGCCCTATGAGCAGAGCCAGATTGACCGCAGTATTGAGGATCAGCGCATATCCTTCAATGCGCATACTTCACACATACTGGAAGAGAATAAGGCTAACGGAAAGAAAGTGGCCTCAGAAGTCGAAGGGCTTAAAGCTGGTATTGCCAAATCAGAGAGTGTCATCAAGGAGAAAGAAGCTCTTCTGGAAACACTCATTGACAAGCCTTTCACCGAGACGGCACCTGCCAAGCCAGACGTGACCGACGGCATGGCCTCAGACCAGCAGCTACAACAGCTCGACAAGGATATTGCAGAACTGGAGGCCGCTCTCGCACAGCCGATAGACCAGCCGGACACAGATTTCTTGAAGGATGGCCGCAAGCTGCTGATGGACGGCATAGACGAAGACCGCAAGCACCTTGCCAAGCGTGATACCATTACAGCCACGTTGAAGCGCATCGAGGAACTGGAGGCAGAACTAAAGGCCAACAACGAGACGCTGGCTGAGCTTGAAGGAATAGAGTTCAACATCTTGGAGTTCGGCAAGGCGAAGGTGGCCATGGTAGAGGATAAGATTAACAGCCTTTTCTCTATCGTCAAGTTCAAGATGTACGAGCGTCAGATAAACGGTGGTGAGGTTGAGACCTGTGAGTGCATGATGCACGGCACCCCCTACTCCGTACTATCCAACTCAGAGAAAATCAATGCCGGGCTCGACATCATCAATGCCATCTGCCGGGCCAATGAGGTGAACGCCCCCATCTTCATCGACAACAGGGAATCGGCCACTGACATCATCGATGTGGATTCCCAGGTAATCAATTTGATTGTTGACGCTTCTTGCACGAAGCTCAAAGTTCAGTAATAATGTTTCACTATTAAAACAAGATTGTATGTCACAGAATCAATCAACAACAGCCCAGCCGGGCGCACCGCAGCAACAGACTGCCGTAGTCAAGTATGACAACGTTGCAGACCTCGTAATGAAGCGAGTCGAGAGCTTCACCGCTGACGGTGGCCTCGTACTCCCCAAGAGTTACTCGGTAGGTAACAATCTGAAATCAGCATGGCTTATCCTCCAAGAGGCCGTTGACCGCAACAACAAGCCAGTGCTGGAAGTTTGCACCAAGGCATCAATCGCCAATGCCCTTTTCGACATGGTTCTGCAGGGCCTGTCTGTCAGCAAGGCGCAAGGCTATTTCATTCCCTACGGTAACAAGCTGGAGTTCCAGCGTTCCTACTTCGGAACCGTGGCACTGGCAAAGCGTGTCGGTGGCGGCATCAAGCGTGAACCAGTCGCCAACGTCATTTACGAAGGTGACGAGTTCGTGTACACCATCGATCCTAAAACTGGCCTGATCCAAATCATCAAGCATGACCAGAAGATAGAGAACATCGACGATGCCAAAATCAAAGCGGCCTATGCCATCGCCACCTTTGAGGACGGCAGAACAGAGGTAACTATCATGACCATCGACCAAATCAAGAAGGCTTGGAACCAGGGAGCCACCAAGGGCCAGAGTCCGGCACACAAGAACTTCCCAGCCGAAATGTGCAAGAAGACGGTCATCGGAAAGGCTTGCAAGATGGTCATCAACAGCTCTGATGACGCATGGCTCTACGAGGGCAAGGCTGATGAGGACGATGTGGACGTAGCACAGCGCCAGCGTGATGCCGAGGTACAGGGACGTTCCACCACTAAGCTCGAAGATGCAGACTATGAGGAAATCTCAACGGGAGCTGCAGGAACCGCCGAACCTCAGCAACAGCAGCCTGCACCAGACCCATCAGCTCCTGCCAACGATGACGAACCAGGTTATTAACCCATCAAAGCCAGACGAAGTATGAAACTGCATATCCTTGGAAGTAACTCTCTCGGCAACTGCTACGTTTTGGAGTCCGCCAGCGGCTCTTTAATCATCGAGGCAGGTGTAAGGTTTCTGGAAGTGAAAAAGGCTCTCAGATTCAAAATAAACGGCATTGTCGGGGCAATCATCAGCCACCATCACAATGACCACGCCAAGTACATCGGCGAGTTGACGGCTTCCGGGATTCTTGTTCTGGCACTCTCTGAGACTCTTGAAGCCAAGCAGCTGCTCGGTGCTCCTTTCACCAGGGCCATCGAGCCGCTGCACGGCATCAAGATAGCCGATTTCAAAATCATGCCTATTGCCCTCGACCACTCCAACAATGACGGTTCCAAATGCCCCTGTGTAGGCTATGTGATAGACCACCCAGAATCAGGCCGCATCCTTTTCGTCACGGACACCATGAAGCTTGACACTATCGTACCTCGCATGAACCACATCATGATTGAGGCCAACTATGCCGATGATATTCTGGACCGAAACATAGAGTGTGGCAGCGTTCCTCCATCCATGAGGCCGCGACTGCTGAAATCACATATGGAACTGGGAACCACGAAGCTCATTCTACAGGACAATGACATTTCCGACGTGACAAACATCATTCTGATACACCTTTCAGACGGCAACTCAGACGAAAGACGGTTTGTCCGGGAGATTACAGAGCTAACAGGAAAGTGTGTTTACGCTGCCAATGCTGGCATGACTATCGACCTATCTAAAGACCCCTATTGACATGGAAGTATGCAAGACAGACATCAATAACATCATCCAGTTCCTGACTGAGTCTGCCGCACTCGTCAATGTAGAGGTGAGCCGTCGAAATGAACTCGGTATAGGAACGCTTCGCTTAGAGAACCGCGCCAGACTGATGCGGCTGATGGCAAAGAAGCTTGAAAGGAAACTCAAAACCCCAATTAAAGAAAGTAACAATGACAAAGAAGAAAGTTCCAATCAATGAGAAGGTCAAGACGCGGAAAGATGAAATCCGCTTCAAGACATCTGATCCGAAGCGGATGCTGAACAAGTACATCTGCGCCAAGGTCATCAAGACGTGGAAGGAGAACTTCGTGGATAAAAACACAGGCAAGATTGTGTCTATTGACAGAAGTGATGTCATCTTCGATAAAGGCACCTACATTGACCGTGAGGTATTGCAGAAAATTCAGTTCTCGCAAGCCGCTGGTGAGTGCAGCGAAATTGAGGTCAGCAATCAGAACCGAGAGGCATACGAACTGGAGAGCACTCACCTCTTCCCGTACAGCTCGAAGGTGACGATTGGTGACAAGAAGTATCGCTTCATCCTCTACGCTACCAGTATTGCCAACGTGCTCGAAATCATGCGTGACTATCTGGAACTGAACTACGCCGGTGGATTCTCCATCACCAACGTGCAGGAAATGGATTCCTGCATCATCCTCACCGATGAACTGACAAAGGAGAACCTCGATATCGCCTATCTGCGTGATGGCATCGATATGGAAACGTATCTCAATGCCAAAGAAGGTGCCGATGAGTCTGAGGACGGCAACGCCAAGGAAGAGAAGAAGTTCTTCCAGATGGATATGAAGATTACGTATGATGACGGTATCGAACTGCATCAATCCTTCATCGTGAACACCTTCGACACCAACCGTGCCTTGCTGGTCATCAACAAGTATCTGCAGGATGCCGAACAGAAGCACGCGGAAAAGGTCAAGGAGAATGGCGGTAGCTATGAGATTCGAAAGAATATCCTTTGTATTGAAAAAGCAGCACCCATGCCTGTGAAGAGCTTCGTACCGAAAGAGTTCTCCCTGGCATACAACGAACCAGAGTAGAGATTATGGCATTAAGAGACCAACCATATTTGCCGTTGTACGTGCAGGACTTCCTCAACGATGAAAAGCTGCTGGAGTGTTCCGCATCGGCAACAGGCGTGTACATTAGGCTGATGTGTATGATGCATAAGTCTGATACATACGGGAAGATTGCCATCAAGCCACGCGACCTTTCCATCTTCGGCGGCATTGATCCGCTGGAGCAGTTCGCCTCGCAGTTGGTTCGTCACATGCCCTATGAGAAGAACGAGATTCTTAAAGCCTTGAAAGAGCTTGTAGGTGAAGGAGTCGTCTATGTGGATGGAAACTACCTCTGCCAAAAGCGGATGATCCGAGACTCAGAGATAAGCGAGAAGCGGGCAGAAGCCGGACGCAGGGGCAGTTCCATCACCAACAAGAGATTTGACGCGGCAAATGATGCGACAAACGATGCGGCAAAACCTTCATCAAAAGCTACGGCAAAACCAAAGTCTGATGTCAAGCACAAGTACGCTGAGACGGTCAAGCTGACCGAGGCTGAGTATTCCAAGCTGGTAGCAGAATATGGAGAGGCCGTAGCAAAGAGGTTGGTTGAACTGCTTGATAACTACAAGGCTGCTACAGGCCGTTCTTACAAGTCAGACTACAGGGCTATCCTAAACTGGGTTGTTGACAAGTACAAAGAGGAACTGAGAAAGAGTGGCAAGGAATCATCTTCTGGAACCAATCAAGTGAATGATCTATGGAAATAAAGAACGAGAAAGGCGAAGTCGTACGCACGAACAGAATCAGCCTCCTGCTGGCAAAGATGAAGCAGCGCGGACTGTTCAATGATATTATCCGCTACCGCTACACGGACTATGACATCAACGAGTCCCTGCAGATGATAGAGATATTGGGGAAGAGCAGGACGCAGAAGTTCGTGATTGACGATGAAAACCGCTTTACCTATACGAACCTGATCAAGTGGGTACACGGCGACGCTTCCATGCAGTGCCTCGATGCTGACAGCAAAGAGGTGCGCAAGGGGGACTTGAAGCGTGGTATCTACATTGCCGGGAACACTGGCACGGGCAAGTCGTGGGCTCTCGACATCATCCTCGAATACTCACGCTTGATGGGATTCCAGATAACGTTCGAGGACAAGCTCAATCAGCTTATCTGGGCTAACGTAAGTGCAGATTATGTGTGTGCCAGATTCACCAATACTGGCAAGATCGGCGGCTATAAGA
>ODAI013819208.1_pt1 | contig 38501 bp, 54 predicted proteins | sample 1539321 | NCBI WGS metagenome assembly ODAI01 (sample SAMN02144231, study PRJEB22623) | gut metagenome | biome: sheep rumen | host: Ovis aries | place: New Zealand
AAATTCCCCCTTTTTGCCACGGTAAATGGCGCTTTATTTTACGTTTTAAGCGACTTTTTTTGACTTCTTGATATATTATATAATTAAAAAATCGGGGAATTTTGGTAAAAATCGGAATACACATCATGACAGGAGAAACCACGCATATTCCCCGATTTTTTAAACAATATTATCAATTTTTATTTCGCTTTTTTATTTAGCCATCTTTGTGACGCGGCCGCGGTTTTACTTCCCATGATTCCATCAATGGCGCCCGGTTCAAATCCTTTGTCTTTTAAGAAATTTTGCCATGCTTTAACGGTTTTCTTTCCACATAATCCGTCAATTGATCCGGGTTTATATCCCTTTGCTTTCAAAAACTTTTGTAATAAAGAAACCGTCAAAGAACCGGTAAATCCATCATTGAATGTTGCCGTTGTCCAATTTGGAATGTACGGCTTGCAAGGATCCGTTTGTCCGCCGATGGTTCCGTCCGGATTGATTCCAAGAAATGATTGTAATTTCATTGTTGACAGTTCGCCGAATAATCCATCAACATCAAGTTTTTCCGGAGTTGTAACAGGGACTTGAATTGAAACGGATCCTTTTCCGATTCCCTTTTTAAATTCCTTCCATTTCGCTTCATTTGTAACCATTGTTAATGGACAAATCTTTCCATTAACATCGAAATGACGAATAACATGATCTTCTTTGATGTTGTACTTATTGCAAAGCATTTGTCCAAGTTCTTTGGCGTTCTTTAATGTTTTTTCCGTATGTATTCCATTTGTACAACACATTTCAATTGAAATCGAATTTGTGTTGTTTGCAATCTGCCAAAATTTATGGCCTTTAGACGCATACGGGGAACCTTGATCAAGCCATCTTGTTGAACCAACCGCCCATGCGATCACATCATCAAGAACAGATTGATAAATATTATTGTCATCAACAAAATAATGTGCGGACGCGCCAACATAATTGTTGTGAAAATAGTTGGCATTTGCCAAAGCTGTATCCGTTCTGTTTCCTGTATAATGATAAACAAGAAATTTGATCACGGATGTGTTTCTTTTTCCGCCGGTGTTAGAATTACGGGAAAGAAGTTTTTTAATTGGTAACATTATTCTTCACCCCTTTCGGCTTCAAATTCATCCATTCCGTTTATATCATCTTCAATTGAAATAACTTCCGTTTCCGGAAGTCCTGTTGCAATTGATGTTAACAGGGAAACAAGCGCCATTGTCGCCGCGATCCCTAACATACGCGGCCAATCAAGTTCAACGATGTTGACGGCATTTGTTCCGATTAATGTAACAAGACCTTGACAGAATGTACGAATTGCGCGAATGACCGCGTCTTTCCAAAATTTCACATTCATTGTTGTTCCTTTCTAAACGCGGAAAGTTATTCCGCATAAATCCAACCATGATCGTTTTGCACCGGATCGAATTACAATTTCGCCGGACGTCATGATTTCAATTTCACATTTTTCGTTTACGGATGGAATTAAAAATCTTTCAACCAATCGCGGACGGTATCCCGTCGGCAAAGTAAAAATTACCGTTCCCGGCGACACATAACCGTTTTTTATGATTCCGGAAATATGAACAACGGAACGATCTTTCCAAAAAACAGCTTGTTCAAATCCGCCACCGTAATTTGACCAACCATTCATCAAAGTTGCGCTTTTGCGATCTTCAACAGGCGTCACAATTTCACCTTGACTTTCGCTTTGTTGAATTTGTGTATTCACATTCGAAAATGAAGAATGTGATTGTTCTGTAAACGATGAAAATTCGGTTCCTACGGTTAAAACATTTTGATCCGGATTATCAAGCGCAATGGATAACTTGCGAATCAAGAAATTGTTATTGATTCCGTGTTGGTAATCATAAACACGAACATATTGTCCAAGCTTGAAAGCGTCAAAATTGACGTTTAACGCGGTTAAATCAAATGCTTTTAATTCTATACTAAAAAGAAGATTTGCCGCGCTTGAAACAAAAGATTTCGCCGTTGAAAGTAAATTGGAAGCAACCGTGATATCATCCCATGTTTGTGAAGCAAAAATCCAACCGTATTGATTTACGGCTGATTTTGAATATACGTAATCATCTTTTTTGCAAATTTCACCGGTTTCATCATTTGGAAGACTTGCGATTGTAACGCGTTTTTCTTCCGTTGTTTCTTCCGTTGTTTCAATTCTTGCTCCAAGCGGAATGATTGCCGTTGCGATTGATTCGGCTTTTATTTGACGATTAAAATCAAGAAGATTTTTCCCGAATTCAATTCTTTGATTTGAAGCTTCGGAAGAATCTGCCAAATAATCAATATAATTTCCATCATTTTCATGACGAACGCGCAAAAATCCACCTAACGGTTCAATTAACTTTTGGCCAATTGAATTCCATGTGTTCAAATACGTTGAATCACTACGGACAATGTAATCATTTGGATCCGTGACCGTGATTTGACCGATTTTGAATTGTTTTTCTGTTCCGACTTGCGAATTGTGATTGTTTATGAAAAATTTGAATAAATCCGGAACCGTTGTGTGTTTGGTTCCGGATTGAAAATCATATGGTCTTTGAATTGAATCGCACAAAAATGCAAGTTCGCCTTCACAATATACTTCCTTTTGATTGTAAAAACCTTGTGTGTCATTTAATACCCTACCGCGGAAGACGATTTCATCGTCTTTATAAACTTGAATTATTGAAGTTAACTTTTCAATAATATCAAAATACGGATGTTCGGGATATATCGTAAAAGAAAAACTGTTTGTGTGATTCAATTCAAGTTCAAGAACCGGATTGAATATTTTTAAATTTTCAAATTCGGGATCATAAATAATATGATCATTACATTTAACTTTATACATTTAAAGACTACCTTCTTGATATTTAAAAGAAATCGTTCCGTTTCCTGTAATATTGACCAAATTTTTTCCCGGCCTTAAATAAAATTCGGGAATTGTAATTGTTCCGGATGTTAGTTCGAACAATTGACCGTTAAATTCCATTGTCATTGACGAATCGACCGTTATTTCCGGATTGACCTTTTGACGCAAATTTTGAAGCATTACTTCTTTTGTTCCGTTGATTGTTTCTTTGATTATCGTCGGATATAGTTTATATTTGTAGGGTTCACAATCGGCTTCAATCTTCATTTCACCAACATTTTTATTGGCGTTCCATGGCGAAATTGAAAGCCGTCCGACATAATAAAAAGACGGATCATCATCGATAATGATTCTCATCTTTTTACCGTTCAAAAGATTTTGGATATTAGAAAAAAGCTTCAAGAATTTATTTTGACAAACAATCGTCGAAAAATTAAAAGTTAACTTTCGATTTTCAAAATTGATGTCGCCAAAATATTCGGTTAGATCCAAATTACCATCCGCACCGGGAATATCAACATAATGTGTTTTTGTTTTCGGTGCTTCGATTTCTTTGCTTCCAAGAATAAGAAAAAGATCATTCCATGAATGGAAATCGCCAAATTTAACACCTTTGATTTTTTCATTCATGTTTTATTTTCCCCTTTCTCTTAATCTGTAAATTTCGCCCAATCTTGAATCCATGCCGCCGGCAAGCTGACCGACCAACACGCCGTTATCAAGAACGATTTGCATGTTTGAAATCGCGGACATGATCGGGATCATCTGCGTCAAAACATCAAGTATTTGTTGCATGTTATTAATCACGGGATTCATTCCACCGGAAACGGCGGAAGACATCATTCCAAGTAATGTGTTTTCACCAACAATCACTTCATTTCCCTTTTCGCCGCCGCCCATTAAATCGCCTTCGCGATTCATTCCGAAAATCGTCGGTTTTCTTAAAACAATCGGTGAATCCATTGCTTTATAATACCAATCAATCCCGATTGACGGTTTTGTACCGGCTCCGCCTATGCCCCACGGCGCTTTTCCGCCGGAAATACTGAAATGTGGAAGTTTTATTCCCGAAAAGATTTTTCCCATGCTTATGGGGAAAATTCCTTTGATCTTTTTAACAGCACTTGAAACCAAATCACGCGCCGTTTGAATCGGATGTGTGATTTTCTCTTTAATACCCGAAAAAAGCGATGAAACCTTCGATTGTAAGCCTTCAAAGCTTAACAACGACTTAACCTTTGAAACGATTTCGGAAACCTTGCTTCTAACGGAATTTAATTTTTCACTAACCGTTGATTTGATTGAATTAAATACGCTTGTTACTGTACTTTTTAAAGAATTCCATTTTTCACTAATTGAATTCTTAATATTTGTGAATTTTTCTTTGACAGCGTCAAACCAACCCGTGATTTTTTCTTTTGCCGTTTTAACAGTTGTTTTGATCTTATCCCAAAGATTAATCCAAAACGCTCGAAAGCTATCGGATTTATTCCAAAGAATAACAAACGCCGTAACAAGTGCCGCAATCAATGCGATCACAATTCCAATCGGATTTAACGACATTGCAAGATTTAACAATCTTTGCGCAATTGTCATTGCTTTCATAAAAGCTGTAACCTTTTGAATGATGAACATCGCCAACATCGCGGCTTTATAAGCTATAAATCCGGCTGTCGCCGCCGCAATAATTGTCACAAGGATTTGAACCGTTGTTTTATGTTCTTTCACCCATGTTGTTAGCTTTTGAAAAGCAACACTCAAAAGATCGACAACCTTTGATAATTTTTCCATCGCCGGAAGTACGATATTTTGAAGTATTGGTTCGCCGATTTGCGCTTTGAATTGTCGCCATTTTTCGGTTAAATTCGCTTGAACATTAGCATATTGACCGGCTTCTTTTGCCGCCTGTCCCGTTGCTCCGGATTGAGCATACATATCTTTTGCATACTCTAAACGCGTTGCTTGTTTTGTTGCTTCATCAAGCGCCGACCAATCCTTTGTTGATTGAACGATTCCCTTTTGAACGGCATATGCGGCCAATTGGGTATCATTTGCGAAAAGTCCGATCGCTTCGCCGCCTTCATATGATCCGTTTATAAACGAATTCAAATGGGACATGGATTCATCAAGCGATTTATCCCAAAACGCGGACGCGTCCGCCGCAAGCGTTAATCCGTCGGAAGCTAAATCCGTTGCGTCATCGATGTCGTATCCAAGGCCTTTGAATTTCGCCGTCATTGATGTCATATATGGCGTCAATCGGGTATCAACCATGCCGGTTTCATCTGCGATTTTGGAAACCTTCTTTGAAGCTTCTTTTCCGTAATCGCCCATGATTTGATTAAACGCCGAAACTTCCGCCGAAACTTCCGCGGCAACACGAACCGTTTCTTTGCCGAAACTAACGATTTTATCAATCGCAAAAAAAGTTGCCACGGCCGTTCCGATCTTCTTAAATGAAGCCGAAAGTTTTGATTCCGCTGTTTCACCATGATCGACGGTTTCATCAATTGCGTCGTTTGCTTCATCGTTTTTAACGGCAATTGTTCCAAAGAGTTTAAATAGTTCCATGTTTTCACCTTTCCTCTTTTGGAATAAAATTGCTTAATATTTTTTGTGATTCTTCGATTGTTGTTTCAAGATCCGCGTCATCATTGTTTTGTGAAGAAACTGATTGCTTAAAATCTGCGAACGATTGTCCGTAAATTTTATGTAACCAATATTCATACATTATTTCTTCATTGTATGCGTCAACTAATGATTCAATGAATTCACAAAAACGATGTGTTTCAATGACTTGATCTATAAAAAAATAGGGATTTGCATATCTTTTTAATAGCAAATCCCAAAAATCAAATTCACCTAATTGAAGAACCTTGAAACAACCTTGAAAAAATCGGTGAAACCATCGCTTTGAACAACAGCAATGACCAATTCCGCAAAATCTGCCAATGGAAGTTCTTCGATTTCTTTGACTTTTAATCCGCTTAAGCTTGAAAGAAAAGTAAATATTTCTTTTTCGCATTTCGGAAGATTCGAACAAATTGTTCCGCCTATGTCAAATACGACAGACATTCCGACAGCTTCTTCGGATTCGATTTTCTTGTTTTTCCAAACAGATGGATCAAAAGAATTTTTAAATTCTTTAAAACCGATTTTTGTCAAGATTGTGGACATTGGAAAAATGTCCTTTGAAGTTAATGTTCGAATTGTGTATTCCATGGTTTTATTCTCCCTTCTATGCTTCTATTATGCCGGTGTAGGATAATAGATGTGCCATGGAAGCTTGTCGGCTTCCGCTGTAAGATCCGCAAAACATTCAAATGTAAAAGGCGGAATGGCCGCTTCTTTGTTCTTTGTATCGAGTTCAAGACCGGATGTACAAAGCGCATAATCAAAGATAATAATGATTGGTGTTCCGTCAATTGTCTTTCCGACGAAAGCCATCTTTTCAAGATAATCACCATCATTAATTCTTGCGCGGCTTGTTATTTCGCTATATCCTGTGGCAAGTTGGCTTTCGGATACATTTCCAATAACGCCAACTTTGAGGACTTCCGGTGTTAATTCTGCCGGATTTATTTCCATCTGTGCTTTTTCGCCAACTTTAACGGTTAATCCCTTCACTTTAACAAGTGCGCCGTCAATCGGCACGTCATAAAGTTCCGGTGAAATAGACACCTTTGAACCGCCACTTGTGGCGCAAATAAGTGATTGCGCAAAGTTCCAAGCACCATTTTCAAAAGTAAATCCCTTGTGAATTGTGCCGGCTCCAAGAAGAATGTTTTTCGGTGTATTTTGTGTGATTCCACTTGATTTTAATTCTTCACCTATTGCCATTTTTAAACGCTCCATTCTTTAACTAATAAGTTGATTTGTAACCGTTTTAATTCGGGATCTTCCGTCGGAAGCGTTAACGCCGAATCATAAAAAACGGCTAATCCGTTTCCATTGGAAAGAATCGCCGTTTTTCCGGTTACATGATTAAATGTGTTGTTGATCGTCTGTTTTGCCTTTTCAAGCTTTACCCAAGATTTTGAAACGCCTGTTAACATTAACGTTGCGTTTTGTTGGCCGGATTCGTCGTTCATTCCCATTTCGGAAAATTCCGCGACGAAATATGGATCCGGAACCGGTGTTTTATTCCATTGCCCGAATTCAATATTTATTTCGGCTTCTTTCAATTGGTTTCCAATGTAGTTGATCGCTTCAATTGTCATCGTTCACAACCCCTTCAATTTCTTTTCTAACGCGTTTTTAACTTTATCTTGAATAAAGTTCCATGCGTTAAATAAACTTCTTTGTGGCGCTTTTCCTGTCGTTGTATGCCATTTGCCTTTTCTGTCTTTATAACGCCACGGTGTTTTTCTTCCGTCGCCTTCTAAAGCATGAACACCGGTTCCGAATTCATTCCAAATCGCGTTTTCCAATGGCGAACCGATTTTAACTTCAAGGCCGCTTTCATTTACATGATAATCCCACGATCCTTTCAATTGACCGGTGTCAAGCGGTGTTCTTCTTTGTGTTTGCGAAACGACTTCACCGCCGGCTTCATATAAAAAAGAAATAATCGCGTCCGATATGACGTTTTTAACTTTGATTGAATTGTCTTCAAATTTAACGTCCGCCATACTGTTCACCCGTATATTTCAAATATATTTCGTAATGATAATGTAATCCCATTGGATCATCAATCATCATTACATCATACACGAATCCATCAATTATCATTCGTGTATTTTCCGCCGTTAATCCGTCCGGAAGCTGATCAAAATCACATAACCAAATATGTGTTGATTCTTGAACCTTTGCGTTATACGATAAATAATTCGTTGATTCATTCATCAAATCAAGAAAACCGTCAATTGTCTTGACGGTTTCCCATTCGATTTCATATTCGTGAATTATATTATCATTTCCGCCAACGTTCTTTTGAAGTTGCGCCGATTTGTTTCCACCAATTTTATTCATGTTCAAAACCTTGCTTTAATGTAAGAATTTAAAAATCTTGTAAGCTTTTTCGGAACACCAATCAATTCGTCAATGTCGAATTCAGTTGAATCCGCACCATAATTGACAGTATGTCTTGAAAGTGATTCGCTTTGAATAGGACGATCCATATTGCCGCTATTTTGAAGATCATTTGTCATCTTCCATTTTAAGGCTTCAAGAACACCCATTTGAACATCAACAGGATAATTGATCTTTGTAACAAGTACATTTGATTCATCAATGAAATCATCGTTCGGTTCTAATTCCAACGATCCGTTTTGTAAAACGCTTTTCACATAATACAAACCATCATTGAAAGTTGAATCGTTAATTTCAATGGTATCCCCGGCTTTAAAGACCGGGGATTCAACCATCAAATTATTATCCGTTATACATCCAAGGGATCTTCTATTCCTTTGTTGAAAGTTGTTGTTTGTAATCTTCCGAACGGCAAATTCAATTGCTGACAATTGTTCCTTGATTTGTGAATCCGTCCATGGACAATTTTTCACATATCCTTTGAATTTGTCAACCGTCATAATCATCGGGGACACCCCCTTTCATTATGCGTTCTTAAACTTAACAAGAACAACTTTTGCGGCGTTGGTAAGCGCAACACCGTAATACTTCGCGGCCACGATTTCGTGAATCTGTGTTCTTGGCTTCCAATCGTGATCAACGGAAGTGTCCTTCTTTAAGAAGATAGTGATTGCCGGAAGTTCGTCTTCGGTGTATTCGGTTTCGGCGTTGTCGGGTTCAAGCTTGATGATGGGATTTACAAAATAAGGATTTGTAACCGCTTTTACCTTATCCCCAACAACAAGCTTGTCAAAGCAACCCGGCTGAATTGTGGAAAGATGTTTCTTTGTTGCTTCTTCTGTTGTTTCATCGGAAACAATTGTGATTGTTCCGTTTGTGTTATCCTTTTCATAGGAAACAAGGAAAATCTTCTTGGATTTCTTAATCCATGAGCCCGCAACCTTTCCGATTGCACCGTTTACGGCAACACCGGCTTCAAACTTATCTGCGGAAAGGAAGTCGGGATCCTTAAGAAGTGCGGTTTCCTGTTTAGGATTGATAAACATTACCTTGTCGATTCCGTCTTCTTCATCTTCAAACTTTGTGATTCCGTCAACAAGTGCGTCATAATTGATAACTTCGGTGGACTTATCAACGATTGTTTGTGCTGTAAGTGCGGCGGCAAGAACGTCGTCATCAACCTTTCCAACGATTGACTTTGCAAGTTGTGCTTCGGCCTGTCCAACGGGATTACCAAGTCCGGAATTGATTGCTTCCTGTGTGATTCCAACGGCCTTCATTGCCTTCTTGATTGTGAATTGTGCTGTGGAAGCTGTCATTGTAGTAAGACCAACTTCAACGCCTTCGGCCACGTCTTCCGCGTCGCCAATATAGTTCCATGAAGGAACGGTCTTTGTATCACCGGGAACGCCAACAAGTGAAGTGTCAATTTTGGCATATGGTGTCATTTTTGCAAGTGCTTCGATCTTTGCGTTGATCATATCGCCCATTACTTCGGGATTGATCATGTTTTGCATTTTTGTTGCCATGTCTTTTGTTTTCCTTTCAAATTATTCTTTTTCCATAGCCGCGTGATATCCATCCGGATTTTCATCGAAAAGCTTTGCGCGTTCGGCATATGGCATTTTTAAAATTTTGTCCTTGGTTAACGTTTCATTGTTGTCGCCTTCTTCAAGTTTGTTTTCAAGGACTTTGGATTTGTTCTTGGAATTTTCAAAAAGTGTCGGAAATTGCGTCTTCAAACCATCGACTAATGAATCCCAACCTTTTATTTTTTCGGCGTCGTCAAGTTCAAGTTTCTTTCCTTCTTCGGCAAGCTTTGATTCAAGCTTGAAAGCCAAATAATCAACGTCTTTTGCCTTTTCTGCTAATAATGCAACTTTTATTGCCGAATTAAGCTTTGTTTTTTGAAGTTCACTTTTCAACTGTTCGACTTCGGATTCATAGTTCTTGATTTTTCCTTGAAGTTCTTCGTCGCCTTTTGCGGATTTTTTAAGCTGTTCGATTAATTCGTTTGCTTTTGTTAATTCGCCGACTTTAGCTTCATGATCCGTTTTCAGTTTTCCATATCTAACATCAAGATTTTCTTCACTTGCTGTATAGATCTTGTTTTCCTTCATTCCGGATTCGATTTTTTCAATCATATCGTCCGCGATTCCGTTGCTTTTTAATAATTCTTTGAGTGTCATGATTTCGTTTTCCTTTCTACAATTTTTACGTGTTATGTCACGAATAAAAGTTAATTGAAATGGCCAATTTTACGCCCGGCCACGGCGCTTAATGGCTACCGTTGTTGGAATCGAACCAACACATACGGGATCAAAGCCCGTTGCGCTTCCGTTACGCTAAACGGCAATGACGGGAATCGGACGCGTCCAAATTCCCCAAGCGTATTCCGCGGAATTACGCCGCTATTCGCAATTTAAAAGCGCGAAAATGCCATTTTAAACGTCATTTCGCGCTTGATTGATAAATTATTCAATATAGATATAAAAAGTCCGTAAAACTGAATTTTACGGACTTAAAATGGGGATAAATTAAATGAAAAGAATCTTAATAATCCAAATCTTCATCATATTCCGGTTCTTGTGCTTCTTTTCCATCAAGAATACAATCTTTGATCTTTCGAATGATTTCTTCATCGCTTTCATTCGCAACGATGACCAACGGGAATGGTTTCCCGAATTTTTCTTCATACATTTCCAATAACTTTTCCAACATTATTTGATCACTCCAATCATTTCTTCAAAGATCTTTACGGATTCCGGAAAATATTTTTTTATTGTTTTCCATGATCCCGGATTGTTAACAGCGGCGGAATACATTTCCGCGAACCCTTCAAGACCATTATCACGGCCGTACCAATATTTTTTCCCATGCCCAACGCCGAACGGAAAATCCGTCGATCTCATAACCGGTTCAAACATATCGGAAATATCGCTTCGATCCATTAAAGAATAATTCTTTTTAATGTATTTTATGAAAGCTTCTTCCGCTTTATATCTATCAATCTGCGGCGTTTCAAGCTGTTTTTTTATCCATGCGGCGCGTTCGTCCTGTTCTAACAATCCGCGTTTAACCATCTTGTCCGCTTCAATGACCACGGTTCCCCTATTTGGCAACGAATAAAGATTGTTTTCTTTTGCAAAATCTTCAATTGCCTTGTTCGCTTCTTCTTTTATTGTCTTTCCGAATATGCCATCTTTGTATGTTTCTGTGAATGATTTTCCCCGATCACCGTTTCCAAAACGGCGATTCATGATATAATCCGAATGATGTCCATATTCATGAAAAACAACTTGATATGGCGTTTGATACGTTGAACCTTTTCCGGCACCATTGATTGAAAGATAAACGCCGTCTTCACTTGGCGAATAAAAAGCACCTTTTCGACGTCTTCCCCAACGATCCGTTGAATCAAGAACATTAAAATCCTTGGAACATTCATTCCATAACTTTCGATATTCTTCCGGCGCGTCATCCAAGTCGTGTCGGATCTGTTTCAAATGCTTTTCGCCATAAATTGATAAACTTTTTACGTCCGGTGTTCCGATAAACTTTTCAAGTTCATCATAGTCCAAATCGAGAAGTTTTTGAATACGTTTGACTTCTTTTTTCGCAATTTTTATGTTCGATTTTATCGGATCACGTAAATAATCAAGATTGCCATTAACGAAATCATCGAAATGGCTTTTAATATATTTTACTTGTTTTAATTCATCCGAAAAAAGAACAGGATCAACCGAATATCTTTCGATATTGTTATCGATTCGGGATAAAGGATCACTCCAATCTTTTATCCAAGTATTATAATATTTTTCGGAATCATCGATTAATTTAAGTTCATTTTCGGAATCCTGTAAAGCCATAGAAGCGCCGGAATATTCATCTTTCACCGTTGAAAGATGTTCGCGGACTTCCTGTTCGTTTTGATATCCTGTTGATTTTGGAAATACGTTTTTCGGCATTTCCTTTTCTTCTTCACTTGCCTTCAAGTATTTTTCTTTGAATTCATCAAACGAATCGTTTTTATCAATGCCATAATACGCGGCGCGATCTTTTAACGTTTGAAGTTCATCTTCATCAAGCGCCCATGTCGCACGTTGCAAACATACACAACGGCAATTGATAACGTTTCCGGCGGATCCACCTAATCCCGGCGCCGCAAGTTTTTCACCACCAACATCAAAATCATCGTCAAGTTCCCGAATCTGTCCGTCTGCGGCGGCGTGTGCCGGACGTGTCCGCCTGTCAAGCGTTGCGTCCCATTGTTTCACGATATCCGCGCCGTTTTCTTTAGCTTTGAATTGTGCGTCAATCGCCGCTTGATTTTGGATTCTGTGACCTTCCGTTCGCGTTATTCTTTCCGCGAAATAATACGCACCACCGTTAAACTTCGAATAATCGCCGATCATTTCTTTTGCGATGTTTTTCGAAATATCCGTATAACTTGAACCTTGCGCGATTCCACGTGAAAGATTCCTTTGAATGTTATGTTTCAATTTGACGATGTTTTCGTTCAAATGAGTGTATAACGGTCTTGAAAGTTTAGAATCGACGGTTAACGCGTCAACGGCTTGCTTTTGATTTACGGGAAAAATCATGGGGATTCCTTGATCATGAAGATCATATAAAACACCAATAAAACCGTTTTCATAACATCCCGTTAAATATTCGCCAATTGTGGCAAATTGATTCGCTTCCATAGTATCTAAAATGCCACTAATTTGCGTTTTAAGCGCCTGTTGATATTGTACTTGATAAATAATAGTTTCAAGATTTTCTTGATCTCTGCGGCTTAATAACGCGGCAAGATTTTTATCAATATCATCAAGCGCCGTTTGATATGTCTTTTTTAGTTTTTTAAGCGTTGATTGTTCCGCCTTCAACTGTGCTTCCGTTACTTGTGCTTGTTTCTTGTTCAATGTTTCTCACCTTATTAATTGCGGATTTAAGTTCATCGTCCGGATCCGGAAGCTGACTTTTTATTTCTTTATAATCAAGATCCAAAACGCCGCAAATCTGTTCAACGATTAATTCATTTCCAAGTGTCGATTCAAGTGAAAGAAGCGTATTAATTGCGATTTGTTGCTTTTCTGCGTCGGTTTTTTCGATTGTCGCGTTATCAAGTGCATTTGTCATGATTTCGCGTTCAAAATCAAAATAAACTTCACTTGAACGATAATCCGTGTTTTCTTCCGCGTTGATTTCGTCCAATACAAGATTTAATATCGTTCGCATGAATTTCTTTAAACGGATTTCAAGCTTGTTACATTTTAAATCAAGTAAAGCATATCTTGACTTGATAACGATATTTGTAATATTTCCGTCGCCGACTTGATTTGAATTGAATCCCATTCCAAAACGATAAATATTGGATTCATCAAGATCAAGTTTCACTTTTCTTGCGTCCGTTGGAATCGAAACCGTCTTGAATTCAACATCGCCGCCACCTTCACCACCGGGAACACCAATGTGTTTCTTTGTGCGAATGTTTTGCATTAATTCTTCCATGTTGTCACCTTGGAAACCCTTGACAACAACAAGATATTCGTTCGCGTCCTGTATATTGTTTGAAAGGCCGCACGACATAAGATCATAGTCATCAATTATCGCTTTGATTGGTTTTAATCCGCTGATTTTATTTTCGTTATTATCAAGACGGAAAAACGGAATATAACCCAACGAATCAAAATAAATCGCGTTGTCATCTTCCTTTTGATACAGGATGTGCGGACGGGGATTCGGACGTTCTGCCTTCCATGGTTCTTCTATTAATTCGCCTTCTTTTTCGCTGAATAAATACCATGTTTCGTATTTATTCCATACTTGAACGCGTTTGATTGCTTTGTGATCCGCGCCAACATATTCGGTGTAATAGTAAATTACATAATCTTCACCATCTGCCGAATACTTTCCATCAACTTCAACGACTCCAAGCGAATTTGCACATTGAAAGCGCAAATGATTTTCAAAATCTTTATACGCGTACATATATTCAAAACCCTTGGAAACCGCGCCCGTTAATAGTTCATATAATTCCGAAAGGAAATCTTCATTATAATTGAATCGATCATCAAGAAGTGATTGAAGCTTTTTATCATCGGATTTAACAAAAGCGTTTTTTCCGGACAACATGTATTGGACTTCTTGATCAACAAGTTCCGTGAAAAACGGATGTGAAATTTTGATATTCGATTTTGTTTTGTCTTCTTGAAGTTCTCCATTGGAATCAAAATAAAAAAGACGATAATTTCGAATATCGTGATCGCCTTCATAATAACGTTGACCTTCACGCGCGTGAAATTTAAGTGTTGACGCCGCGTCCGTATTTATGAAGTTTAATATTTCTTGTTTTGTTAGCATTGTTTTTTAATACTCCCTTTAACCTTTACCAATGGCCAACCATCTAATATTTCTTGCCGCGTCAACATCAACGTTCATCCAAGCTTCAAATCCTGTTGTTGTGGCGTTTATGGCCGCAACTGTTTTCAAGGATCCGTCGCTTTCTGCGAACGTGCATTGAATAAGCGGAATAAATGAAAATTCATTTTCAAAAGTTATTTGTTCCGTGCCTTCGCCATTAACCGGTGTAATCGTTACGATTCCCCATTCTGCAATGAAATCGCCTATTTTAAAAACACCGGTTTCATCGTTTATGGAATCAAAAACAGCGGATACAAATCCGCTGTCATTATTCAAATCACTTGTGTTTTCGGGAACTGTTATTTGTGCAACATGATTCGCGTCAACAACCGATGTTCCGTTTTGATATACATCACGAACATTATCGTTATATCTTAACGCTTCACCGATCATCGCTTGATCGGGATCCGTGTCGTTTTGCGGCGTAATGTCATATTTTGCCGGCTTTGACGCGGCGATAATTGGAATATGAATTGTATATCCTTCAAATGTCGCCGTGATTGTTCCTGTCGCCGTCATCAAATAATCCGGCACCGGGATAACGCTTGTTGTGTTGTACGTTCTGCCTATACGTTGACACATAGTCACCGTCATTCCCGAATGTGAAAAATTAACTTCAAACACATCCGGAAGCGTTAAATCATTTATTTTTAAGAAGTGATGTGTGTATTGCGAAATATTACCGACCGTCACTTCCGTTTGTGTTGAAAAGTTAACTTCAATCATTATTTCTCCTTTGTTTTCTGTCCATTGATTTAATTTTCATATACCACTTCCGGAACATCTAAAAGGAATCTGTTCGCAAGTGCTTTTGCACCTAACTGCGATGGATGTGTGTTATCATTTCCAAGCATACCACTATACCAACTTGAACCTAATTCTTCTGCCCCCACCGCTTTCGCAAAATCAACATACCTATGGCCACTATTTCTTATCCATGCATTTTTAAAAGTATGATTGATATTAGGTACATTTGGTATAGTTGCTAAAATTGGCGTGATTCCATTTTCTTCACATGTAGCAATTAATTCATCAATGCATGTTTTCCAATTGGCGTTGTATGCTGAAGTAGTGTCACCATCATTCATACCTAAAGTCCAAACAACTATTTTAGGCTTTTTAACAGCAATTATATTTCTAAATGGCACTATCTCATTCAAAGATGTTGCACCACCAAAGCCACATAATAACATCTTTGAATATCCTTTTTCCATAATTTGATAAGTCCATTTGCTATCATCGCCAATTGAAATATACGAATCACCAAACACGAACACATCATATTTACCATCATTACAGATGTATTGACATTTAACATCTGTTAAATTCATAGTTGCTTTTACTACAACATCTCCATTACATCCCGGAAATGGAACATTTGCCTGTGTAAATTCTCCACCATTTGTCATAATTGTGACTTTAGCCCTAAAATTATTAACATTGGGTACTTCAATGTTAATAAACAAGAAATCGGAAATTGTCAAACCATGGGGATAAGTATTTTGCAGTATTGCTTGTGAACCATTGTGATAATATTGATAAATATTTGTATCATCAACTGTGATATAACTGCTCATATATTCAGTAAATCCATGATTAAGTGAAATAGAATCAAAAGTGCTAAATTTAGCATACATCAAATATGAACAATTCTTTTTATTATCAATTCTTTCAGCTATTGTTAAATTATTTCCACTTTCCAATAAATCAACTGATTTTTCAAAGATTAATCTTTCATCAGTGACTTTGGCGTCAATTAATGTATTTATATGTTCATCATTGTTACATTCTGCTTTAAGTATTCTTACCGTATATGGTTCAAAATATGGAATATAATCCTGTATTTCACCCGTAGAAGAAACGAGTAAAGACGGATACATATTTGCATTAAGCATATTTTCAACTACAGACAACCTTATATAGCTAACCCCGGATGACACAGTATATGATTCAACTGATCTTTGACATAACTCGGTAATTATATTTTTATTAGCGTCATAAGTAACTACAAAAGTGAATCCCCTGTTGAGTCTTCCATATTTTGATTCTGTACCCACTTGTAAATAAATAGTCTGCCCCTCTTCAACTGGGATTAATGGTGTTGAATTGTAACTTGCGCTTTCGTTTTTACCATTAATCCAATAATAGCACCCTATTTCAATTTCATCGGGATTTAATAAGTTTTCGGAAACATGTATTTCAGTATTGTAACAATTATTTAAATCATCGATCTGTCCTCTAACCGCGGCGCCGGCTGATGGATATGTTGTCCCATTTGTGCCAACTCTAATATCAAGAAGTTCGGCGTTTCCGCTTGTACTTCCTTCCGGCAAGCTTGCGAATGTGTCCATTCTTGAGGAAAGCACTTGATCCGCGTTTGCACGAACCATGGCTTCTTGTGCAATCGCCATTTGTCGATTTGTTATTTCTGTTTGAAGTTGATTTTTCAATAAATCATAATTATTTTGCATTTGTCCGGCAATCGTCACCATTTGTTCAAAGATTCCCGGTGTTGGCGGCTGACTTTCTCCGCCACCGGTGTAAACGCCTTTAACAATGTTATATGAAAGAAGTTCACTTGTTAAAATAACATCGTCTTTGACACCACAAACACCAAAATACATGGTTCCATCTTGTTCGGTTACTTCATGCGGAACCAATGCTTTTCCATCTACATCAACAGCGGATTGAAAGATCTGTTCCGGCGTACATCTGTTATAAAAGATCGCCGTTTTGCCGAATCCGTTCCATTCTTCGGAAAATGAAAAGATGACATAATCTTCCTTGACGCCACGTGAAGCGATAACCGGTGTATTTGTCGCTTGAAGCTGTTGATCATTTACATTAACAAAAATGTTACTCATTTGAAAATTGTCCTTTCCTTAACGTCAAATATTTCGTCTTCTTTGAAATATACACAATATTTCTTCAAGCGGATCAATCCGCATGTTACCGCATAACAGGAACCGAACGCCCAATCTCCAATTATTTTAATTGTGATCGGTTTTGGAAGTTTGTGTTCCTTGAAATACGATTTTATTAAATCTTCTTTTAAAATGTCCATGTGTTTCCGATTATAAATTCTTCACAACCATATCGCATGGCGTCCATTAAGTGATTGAAATAATCCACCGGGACGTTCAACTTCTTTCCGAATTTGTCTTTGCTCCAAATATAATTTGATATTTCGGTAATGAAATTAACACATCTTGGATGAATTATGATTTCAAAGTCTTGGATCCATTGAATACCGTTGTTTATGCTGTCTTTTCCTTTTTTCGCGCCTTTGGCATATATTCCAAGGCTTTTTAATTCTTCAATTGACTTTGGTTCCGACGAATCGCACGTTATATGACCTTTAGAATAACCCATTTCAACGATTTTTTCGGCGATTCGTCTATTTGATAAGCCTGTTTCATAAAATTCGTCATAAACGTAAATTTTGCGTTTATTAAGATCTACAAAACCAATAAACAAAGCGGATGGATCGTTGGTAAAACCAAAGTCAAGGCCGAAAGCGTTCTTCACATCATCAAAGAAGACCGGATGTTTCGGCCGGTCTTCTTCTTTCATATCAACAAATTGTTTCTTGTTAATCATTGTGAATTCTTCTTCACGCCAATTTTCATAAATCAAGCCATCAACAACGCCCCATTCTCCAAGACCGGCGACAGCATAACGACGCGGATTATTTTTCTTCATGGTTTCAAAAACCTTCAAATCGGCTTCATCTAACCATTCATTACATCTATAATCCGTCGTTATAGCCATGATTTGACCGTCACTTGATAATGGATCCTTGCGTTCTTTATAAATCGGCTTTCCTTCGGAATCATATCCCACGAAATCATCAAAGAACCGATGTTTCAACCAATGTCGTTCGTTCCACGGATTGAACGTGAATGTGATTTGCTTGAATAATCCTTCCGGGACTTGACCACGGATTGATTCATCCAACATGTTGAAATCATCTTCATTCATTACTTCATAAGCTTCTTCAATCCAAAGCCAACATAATGAACCCGTTTTGACGGTTATTGATGTGACTTTCAAAGGATCGTCAAGGCCGCGGAAATAAATCTTTTGTCCTGTCGGAATATATGTGATTTCAAGCGGATTTTCTTTCCATGTGAACCATTCTTCAACACCAAGTCGATTGATCGCCCATAATAATTCCGTATAACATGAATCTTTTAATGATCTGTATGATTTACGCACAACAAGAAGATTCGCGCCGTTGTATTTCATCAAACCCCAAATATACCACAACGCCGTTGTTTTGGATTTCTTGGATCCTCTCGAACCCTTGACGACTCGATATCTTCCTTTATATCTCCAAAAGGATCCGTAACCCTTGCCGACTACGTCCGGAAGATTTATTTTTTGATAATCAACTTTCAATCTTCAAGTTCACCGTCCCCGGAAATAATAGGAATCGTCACATTCACGTTGACATTTTCGGCGACGCCTTGCATTTTCGCAAGTTGTGCGATTGCTTTGATCGCTTCCGCTTCCTTGACACGTGTTTTGACGACTACACCTTTTTGTGTGACATATTCTTCAAAAGTTTCGCCACGTGCGATCGCCGAAAGCCGTTCTTGCATTTCTTCAATGCCCATGATTGACGGTTTTTCGATTTGATCCCGTAATTCACGCAACCTTTGTTGAATCTCAACGTTTTTTAACAGCCTTGAAGCCGCCGTGTTTGCTGATCCTTCCGTTGTGCATTTATAACCGGCTTTTCTGTAACTTTCCGTTGCATTGCCTGTTTTGGCGTAATGTAAACAGAAAGCTTCTTGTTTCGCCTTTAACATTACGCTTCACCAACTTTCCGCAAAATAAAAAATCCGTTCTTTGGATGGGAAATAACCGAACGGATTTCTTAAATAAAATATATATTTTACTGATTATAATATATCACAATATGACGTGTAAATCAATGTCAAATCATGTCAAATCGTGTCAAAAGTTTTTCAAATTCCAACAAAGCTTTGCCATGTTTGTTGTCGATTGTTTGCCGCGTATATCCTAAATCACGCGCTATATCTTCCCACGCTTCATATTGAATATATCGTTTCATTAAAATATTGACGTGTTCATCGTCTTCAAGCTGATCAATCAAGAATATTGTTTGAAACTTAATTTTCAAAAATTCCTGTACTTCTTTCTCAAGTGCTGATTTTAAATCAACGATCTTTGCGATTGTTTCGGAATCTTTGTCGATTTTCAAAGTTGTTTGAACATTTATTTCTTTTGGCGCAACTGTCACCGACTCCAACATTGAATATAAACTTTCAATTTCCATTTGTTTATTTTCAATTTTAAGATCAAGCTTCCGAACCGATTTTAAAAATTGTTTTGCGTTCATTTTGTTCCTTTCATATACCCCCACGGGGTATATCAATTTGTGTTCAAGTGAAAACCCTTGATTTTCAAGGCTTGTTCAAGTTCTGTTCAAGTTCTCAAAATCATCTTGAACAGGCTTCAAGCCTTGATTTTCAAGGCTTCATATACCCCCCTGTTCAAGTGTTCAAGTGAATTTCCTATATTTTTATTATTTTATACATATATAATTAAATGATTTATAGATATATTTTTTATTATATAAAGAAATCAATTTGTTCACGAACATGTTGAACAACCGTCACAACGCCTTGATTTTCAAGGGATTTCACGTGTTCAAGTTTGTTCAACTTGTGCAAGTTGATGACAGTTCCGATCAATACATTTATGCGTATCAATCAAGCCAATCGTCAAATATCTTCCGTAATGCTTGCAAAACGCCGCCGGATAATGCGAATAATTCATGTCAATCAATTCATATTCGTGCGGCCGCCATTTAACAAGCTGATAATATTTGCGTCGTTGATTGCGTCGTCTTCTTTGCGCTTTTATATTTCCTTTTCCGCGTTTTTTACTCACCACCAACACCCACAAACACGATTATCATCAAAAGTAAAATAAACAAAATATCAATCATTTCGCCCACCTTGGATCCGTTTTCATTAACTTTTGAAGTTTCAAAACTTCACGACGGATCCTTTTGCAATCTTCGATCATGACCGAATTATTCGCGATTGGCTGTCCCGCCCAAAGTGGTTCTTTTCCATAATTCGCGGATAAATCGTTGGCCAATCTAATTATCAAATCAACAATAAAATCCGTTTGATCTTTCATATCACGTTTTATGTCATAAATCATGTTTGCCATTCTTTTCACCTTCCTTTTTTAATATTTCAACAAGTATTTTCAACAATTTTATTTGTTCTTTTAATTTGTCGATATATTCGTTTAATGAATCGATGTATTCTTTATCGGCTTCGATTAATTCTTTTGCGGCTTTTCTCCATTGCCGATCGGCTTCTTTGTCGATTTGATAAAAGTCATATAACGATTTAATAACAATAAACGATATTCCGGCAACAATTCCGAACAGAATTGAAACAATTAATATCATTTTTTCCATGTTTTTCACCTTCTTTTGTTGAAAAAATCATTCATTTGTTATGATTTCCGAATACGGAAGGCCGCGGATCCAATTGCATAAATCACGCCATTCATCGAGTTTGTGATCTTTTCGCGCATGATATATGTTCTTTAATACGGCATAATTCGTTGAAATAGTGCGCTTTTGGTTATAGCTTGACGGAAGCAATTGGATCATTTGCCACCAAAAGTCTTTGTTATTTGGCTCTATTGAAAAATATTTTGTTATACAACCTTCAACGAATATCCTTCTTGAAGCATTTAACGAATCAATAACGTTGCACAATGTAATCATTGATTCATCATCTAAATGTTCATGTGAAAAATCATCAAGTGTGAATTCCTTTTCGTGTATTTTGTGCATTGTAGAACAGGAATTCGCAACGGTTCCGACTTTGTATGTGTCGAATTCCTTCCACCAATAAAGCGGCGCGTTTATATCCATTGACACGTTTATCATTCTCATAAATTTCGAATGATCTGTTCCGGCTTTCGAAAGCTTCATCATAAGTTCAAGATCGTTTTTACCAATATATGATTGATTTCCCGGTTCCGGCCAAAGCACCGAATCCGATTTTTCCCACGAATTAAAAGGATTTCTCATTCCGCGGATCGCTGTATCAAATCCGCTGACTTTTGAATTGTTAATTTCAATCATCTTCTTTACCTTCTTCGATTATGACTTTCATCCAAACAACACGTTTCATTAATTTTCACAAATATCAATGTATTTGTTTAAATACCATGCGGCCTTTTTAACATCTTGCAACGTGTTTTCTTTGCGTTTACATCTGTAAAGATATTTAAAAGCATTGATCAAGCAATATTCGCGCAAATTGTACTTTCCGAAAACTTCTTCCATTACATCGATACATTCAAAAGATCCTGTTTCGTAATGATCCGGATGATTGACGGGATCACATACGATTGGTTCTTCATCTTCTTCGATGAATTTAAGCTTCGGTTCAACGACTTTAACTTTTGTGAAGTTTTCACTTCCTTCTTGAAATTTTGTAAAATTACTCATTTTCTTTAACCTCTATTTTTTCACAACAAACGTTATTTATTATTTCTTCGATATCTTCTTGAAACTGTTTTATTTCATCAACGTTCATGTCGTGATCGTCGATGAATTCTTCAAACAATAAGTAAAAATTGAATTCTTCTTGCCCTCTCATTTCGTCCCTGTTCCTTTCACATAAACGCCAATCAATTTTCCGTTGATTCTCATTCTTTTTACTTCCAAACCCAACCTTCGATGAAGTTCTTTCGTAAAGTTTGACAATGTCATTTCGCTGAATCCGTTTTCAATGCAAAATACACGATATGCTTTGTGAATGTCTTTTGTCGGCTGATTCAATATGTCTTTAATATCAAAATCCTGTAAGAAAAGAAGAATCGGATTGTTTTGGACTTCATAATCCGTCAATTCTTTTTGAACCTTTGTTGATGTTGTGAAATCCTTTGCTTCAAGGACGCGGCGTAAACCTTCAACGCCTAATCGACAAAGATATTCCATAACGCTTTCATCGCGCAATTTCCAAATAATATACGGATCGTAATCCGGATCATCTTTTGAAAATATTGCGTTAAACGGAATAATGACCAAACGACGCAAGACCGCACCGGTTTTGTCTTTCATCCTTGGAATATCATTGGCCGAAAATAACAACTTCACATAAGGCCGCAAGAAGAAAATCGTCGGATTGTTTTTCACTTCGGCTTTGATTTCATTCCCGGAAACGATTTTCTTGAACATTGCCACGGATCTTCCTTGAAGAAAATCATCCGAAATATCATCGCCAATATTGGCAAGCTTTCCGGCCATAGAAGCAACGGAAAATCTTTCATCAAGTTCGGCAAGATCCAACGCGGCGCAATTGTTTTCGCCAAGTACATTCCGAACCATATCAAGAAACGTTGATTTTCCGTTTGATTTATCGCCTGTCAAAACAAAAGCTTTGGAAAGTTCATTTCTGCGATAAAAACAATAACCGATACATTCTTCTAAAAGTGCGCGAATTTGGGGATCATTACAAGCAAGTTTATTTAATGTCTTGTCACCAAGTTCGTTATAAGCCGTCAAATTGTACGAATAAGGGATTTTATTCGTTATAATGATATTTGGATCAAATGGTTTCATTTCGCCTGTTATAATGTCCAAAATGCCATTTTTAAACGCAATCAAATTTGCGTCGGCCGGCTGTACTTCATCCGCGATTATTTCCAAATATTTCAATGCTTCGGTTCTTTGTGCCGCTTTTAAAAACGGTAAATATTTGACCATTTTTAATTCAATTTCGCGATCGCCCGGAATATATACGCCATCACGATATATATGAAGCTGTCCGTTTATCCTTTTAATATGATCATTGTTTTTCAAGAATTGCGCGAACGCGTCATGAAGGAATGTCCGTCCCTTGAAAAATGTTTCTTTCGGAAAAGCTTCGTCGCGCAAAATCGTTTGAAGTTCATCTTCGGATAATGGATCCTTTAACACATAATCGTTTAAAATCGAAATTGCTTCACGACTTTGTTCTTTACTGAATCCGGCGGAAGTTAACGAAAGAATGTATTTAAAAAGTGTTGAATTTCTTCCGTCGCCTTCTTCAAGATCTGTAAAATTCACTTTTGATTTAACAGGATGAAGCCATTTCGGAAGTTCTCCGACTTCTTTTCCCGGTTCAACATCCCATTCGATGAAGCGTTCTTGATTGTTAATTTTCAAAACTTCATATGAATTGTTATCGCCGATTTTGATATCTGCTTTTAAACCACAAGCCAAATTAACGCCCGTGTGACATTTTTCAACGCCCGAATTTTTAAAGACGAAATGCTTTCCACGTGTTGTTTGATATACGCGGCAATCAAGCTGTTTGTCTTCAACAATGTTCATTAATATTTCCGCTTGATTGTCGTCATCAACGTCAATCAAAATTATTCCATCCGCTAAAACACCGGCGTATTCCGGAAGATCTTTAATTTCTTCGAAATCATGAAGTTTACCATTTTTAAATTTTTCAATGGATTTTTTATCTTTTGTTTTTATGTAACCTTTGAATAATTTCATGACTTTACCTTTTTATTTAAGTATTTATTTAAAAAGTCTTTATCATGATAAATGAATTTTGCTAAAACAATAGCCGTTTCGACTTGGATCCCGTCAACATTGACGAAATGATCCGTCACATCCAAAACAAATTCATTTATCGGAATTTTTTTCAAATCTTCTTCACAAATTCTCATGTCAACATCCACCATCCCAATCAACCAATCAAGAGAACATCCAAACAATTTTGCTAAATCTTCCAATGTCGAATATTTTGGCGTATGTTTTCCGCTTTCCCATGAATAAATTGTTTGCGGCGAATACCATATTTTTTCCGCGACTTCATTTCGCGTCATTCCTTTATTTATTCGCGCCATCTTTATTCGTTCGCCAACAATTGGTTTAATCTTTTTTCGATTCATCTGTTCAACCATCTTTCAAATATCAATAATCCGACTATGATTGCCCACACTAATAAAATTGAAATCCATATGGGACTTAATACCCAAATCCATGACCATTCGATTACATTTGTGAGTTTCAACACAATGAATACGATTGTTAATAATCCTGTGAAGCCGATTCCACCGTTTACCGTTGTTTTATTTTCTTTCATCTTTTTCTCCTTTAAACATATCCTTTGATTTTTGCTATAATGCAAATCATGACAAAGTAAGCTATAACCGCAAGTATAATATCTTTCACAAATCATTCTCCTTTCCATACAAGACTATCGTTTGCGAATATCTCATCAACTTTTAAGTGTTGCTCCGGTATATCAACAATATATTGCGCCGTGGATTCGTCTAAACGGACATTCATTTCAACCACCAACTTTATTGGTTCCATTCTGTAAAAGGTACGTATCATCTTTCGATCCATATCATTCTCCTATAATCTTCTCAATGCATTTTCAATGAAATCCATTCTCAATCTCTCTTTTGGTGTATCATATTCTGTACGCAAACGATTTACGGACTCAACTGCCTTTTGTATTAGTTTTATCTCGTCCTCATATTTTTTCAGCCATCCCATCTGCCAACACCTAAAAAGGAAACCATCAAGTGCTTTCATTTCATCTTCGTTTGACTCAATGTTGGTGGATGCTAAAATATCTTTCTTTGCTCTTTCTATGATTTCAAATCTGTTATCTCCACATATGTCTCCCATATCATTCTCCTTTCCCTATACACCAAACATTTCAAGACGATTTTTCGCTTCTTCGATATACCACGATTTATCAAGCTTTCGCGGCACTTTTGCCGCGTTCACGTCATCATTTACCAAAAAGCAATGTTTCGGTGTACTTTCAATTTTTTCATATTTATGGCCGCCAATATGATATTTAAATAAACCACCGTCACACGGATCCAATGACGCAAAGCAACGAACCGTTCTTTCATCGATGATTTTTTCACCGTGTTTGATGTGATCATATTTTTTTGAAATCTTCTTAATTTGCTGAAATTCAATCAAATCGTCACATTCCAAAATGGTTCGTTCAACGGGAATTCCTTTCGTCATATAATCAACCAACGCTTTGTTGATGATCGGCAAATCATAATCAAGTTTTGAAAGTTTCTTCACAAAAGCGCCTTTTGATTTATGCTTGCCTTCGGAATCAATAATGATGTAATTATTTACATCCTTTTGGAACACCTTTCGATATTCATCGAATTCAAGCTTCAATCCTGTTCGCGTTTCCCATTCATTTGCAATATCATCAATCAAATTGAAGAATTCATCTTCATTTTGTCCATCCGGCATTTTTACCAAAACGCCATCCGTGTTTGATTGAATGATTTCACAATACGGTTCAAGATGTTCAATTAAATCTAAAAGAAGTAATTGACCATATACACAAACACGATTTGCCTGTCGCGGATCATAAAGCGGATTATTTTTATCTTTTGAAGCGCCATATGTGCCATTTATAACGATTTTTAACGGCGATTGTAATGGATTATTTTCCGCTTTATATTTCAACCTTGTTTCAACGATTAATTTGAATTGTTCCGGATTACATGATCTTGAAAGAAGATTGTAAATAATCATCAATGACGGATACAGGGACGCAACGTCCATGTTGATGAAATACCCTTCACCATGATATTGTTTACGCGCTCCATGGACGCCGCCCCATCCGAACACATGCGGAACATTTGCCACATTGATTTCAAGTTGTGTTTTTCTTTTGATTGGTTTTCCGGATTTCCCTTTCACGATTTGTTTGTAACAATAATTCTTCGGATCTTTGTACCAATCCACCACGGCTTTATATTTTGAAATTCGCATTGTTTCCGGGAAAGTAATATCAAATTCATCGGAATATTGACGTTTGTTCGCTTGTAATATTTCCGCCGAAACTTGGACTTTTGTCTTTGATATTGATGACAACGGGAGATCGAACATGTTCAAAAGCTTCAAATGTGCTTTAAAATCCGAAATACGTTCGATGAATACTTCGATTGTTTGTTCAACGTCATGGCGGCAATATCGAACGGTTTCTTCAATTTCTGCTTGTGTAAGCTTTCGATTTATCTTGAAATCAACACTTGATTCCTTGATTGAATTTCCCATGAAACCTTCATACAATTTCAAACTTGCGTCTTCACGGTTCATAACATCATAGTTGTTCAAAGGAAATGCCCGTAAAAGCCTTGAAAACGCGTATCCGGGACGGTCTTCTTCAATGATCCAATCGTTGATTTCTTTTGGATTAAAACCGGCTAAAATCCCTTTTAAAATCCATTGATCGTAATGTCGGGAATTATATCCAACCCAAATTTTATCTTTGTGTTTTGAATAATAACTTTCAAGTTTTGACGGATCATTGATGATGTCGGTTTCCTGTTGTGCGTCTGTATCTATGCAAACGACCAACCAATCATATTTAAAAACTTCGAAATCGTAAAAAATCATTTTAATATCTTTGATATCGAATCATCTTCTTGATTCATCATTGTGATCATCGTGTTACAATGGCAAACGATTTCATTTGCCCATGTTTTTATTTTATTGAATGTCGCTTTACATGCTTTTTCATCCATCGCGTTTTCATATATCGCTTTGTTCAATTCGCAAATTCTATGCGGAATTTCAACAAAATACGGTGTCGCGCCTAATGGCGGCTTTTTCATTTCGTTCATTTTGTTTCCCTTTCCATTATTTCAAGTGTTCTTTCGATTTTCTGTTCTGCAACTTCTTGAATCTTTGCGTCCGAAAAGCCATACATCAATTTTATTTGATTTAACATGATCCAAACGTCGGACATTTCTTCAAGTACATATGGCGCGTAACCGCCTTTTGTAATGTCTTTGATTAATGCTTCGGAAAGTTCTGTTAATTCTTCAATAGCTTTTAAACGCTGTTTTTCTGCTCCGAAATGGTTTATTATTTTAATTAATATTTTGTCTTTTAACATTTTTTTCTTCCTTTCATTGGCGGACGTCTTTTGAACGTCCGCCTTAAATGGCTTATAAGCCTTAAATCACCATTTTAAATGGCTTTTATACTTCAAAGATATCATTTATCGAAAATGTCTTGAAACCCTTTCTTTCGCCGTATTTTAAGTCAAATTCAAGATGTTCTCTTTCGACGGCTTCCATTACATCAAGAATCATGTCATTATAATCGGCATAATTCCCGGTGAATTTAACATCCACGTCGGTTTCAAGTGATTTCAAGAATTCATTTACAATATGAATTTGAAATGCTTGAAGAACGATTTGATTCATGAAAAGACATGAATTTTCGAATTCACCTTCGCGAATTCTAAACATCGCGGAAAACATCGGATCGCCTTTTTTAGATTCCTTAAGTTCCATTTTTTCGATCTTCACGATATAGTTTCCGATCGGCACTTCCCTATATTCTCCGGATCCACCGTTCTTTTCTATATCTTCAAGTTCTTTGTTGATTGCGTCGGCGTCAATTGCCTTATTCCATTTGTTAAAATCCATTTTTATTCTTCCCTTTCTTCATCATCGATGATATTAATTCCAAGTGCTTCTTCAAGACGTTTGATCATGTCTTCATCATTTGTATCGATCTTGATAACCTTTACTTTATTGACAGAATCTTTGTGATTTGATTCGTCGATGTTTTCAAGCTTCGGCGCGTACTTTTTAGCAAGAGAATAAAATCCAAGTGCGAAAACATATTCGGAAAAAAGATCCTTGAATTCTTCGTCGTCATCTGCGATTTTATCCATTAATCTTGCGGCGCATAATGAATAAAGTGATTCCTGTTTTTCTTCATCGCTATATCCGGGAATTTTAATTGGACATGCTTCGACTTTTTCTTTCACGTTATTCGTGAAATTGTCATCATCAAGATATTTGAAAATGTTTTTTTCTGCTTCGTTGACTTTTTCAACAAACTGATCTTTTATGTGTTTCATTTCATTTTTCCTTTCCGTCATTTAAAATGGCATTTCTTCAGTTATAGAATCCATTGACGCGGCCGGCGTTCTTCTTTTCCTTGTGCGGCGCTTTGGCGCTTCTTCCTTTTTCGGTTCTTCTTTCGCTGTTGGTAATGGTTCGGGAATCGGTTCCGTTATTGTTTCGGGAACAGGATCCGCGATTTCTTCCGGCTTTTTCTGTTCTGCTTTTTTAGTTGGTTCGCCGAAATAGAAATCATAAACCCTATGACATACTTTTTCCAAATCATTATCAATGATGTTGGAATCAAACATTCCAATTGGACTTTTCACCGTGTCATGGCCGTTATTCTGCGTTGTGAAGCTGTAAACACCATCTTTGACAACTGTCTTTAATACGATTGAAAACATGCCTTCAACCGTGATTTTTTCGTCCAAAAGCTTTCCGATTGTTTTGATCTTTTCGTTTCCGTTCACATCGCGTTCAATATGCGCCATGAACACAACAATTTTATCCGGCGGAAGATCAATGACCGTCCGAACCAAATTCCAAAAGTTGACGCCGATTTCGGTGAATTTATCGTAACCGCGTTCATCTGCACGACGCATAAATTCATTTGCCATCAAATATTGTGCGTCGTCTATTACGACGATTGGCGCCCAACATTCCTTGATGAATTTTGTTATCTGCCTGTATGAATCGCTATTTATGGATTCTTCAAAATGTCCCCTAAACGGCAACGGCTTTGATCCTACGTTTACAAGCGCGATGTCTTCACTTTTGAAATTTCGCATTGAAGCGGATTTTCCTGTTCCGGATTCTCCAAGAATTAAAATTGGTATTCCCATTTTTACCCATCCTTTCGTTTATTTTACATTTATATTTTTCTTTTTTATCAAAGCACATCCGCGGACTTTTAATCCGTTTTTTATGGCTTCTTTGATCATCATTTTATCCGGTGAATATTCGATTTTTTTCCTCATGTATTTCTTTGGGATTTTGTCAACTTCGACGACATCAACCGATTCGGATTCGCGAAAACTGACAACAACACGATTGGTTTCGAATTTTTTACCGTTTAAAGCTTTTGAAAGATAACTTTCAAGATTTGTAATTTTATTTTTCGTGATTCTTTCACGTTCCGCAAAAGATTCTTTTTCGGCCTTTAATGCTTCCACTTCCGCTTTTAAATTCTTGATATAAAGCGCAATATTTTCAAGCTTGACTTCTTTTTCGATTTGTAATTCTTCGAATCTTTCCGGATCCGCGATTTCGCCCGTTTCCCAATCGATACAGGCGGAAATCGCTTCTTCGATTTCATAAAGTTTCATTAATTTTCCTTTCTATCGGCAACACCGATTTCATTGAACACATTTGCAAGCCTTGCCGCAAACATTTTTTCACCATTTGTTTCCGCGTCTTCTAACGCCGCGACAACTAAACTTCCGATTGATTGAATGTATTTTTTCGCCCATTCAATACGAATTTCCATGTTTTCCATTTGTTCGATTTCTCCTTTCCACCATACTTTTATAATAATAACATTTTCGTTATCCGTTGAATAATTCATCGCTTATTTCTTGCGGATCATCAAAACAAGCTTTTTTCAAAAGACGAATCATTTCTTTGAATTGTTCAAATTGTTTTGGATAAAGCACCAACGCAATTCCGCCGGACTTTTTTATTTCTTCAATGTTCCACAATTGTAATTCGGAAGGCTTTCCGTGTTCGGCTTTAAGTTCAACCCCAATGAAGTAACCATTACAACAAACCAACAAATCCGGGACGCCTTTCCGTTGGATCCCGTTTGACCACGTTTTCAAAACCCAACAGTTTTCTTCTTTCAAGAATTTCTTGACTTTGTTTTCAAATGTCTTTTCTTGTGCCATTTTCAAGACCTTTCGCGCCGATTCCGATTAATAAAAGACCGGCCACATTCCACAAAATGATTTTATAAATCGGATATGATAATCCATATAAATCATCATTCCCGATTGCACTCATTATGCAAATTAAACCGGTTATAATCATTGTTGAAAATATAATCTTTTTCATTTTGTTCCCATCCTTTCATTGAATAATTCGTCCGTGTACATTTTCCGAATTTCTAACGTGTCGCGAATATCTTCTTCGACAGAATCTTTACATGTTAAGATGTAATAAAAGCATGTCTTGTTTTGTCCGATTCGATGAATTCTTTTCATGGCTTGATCAAACAGATCTTGACGGCCATCCGGTAAGCTGTAAAAAATCATGATATTTGATTTCTGCAAGTTCAAACCCATTGATCCGGCTTGATATTGAACAAATACGATCGAATTATCAAAATTTTCATACGCGGCCAAATTTTTGTTTTTACCGTCTATTATTGACCATGGTTTTTCGTGCTTGTTTGCGATCTTTATCAATTCGACGGCTTCTTCTTTGAAGTTGTAAAAAACAACGATTCGTTCATTTGTCGATTCAATAAGATCTTCAAACGCTTTTAATTTCTCTTTGGAAAACTGTCCGCATAATTCGCGCAATCCTAATCGTTTTGTTAATTCTGTATCCCCTACAATCCGACGACACATTTGATCACCATCCGCGTTTTTAGTTGGATATTTAACATCAACGATACAATCCTTGTTGAATTTGCGATATTCTTTCGATATATCGACTTTAATTTCCGTGATCACTTGATCCGGTAAATCAAGCACTTCATTTGTTTTTAAGAAAACCGCACCGTTTTCGCGCATTTTCCGCTTTAAACGTTCAACGTTTTTATATGGCTGTTCTTTATCAACGACCGGAACAAATCGCGCATTTACTCCCCATCCGATCCGTTGACTTTTCCAATTGACATATTGTGAATTATATGTTGATTCGCTAATGTCCCAACCTAACAAATGAAGTTGTGTCCAAAGATTTTCGTATCTTCCGGAAGTCGGTGTTCCGGATAAAAGGATCACGTTTTCCGGATGAAGCTTTAAAATAAATTTGCTTTGTTTTGCTTTCCTGTTTTGGATCAAACTTGATTCGTCAAGCATTAGTGTAAAATTGTTAAGTTTCAACAGTTCCGGCCGCCGCCATGCAAGTTCATAATTAATGATTCCAATGGTTTTACCAAAAGATTTTGATTCCGATAACCATGTAAATTCATCAAAGTCATGTTTATTCGTTAAATCGAAAACAGGAATAAAATAATTTTCTATAAAGTGACTTTTCCAATCGTTTACTTTAGATTTTTGGCAAACAACTAATATGTTTTTTGATCCTAATTGAACGGCTTTTTCCGCGCCTACAAACGTTTTTCCAAGTCCCATGTCTAAATAATAAGCAACGCGTTTAAAATCGTTTGTATCGTCTAAAATGCGCCTTTGAAAAGGATATAAGTTCATGTTGTTATATCTCCTTTACATGAAATGGATCCGTGACATCCATTCCTTCATAATTTTCAAGAAAATCGAACAAAGCTTTTTTTCGGACTTTATATGTTCCAAGCTTTATAAATGGAATCAATCCCGATTTTCTTAATTTGTGAACCGTGTCCACGTTTACTTTTAATAATTCCGCCACTTCTTTGACGGTGAAAAGAATTTCTTCCATTGTCGTTCCCTTTAATAGAATTTCGCCCAATCGATTTCAAGCACTTCACCAATTTTTTTGGCTGTTGCGATCGATGGAACATTTAAACCACATTCGATATTCGAAATTGTTTGACGAATAACGCCGACAGCGTCGGCAAGTTCCTGTTGTGTCATTCCTTTTTCTTCACGTATTTTCTTTAGATCAATCATTTTTTTCATCCTTTCGTTCACCATTTAAAATGGCATTTTTGAATATAATTTTTCAATTTTATTTATTAACTAAATGCGCCGGAATCAAATTCCGGCAACATTTTATTCATTCTTTATGAGATCCCATGCGACATCATCGATTTGACGAACAACTTCACGAATTATTTCACCATGTGTTTGTTTCTTTATATCTTCTAATTCGCACGCAATATCAATTAAATCACATTTTATAGTTCCAAGCTGTTCAAGCAATTCCACAATTTTCTTTTCACGTTGTTCACGTTGTTTTCGTTTAATCATTTTGTTATCCATCCTTTCGCCGGGGATTTGCCGTCCCCGGCTCCGGCTTTGTTTTTAAGCTTCTTGAATCATTAATTCGTCACAATCGAAACATTTGATTCTAACTTCCTTTGTTGCTCTAACAGATAAACCGCAACATGGACATGTGTATTTTCTTGAAGAAGATGATCCGGAAGGCTTCTTCGGATCTTTCGCGGATTCACGGAAAAGATCAAAACTTGTTTTTCCAATCGTTTCCATATATTCGCGAACCGTGTTCAAGGAATAAGCGTTCAATCTTGTATTTACCCAACCATACTTTGAATCAAGTTCACAAACCAAACCGTGATTTTCTGCCGCTTCCTTGAATCTTTTGTTGTGGTATGTTCCGCCGCGCGAACAATCCTTGACGCCGTTTTCAAGATTATAAAGATGAATCATTTCGTGAAGCATTGTTCCGGCTACATCTTCATAACTTCTTGCAAGATGTTCTGCACAAATATTGATTTCATAAAAGCCGCCATCAACGGAACCGCCAACGGATTTCCACGCCTTGTAGGATGTACACCATCCGTAAGCGCCTTTTGTCATATCCGGGGAAACAGTGATAACAGGCTTATTAAGTTCGCCGTTAAAAAATTCATAATTGAAGATTTCGAAAAGATCTTCAAGTTCTCCAATTGTTTTCTGTAAGCTGTTGTTCTTTGCCATTTTATTTCCCATCCTTTCGCCATTCAAAATGTCATTTTTCTTCATTATAGCCATTTTAATTGGCGTTGTCAATAGGTATTAAGAAAATAATTTGTGCGCGTTTTGTGCGACCTTTTCAAATATCATATAATGAAACCTAATGAAAACAAATGATAATAAACGACAATATCAAAAAATAGAAAAAGCCTTGAAACACAAGGCTTCAAGGCTTTCAAACAATTGGTTTTCAAGGGATCAAATAAATATCAAAAAATTATGTTCTCTAAATTAATATGTTCAAGAAATAATTTTTCATCTATTTATAAACCCCTTGATATTCAAGGACTTTGAATTTTCGCTTTTATATTTTTTCTTGATTTGTGCGCGTTTTGTGCGCGATTATTTCTTCAAACAAATCGCTTGTTTCGGAATCCATGTTCGCCGTATTATGAATATAAATTTCGTATGTCGTTGAAGTGTTGGAATGTCCTAATCTTGATTGAAGATTCTTTATATTTGCGCCGCTTTCCGCAAGCAATGTCGCATGTGTATGACGTAAAGTGTGAAAATCAAATCGATGACCAATTAATTCGGATATTTCTTTATTTGCTGTTTTCAACGAAAACGGATTCATGAAACGGCCATTTTCAAAAGTACAAACAAATTTTGTGTCACCATCTTTTTTCGTACCTACTATTATATATATTTTTTCGCCGCTATTGTCAATCTTTTCGATTGTTTTGTAATGTTTATATTTTCCTTTTAATAGCTTTTCATTTTCTTCCTGTCGTGCCTTTTCGCGCTTTAATAATTCAAGAAGTGTGTTTCCGATCTTAACAGCGCGATTTGATTGTTCTGTTTTTAGATCTCCCAAGCATTTTATTTCATGTCCGTCTTCTTTAGTATATCGTATCATTTGGCGATTTACAAATATATATCCGTGTTCAAGATCGACGCGATCCCATGTTAAACCGAATGTTTCGGAAACTCTCATTCCCGTATATAATCCGATCATCAACGGAAGATGTTCTTTTGTCCCTTCGGGATATTTTGAAAAGATAATTTCAATTTGTTCCTGTGACAAAACTATTCGTTCACGTTTCTTGTTTTCAAATTTGGGGATTCTAACTTTTACGGGATTATATACGATCCATGTTTTTTCAATCGCATAATTGAACGCCGCACTTAATGCGCCTTTAATCGTCAAAATGTATCCGCGTGAATATCCTTCCAATTTCAAATTATTAATGAACCTTTGAATTGTTTCCGGTGTGATCTGCTTGATTTTGTAAAAACCTAATTCGGGACGGATTCTTTTATCAATGACTTTTAAAAGCATATTTCGTGACGATTGACGCAAATTTAATTTCATATAATCTTCATCGTATATATCGAATAATTCATTGACGGTATAATTATTATTTGTAAATATTCCCGAATTAAAATCCGCAAGCGCTTTTGTCCCGGCGGCCTGTGCTTCCGCTTTGGTGCGAAATCCCGATTTTGAAAAGCTTTTTCGATTGGATCCGGAACGAATTTCAAATCGCCATTCCCAATTTGGTTTTTTCTTTTTCCCGTTTTTATCAAATTTATCTTTGTTTCTGTCGGTGATTCTTAATTTTCCCATTTGTTCACGTTCCTTTCAATATAGAACAGATGTTGAACAGAAGTTGAACAGCCGAAAACCGCATGAAATAAGGCTTTCTGCGATTCTGTTCACGTTGTTCAAGTAAAAGTCGTATATTTCTATATTTTTTACATTATATATAATGTACATACATTGTATATGAAATGTAATACATACAAAGAAATCGTTTTGTTCACGAACATGTTGAACACGTGCTTTAAAGCTTTGAAAAACAAGGCTTTTTAAATGTTCAAGTTTGTTCAAGTTGTTCGCGTTATTTCTTGTTTTTTAAGATCGCCGATGTCATGTCGATTGAATTTTTTAAATTCATTAATATTAATTGTCTTTCATCTTCCGTGATTGGTTCACCTTTATACACTAAATCTTGGCCATTTAAAAGTGACAAAAGATGTTCAAAAGCTTTGGAAAGATCTTCATTTTCATCGTCATTTCCAATTAAATAATCAACCGTGACATTGAAATATTTTGCCAAAACGTTTATTTTGTCTGCCGGTGGAATGATTATTCCGCGTTCATATTCTCCAACCGTTGATCTTCTAACCTTCAAAAGATCTGCAATATCTTGTTGTGTTCTTTTGGCGCTTGTACGCAACATTTTTAATCTGTTTGCAAAAGTATTCATTTTTACCCATCCTTTCTATATTATAATAAGAAGATTTGTGTTAAAATTTTACGCCATTAACAATGGCGATGTCAATACAACAAGGAAAAAATTTTGAAATTATCCATTCAAAATGGCGAAAATATGTTGACAATGCCATTTTAAATGGCTATAATGAAAGAGAATTAAATATCACTTTATTAACGGAAAGGAAAAACGACATGACAACATATATGGTAGAATGGAATTTTATCGAAACAAAATACAATGGATTATCTCCCGAATGGATAAGAATGGGATTTAAAACAAAAGAAGAAGCAATTGAATTTGCAAAGAACAATACAACGGATGGAATCGTCATTCCGATGACAGAAATCAAAAGATAAAATCACAAATGTTGCGCCGGGGACTTTGTTCCCCGGTTCATGAAAGGATGGGAAAACATGGCACACAAAATTTTCAAAGAAACATTCGAAAGTTTAAACGATATGATCCGAATCATCGAATCAAGGCCAAATAATGACGCTATGAAATTTGACAATTCAAGTTATACAGGCGATAAAGAATTCACTATGACTTCAAGCTATGATGAAGCGAAATATCTTCTTCGGTACGGTTATAAAGATGTTCTTGAAAAAATGAAAGTCGGCGTCAACAACACTTTAAAGAAAACCAACGTCGAACAGCGCCGCCGCATTACAACCAATGTTATGGGATATGCGCCGCACGTACCAAACGCGATACTTGGACTTCCGAATTCAATGATCTTGACCGAAAGAAAACCACAAAAGACAAAAGCCGTTTCAATCGTCGTTGGGATCACCGAAAATGCCGGATGTTCCGCGGAAACAATCGTTAATTCCGGTGTTGCCGCGTTAAGTGTTGTGAACGCACTCGAATTAAACGGATGTCGTGTTAATTTGAAAGTTGCTTTCAAAGTTTCAAGAATGAATAATGAACGTGCGTATGCAATGGTTAAAATCAAAGATTATCGCGAACATTTAGATCTTCAAAAGATTTGCTTTCCGATGGCTCATCCGTCAATGTTTCGTCGCTTCGGCTTCAAATGGCTTGAAACTGTTCCCGGTTTAACAAATTCGGGATGGTCTTACGGATATGGCCAAAGCTTTCATGATTATGAAGAAATAAAAAAAGAAATGCTTGAAGACAACGAATACTTCATTGATTTGAAAATTACAAAAAATTGTGGATATGATCCGGAAAAAATCATCAAGTATTTAAACATAACATATTAATTAAATCCAACACATCCAACGCGTTGAAAGCGTTGGATTTTTATTTGAAAATTATTTTTCAAAATGCCATTTTTTATGTCAATTTCGCTTGACAATGCCATTTTAAATGGCTATAATGAAAGAGAATTAAATATTAAATCGTTTTTAAATCGAAAGGATGGGAAATATATATGAAGATTTTAAAACAGTTAGAAAGAACAACAATTATTGCCGATGACAATAGAACAATTCGTTGTATGTTCCAAAATAGAATTTACGAAATTCCTTCTTTCAAGTGTGTTTCGGATCCCGGCCAAAAGCCACTTTATCCGCACTTACGTGAAGAAGTTCTTGATAACTATGAAGAAGCAAAGCGCATTTTCGAACAGACAGGAACAGAAACCACAACGACAGCTTCTTCCGGTGTTGGTTCCGAATTGGAAAGACTCTTGATGGAAACAATCGCACAAGCAAGCGTTTCAAGAATCTTCGAATCTGTAAAACCAAAGCTTGACGAATACATCATGAAGACATATGGAATGATTCCCCAAATTCATGAAGTTGTTACACCGACAGATCACCACAAGATTGAAGGCGTCGTTCATGAAAAGTTTGATCAAGTTCTTAACCTTGTATCAATGAACATTCCCGTTTTTCTCACCGGCGCCGCCGGAACAGGAAAAAACGTCATTTGTAAACAAGTTGCGGAAGGACTTGGACTTGACTTTTACTTTACCAACGCCGTTACACAAGAATATCAATTAAAAGGCTTTATCGACGCAAACGGCACTTTCCACGAAACGCAATTTTACAAGGCTTTCACCAATGGCGGATTATTCTTCCTTGATGAAATGGACGGATCCATTCCGGAAACGCTGATCATCTTGAACGCGGCAATCGCAAACGGTTATTTTGATTTCCCCACCGGAAAAGTTGAAGCAAATCCAAACTTCCGCGTTATTGCCGCCGGAAACACCGTTGGAACCGGTGCCGATATAGAATACACCGGAAGATTCCAATTGGACGCCGCTTCACTTGACAGATTCGCACTTGTTGAAATTAACTATTCAATAAACATCGAAAAAGCTGTTACAAACGGAAATAAAGATCTTTGCGAATTCGCGCACACATTCCGCGATGTTGCAATCAAATCCGGAATTCGTTGCTTGTTCTCATATAGATCAATGGAAAGAATAACAAAACTTGAAAGCGTTATGGATGATCTTTCCGAAATCTTAAAAATCAGTTTAATCAAAGGACTTGGAAAAGATGACATTTCAATTCTTGCGAATGAAATTCGAAATGAAGGAAATAATTCCAAATACACAAAAGCGCTTCATAGATTAGCCGCATAATAAAAAAAGGCCGGGACAAATTCCCGGCCAATTTTTATTTTATAATTAATTTGTCGCCGACATGAATTCGGCTGTTTTTCATTTTGTTGTCTTTCATTATCTTTTCCGGTGTAGTTCCGTAAATTCGCGCAACTTCTCCAAGCGTTTGAAGATAATGATTTACTACGTGAATTTTTACTTGCTTCTTTTTTGCCATAATTATTCACCACCATCCAAAACGTTCAATCTTCTTTCATGTTCTGCAAGCTTTGTTTTGATTTCGCTTTGTTGACGTTCAAGCCTTTGGATATCACTATTCGATTTTTCTTGTTGTTTTAAAATCGTTTCAGTTTGCTTCACGAAAGTATCAAGTTTCAAATCAAGTTTGATGAAATGCTTTTCAATGTCCATTTCTTTTCTTGTTTCCGTGTCTTTGTCTTTTTTGATCGTTGACGCCATCGCGACGATTACACCGATCAAAGAAACGATGGAAAATAAAAATGATAAGCTGAAAGATGAATCGTTGCCAATCATAGAAATTCCCCCTTTTTGCCACGGTAAATGGCGCTTTATTTTACGTTTTAAGCGACTTTTTTTGACTTCTTGATATATTATATAATTAAAAAATCGGGGAATTTTGGTAAAAATCGGAATACACATCATGACAGGAGAAACCA
>ODAI011189066.1_pt1 | contig 38473 bp, 30 predicted proteins | sample 1539321 | NCBI WGS metagenome assembly ODAI01 (sample SAMN02144231, study PRJEB22623) | gut metagenome | biome: sheep rumen | host: Ovis aries | place: New Zealand
AACTATAATATAAGAACATGAAGCTGAAAACCATTCTAATAACTGCGCTACAACGTGATGAAACAGTCGGAGGAGTACCGCTCCCGCCACAGCATGGAGGTTCCTGGCAAGTCTACGGAAGTTCCTGGCAAGTCTACGGAAGTTCCTGACGATTGCCAGGAGCTTCCATGGAGCAGAAAGAAGTCTCTTTACGACTGCCATGACGATTACGGGAGTGAACTCTTGGGTAGGCATTTACGAATAATTAACACAACAGGAATGGTTGGCGATTTTACAATCGCATGCGCGTAACGTCAAATATCAGTAAAGGCAAAACAAATATAAACAAATGAGAGATTTCAATTACAATAAAGAAAATCCCCGAAAGCCTTGTGCCTTTCGGGGATTTTTCGTACCTTTGCTGCCTAAAATCAGAGAATAGATGATAGTCTGTATAGCAGAGAAACCGAGCGTGGCTCGTGACATAGCGCGCATCCTGGGGGCCAACAGCTCCCACGACGGATATATGGAAGGCAACGGATATCAGGTGACCTGGACCTTCGGACACCTGTGTACCTTGAAAGAGCCGGGCGACTATACTCAGGCATGGAAGACTTGGGCACTGACGCAACTGCCGATGGTGCCCCAGCGCTTTGGTATCAAGCTGATACCCGACAGGGGTATCGAGAAGCAGTTCGCCGTCATTGAAAAACTGATGCAGGCAGCTGACGGCATCGTCAACTGCGGCGACGCCGGACAGGAGGGAGAGCTCATCCAGCGCTGGGTGATGCAGAAGGCACAGGCCAAATGCCCCGTGAAACGACTGTGGATATCGTCGATGACCGACGAGGCCATCCGCGAAGGCTTCGCCAACCTGAAGGACCAACAGGACTATCAGCCACTCTATCTGGCCGGGCTATCACGCGCCATCGGCGACTGGCTGCTGGGTATGAACGCCACCCGCCTCTACACGCTGAAGTACGGGCAGAACCGCCAGGTACTCTCCATCGGCCGTGTGCAGACCCCCACCCTCGCCCTCATCGTCAACCGCCAGAAGGAGATAGAGAACTTCAAGCCCGAACCCTATTGGGTGCTGGCCACCATCTACCGCGACACCACCTTTACCGCCATTCCCCCCTCTCACTCCACCCTGGCAGGGGGGAGAATGGCGGGGGGGGGGAAGTTCACCTCGAAGGAGGAAGGTGAGAAGGCCTTCGCCACCATCGAGGGCAAGCCGTTCACGGTGACGAAAGTGGAGAAGAAGGAAGGCAAGGAGCAGCCCCCGCAGCTCTACGACCTCACCTCGCTGCAGGTGGACTGCAACCGGAAATACGGCTACTCGGCAGAGATGACGCTCAATCTCATCCAGTCTCTCTACGAGAAGAAATACACCACCTATCCCCGTGTGGACACGCAATACCTGAGCGACGACATCTACCCCAAGTGCCCGCAGACGCTCAACGGCCTGTATCAGACCAAGTTCGCAGGCGTTGCGCCATACGCAGAATTCATCAAGCCCATCGGCGGCAAGGCACTGAAGAAGTCGAAACGGGTCTTCGACACATCGAAGGTCACAGACCACCATGCCATCATCCCTACTGGCGTCATCCCCCAGAACCTGAGTGATGCCGAGCGAAACGTGTTCGACCTGGTGGCACGGCGATTCATCGGGGTGTTCCTGCCCGACTGCCGATTCTCCACCACGACGGTACTCGGGGAGGTAGCCGGAGATTCCGGAATATCCGGGAATACCGAAATGGCCGGAAATCCCGAGAATACCAGAATATCCGGTGAAGCCATCGAATTCAAGGTGACAGGCAAGGAGATCCTCGCCCCGGGCTGGCGCGTGGTGAGAGGAAAGACCGATGCCAAGGCTGACAGCGACGATGGTGAGCAACAATCGACAGACGAGGAGCGGACGCTGCCCACCTTCGTCAAGGGCGAAAATGGTGACCATAAGCCGACGCTCACCGAGAAGTGGACCACACCCCCACCTTACTATAATGAGGCCTCGCTGCTCCGCGCCATGGAGACAGCAGGCAAGTTCGTGGAGGACGAAACGCTGCGCGCCGCCATGAAGGAGAATGGCATCGGGCGCCCGTCGAGCCGCGCAGGCATCATCGAGACCCTCTTCAAGCGCCACTACATCAAGCGCGAGCGCAAGCGCCTCATCGCCACGCCGACGGGCATCGAACTCATCGACCTGATCCACGAAGAACTGCTGAAGAGCTGTGAGTTGACGGGCATCTGGGAGAAGAAGCTGCGCGACATCGAGCACCAGAAATACGATGCCCAGCAGTTCGTAGATGAACTGAAGCAACAGGTGGCCGAAATCGTACACGAGGTGATGGCCGACAGCACCAATCGACGGGTCACCGTGCTCACCGACGCCGACCTGAAGAAAGTCAAGTCGCCAAAGGCTGCTGAGGCCCCCAAACCCAAGGCTCCGCGCAAGAAAAAGGAAACGGCACAGGCCTCTTCCGCTGCAAGCACACCCTCCCCCCAGCCCTCTCCTGTAGGTGAGGGAGTGATTACGGAAGGAGCCCCCTGCCCTCTCTGCGGCCAGGGCCACATCATCCGGGGCAAAACGGCCTTCGGCTGCTCTCGGTGGAGGGAAGGATGCACTTATCGTGTAGCGTTCAAACAATAAATCGGACGGCATATCGTTATTATAAGGTATGCGAAGACTAACAACACTCGCCACGATTCTCATTGCCGCAGTCCTCATGATGGGTTGCGGAGGGCCCGACAAGGCTCTGAAAAAGGCGGAACAGTTTAATGCCATCGGCGAATACTTCGATGCGGCAGCACAATACAAGAAGGCCTATTCGCAGACACCGCCCAAGGAGCGCAACAAACGAGGCGAACTGTCAGTGAAGATGGCAGAGTGCTATCGCAGAATCAATAATACCTCAAAGGCTATCGCTGCCTACAACAACGTGATCCGCTACCACAAGGAAGACTCGCTGACCCACCTCCGACTGGCCCAGATGCAGATGAAGACAGGCAGCTACAAGGATGCTGCCAAGAATTTCCAGACGGCCATCGGTAGTTTACGAATGACAGTTGACAGTTTACAGCAGATTAATGACTCGGCCTCAAATGTCAAATCTCAAATCTCAAACCTCAAATCTCAAATCACCCTGGCCCGTAACGGGCTGAAAGGTGCCCAGCAGGCTCCGCAATGGAAGAAAGAGGGTTCCTTCTACACCGTGAAACGGATGGAACTCTTCAACTCACGCCGCGCTGACTACTCCCCCATGCTGGGCGGCCTTGACAACGACCAACTCTACCTGACCTCCACCCGCAACGAGGCACGGGGCGACGAATTGAGTGGCATCACTGGTACGAAAGCCGGCGACATATTTATGTCGCAGCGCGACGACAAGGGCAAGTGGAGCCGTCCACAGAGCATCGACTCAGAACTGAACACCGACTTCGATGAAGGAGCCTGCAGCTTCAGCCCCGACGGGCGAACGATGTATCTCACCCAATGTAAGACCGACCCCAGATATCCCCGTCTGGCCACCATCGTGGTGTCAGACCGCAGCGATGCCGCCTGGAGCAAAGCCACCGATCTGACCATCTCGAAAGATACTCTCTCAAACTATGCCCACCCTGCCGTATCGCCTGACGGGGAATGGCTCTATTTTGTCAGCGATATGCCAGGGGGACTGGGAGGCTACGACATCTGGCGATGCCGGCTCTACGCCAACAATGAGACTGGCGGAGCGGAAAATCTTGGAGCACCTGTCAATTCTGCCGGTAACGAGATGTTCCCCACCTTCCGTCCCAACGGCGACCTCTACTTCTCAAGCGACGGACATCCGGGCATGGGAGGACTGGACATCTTCATCGCCAAGCCCCACGAGACAGGCTGGCGACTGGAGCATCCCGGATTCCCCCTCAATTCGCAGGGCGACGACTTCGGCATGACCTTCGAAGGGATGAAGAATCAGGGATACTTCGCCAGCAACCGAGGCGATGCCAGAGGGTTCGACCATATCTACAGTTTCTTTAACCCCGATGTCGTACAGACCGTGAAGGGATGGGTGTATGAGCAAGACGGCTACGAACTGCCTGCTGCACAGGTGTTTATGGTAGGCAACGACGGAACCAACCTCCGACTCAGCGTCCGAGGCGATGGCTCTTTCACTCAGGAGATCAAGCCCAATGTAGACTATGTCATACTGGCCAGCTGCAAGGGATTCCTCAATCACCAGGAGCAGTTGAGAGTGAATGCCGTCAAGGAGTCGGAAGAATATGTGCTGCAGTTCCCACTCTACAACATCTCGGCCCCCGTACTCATAGAGAACATCTTCTACGATTTCGACAAGGCCACTCTGCGTCCGGAGTCGTCTGCAGCTCTCGACTCGCTGGTAAGCCTGTTGAACGAGAATGCCAACATCACTATCGAGCTGTCGGCACACACCGACTATAAAGGTACGGAGCAATATAACGAACGCCTCTCCCAGCAACGTGCCGAAAGCGTGGTGCGCTATCTGATACAACACGGCATAGCAGCCGACCGTCTGACCGCAAAGGGCTACGGTGAAGGCAAGCCAAAAGCCATCAAGCGCAAGGTGGCAGAGAAATATCCCTTCCTCAAGGAGGGCGACAAGCTGACAGAGGAGTTTATCAGCCAGCTACCTGAGGAAGAGCAGGAACAGTGCAACCAGTTGAACCGTCGCACGGAGTTCAGAGTGTTGTCGACAACCTACGGGCTGTTTGATAAGGAAGGACGATTAAAACAAATGCCAGCAGTAAGAGAAGCAGAACCGGATCCAGACGAAGATCAGTCGTCGGAGCCGTGGTGACCATCACACTCAGCGAGGTGAACATTGTATTGAGGATAGCCAGAACGCTGGCTTTCAGCGACTCCCACCCATTCAGTAGGAAGAACATCAGCCCACCCACGAAGATGCAGAACCAAGTCCACAGTCTGGAGAGCTGACGGGTCTTGCTTGGCCGAGCATCAGGCAAGCTACTCATCACCCGCTCCGTAAATCGATCGTCGGCTATCTGCTGAGCGGATGCCTCCTTGAAGAATTGTTCTATCAATCTGTCGTCATTTTCTGTCATATCCATTAGCTTTTAAATAGTTTGCCATTTTCTCTTTTCCTCGTCGCAGGTGCGACTTCACCGTATTCTCTCCAATGCCCGTTATCCGACTGATCTGGTCAATCGGATAGCCGTCGATGAGTTGCAGCGTGATGCAGGTACGCTCTTCATCCTTCAACAGCGCAAGGGCCTGGTAGATGTCCATCTTGAGAGCGGAGGTGAGTGGTGAGAGGTGGGAGGTAAGAGGAATGTTCGGCTGCTGGTCTATTCTCTCACCTCTAACCTCTTTCTTCCCATCTCTTATATGGTCGTACAGCACATTATAGGCTATCCGCATCAGCCAAGTGGAGAAACTCGAGAGGCCGCGAAACATGGAAATGTTCAGATAGGCCTTGACGAAGGTCTCCTGTGCCAAGTCGTCGCTCAGCTGCTCATCGCCCAGCGTCTGGTTCAGAAAGAACCGGCGCACAGGCGACTGGTACTTCCTGACAAGTTGGTCGAAAGCCCGCTTGTCCCGAAACACCGCCACCTGCGTCACCAATGCTATGTCGCTGAGCTCTGCCACCTGTATAGACTATCAACAGGATCCTACTTCTGTTCAATCCAATTCTTATCTGGCATCACCAGCCACAGCACCAGATAGAAGATCAGTCCGCTGAAGGCTGTAAAGATTGTCAGGAAAGCGTAACCGATTCGCACCAATACGGGATCGAAGTCGAAATACTCTGCCAGTCCGCCACATACGCCGGCGAACACTCTATCGTTTGAACGCATCAGTCTCTTAGTCATAATTCTGAATATTTGAGTTGTTATTACTATTATTGTCCATCTGTCCACCGAGCGGATCACTGCCGTTGTTACGGTTCTGACGGGCGATGTACCATTTACCCAGTCCGATGAAGAACACCAGCGCACCGATACCTACACCCACCTCTTCTATCATGAATCCCAGCAGGATGGCCAGGCCCACGCCGAGACACATCTGTCGGATGCCCGCCTGGTAGTCATCGTTCACAGTCGACGACGTCTGTTTGAGGAACTCCTCGGGGATAGGTTGCCCGTTCTGGATAGCCATCTGTGCCAGTTTATAGCGCTCGCGACGGTTCTTGTTAACGAAGTAGAAGATAGCGATGATAGCGATGACGAACAGTAGCGGCAACAGCAGGAAGATGACCACGATGGCTACCATCCCCAGGGCGATGCCTGAGCCGAAGATACCGCCAAAACCACCGAACACCTCCCTGAGCACCTCCTTGGTCTCCTCCTCAGAGAGGCTGTCGGATTGCGTCCAGCTGACGCTGCTTCCCCCCGTGTAACTGGCGGTGTCAGTACTCGTCGTGTCCGAATAGGCTTCGATGGCGTCCTGATTGTTCTGAGTGGTGTCCACCTGCTCCGTACGCGGCGTGTGGCGATGCTTCTGTGCTGCGGCTCCGGCTGTCAGGCTGAGCGTCAGCATCATGGCGATTGCAATTAAATACCTTTTCATATCCATGTCTTTTTTCCCTTTTTCTTTTGTTCTTTTTATTTCTCTCTGTCTGTTTGACGAAAGAAAACGCCAATTAGTTGCAAAGGTAACTCTTTTTTTTGAATCACCCTCACTTCACGCCCAAATAAGACTGCCTTCATTCAGGCAACACATCATTTTATATCACTCGATTTAAGCTTCAGGATACTTTGCCTGCCAAAGTAAAACATCAGGCAAGGGGTTATAAACCCTATGACACTCCCCATACAGACATCCGATAGGAAATGTTGCGACAGGTAGACGCGAGAATAGGCTCCCAATGCGGCGAGTACCAATAGCAGCAACAGCAGGAAACCCAGAAATATCCACAACCAACAGTTCGCTTTTTCGACTTTCCGCCGATAAAAGTAAGCCACAAGGAGAGCACAACAGGTACTGAAGATGAAGAAGGTGGAAGCGTGGCCAGACGGGAAGGAATTACCACTATGCAAGCTGACGCCCTCCACCACAGGCAGTAGCCCATCAGGCATGTTCTCAAACTCACTGGCGGGGCGTGGCATGCTGATGAGGTGCTTGAGTATCTGCAATACAGAACCTCCCGACAATTCACAAAGGGCAAAGAAAAGAACCAGTCTAAATTTCTTCCAAAGGAGAGGAAGCAGTGCCAGGACATACAATGGTCCTTCTGCCAACATGGAGTAATACGTAAAGAAGGTATCTTGGAGCTTTGTATGGCATGAGTTCAACAGTAGGTGCAGCTCCAGTTTCGGGTACACGTACTGCAATCCCAGCATCGATATGAGCAATATCAAATAGCCTACAACATATACCAAGAATATCTTCTTCATCGCAATACTTTGTCTTTGGTGTGCAAAGGTACTATAATTAATGCAAATACCCAAATAAAATTGCCGAAATTATGAATTATCAACTTGGTTGACTGCGTTTGGTGACGCGCTTTGAGAGACCGATGGCAGACGTCGGACAGACGAGTCGGCAGAGATGGCACCCCACACACTTGGCCCCCACGATGCGCGGCTGACGCGTAGCGGTATCAAAGACGATGGCTTGGTGACCGCCATCCATACATGAGAGGTGACAACGTCCGCATCCGATACAGCGGCCGAGGTCTATCTTCGGATAGACAATGGTATCGCGGTCCAACTCTGAGGGACGTACGAAGTTGGGCAGTTCTTCGCCGACAATGTCCTCCAGTCGCTTAATGCCACGCTGGCGCAGGTAGGTCTGCAGTCCCAGCAGCATATCGTCGATGATGCGGTAGCCGTACTGCATCACGGCCGTACATACCTGCACGTTGCGGCAGCCCAGTTGCATGAACTCCAAGGCGTCGCGCCATGTCTCGATGCCGCCTATACCACTGAAATGCACCGTATGAAGCTTGTTCAAAATGCGCTGCGAGGCCATCTCCAAGATGAAGCGCAGGGCGATGGGCTTTACAGCCTTGCCGCTATAGCCCGAAATGGTCTTCTTCTGGCTCACCTCGGCCTGTTCCGACATCGTGACGCTCTTGATGGTATTGATGGCAGAGATTGCGTCGGCTCCAGCAAAGTAGGCCCCAATGGCGGGTTCCTGCATGTGAGTGATGTTGGGAGTCATCTTAGGGATGACGGGTATGCTCACTGCGCGCTTCACGTAAGTGGTGTAGAAGGTGACGAGTTCCAGGTTCTGTCCCACGTCGCTTCCCATGCCTGCCAGTCGCATCTGTGGGCATGAGAAGTTCAACTCCACGGCATCGCAGCCAGCCTCCTCGGCCATCTGCGCCAGTTCAATCCATTCTTCCTCAAGCTGCCCCATGATGGATGCTATGACTACCTTCGACGGGTAGTCGCGCTTCAGCCGACGCAGAATGTCGAAGTCCGTCTGGTACGGATTCTCGGAGAGCTGTTCCATGTTGCGAAAGCCCTCTATCGCTGAGCCGTTCTTCACGGCATCGAAACGGGGCGACACTTCCCGGATCTCCTGTTTACAGATGGTCTTGTAGAACACGCCACCCCATCCCATGTCGAATGCCCGAGCCACCATCTCATAGTTTGTACACACGGCCGACGAAGCCAGGAAGAATGGGTTCTCGCAGCGTATGCCGCAGAAGTCAATGGCAAGCGACGGCTCTTCTTTCTGGGATTTCAAATCCCCGGGAACGGGTGAGAGAGCATCTCCCTGTGAGGGACTGCTGGAAGCCTCTTGCTCCACAGCCCTGCACAGCTCGCTGATGCGGATGGGGCGGTCGTAGTGGATGCAGGCCTGTTCGGCAGCCATTAAGTCAGCATTGCTACACGATGCCACCCACCGACCTGCCAGTGTCTCATTTCCAAAGCGGATAGCTCTGATGGCCCGTGCGGGATCGCCCGTCGGGCATGCTTTGCTACATGGTGCATCCACGCACAACAGGCAGCGTCCTGCCTCCTCACGGATGTTCATCTTTCTTGCTGTTGCCTTCATATCCTCCCTTGTTTTAGGCTAGTCCTGATATTACTTAATTCCTATGCGGCCTTGCCCCTGATTACACAGCAGCTTTCTTTTCTTCCTCAAGTTTCAGGCCGATACTGAAGATTTCACCCATCAGCAGCGCAAAGAAGCCTTCGCCCAATGTGTCGATGCCGTCTAACAGAGCATCGACGAGTGAATTGCCTGTAATGATAGTGGCACTGAAAATGATGAAACTCACGCCAACGATGAGGGCACACACGCCATACTTGCGGAGCAGACTGACATTCTTCGCCGTGAACACCTGGTTGCGGTTGACGTTGAGGATAAACCTGATGAAATAGACGAAGGCCATAAAGACTCCGCCCAGCATGACCAGACAGAGCAGCAGGAGCAGCAACACGCTTCCCAAAGAGAAATCATCCGGACTCTTCATGGAGACCGAACCGCTCTGGGTGAAGAAGAGGTCTACGATGATGTCTGCCAGCATCAGTGCCAGTATCAGCACGCATAATATATTAATATACTTTTTCATAATCTTAATTGCTTAATTGTTTCTTGACTGGATTCATAAGGTGCTCAAATCATTCTTGATGACGATATAGCCCACGATAAGAATAATTATGAGGATTATTGACAGCAGGAGGGCGAGTGTGTACATAAAGATACACTTTAGATAGCCACTGCCCGAAAACTGCTTCAGCGGAATGATGGGTACAAACATGATTGCCAGCGCGAACACACCTCCGAGACAGAAGAAAGTGAAAATGATTTCAAACATTGTCTGCAGGTTGCCCATATAGACCATTGCCACAAAGAACTCCGAGAGGCGCATGTCGGGAATGTTGGGACAATGCCTGAAGAAGGGATAGAGCAGCAGGGTGATTGGTATCAGGAGGGCCAGATTCATTAGGGCTCCATGGCTTCTTTCCCATTCATTCATAATGAGGATCACCCTGTGATCAGAGTTCTGAGTGTCTTTTTCCTGTTGTGCTTTCTTGTCAGCAGCATCTCCGTTGACGGCCTTGGCCGTATTCTCCTTCTGCTGACTCCGCTCTAATGCCGCATCCTTGGATTCTTTCTCTAAACGCTCATGCTCGGTTTCAAACTGGTTTTCACCCTTGATGTTCAGTCCGCTGCTGACGAGCAGCGATAAAGTAGCGAGCAGGAAGAGCATCTTGAACGGCGGGAAATAGGCCATCTGCATGCCGCGCAGGTAGTCCTGTATCATATAGCCGGGCCGCAGGAACAGGTCGCGGATGGTGCGGAACATACCCCGGTTGCCCAGTCCCCACACATCGAGGTAGAGCAGGAGGGCATTCTTCAGGGAGTAGCGCCCAATCTTCGACGACTGTCCGCACTGGGGGCAGTAGTTGCCCACATAGTGCCGGCCGCAGGTGGGGCAGACATGCTCATCCTCCGACATGGGCTTCACATGATGTGGCACCTTCTGCCACTCACGGAATTCCCGGTATTTCTCTTTCTTGTCTTCAAACATCCTGTATTATATAAGAAGGGAGAGGTGAGTTACCTTTCATCATCTCTCACCTCTCCCCTCTAAAAAGAACTATAGGCTGCCAAAATAGCCCTTGACTGCGGTGGCTATGGCCCCAAACTTGTTCTTGGCCACGTCGATCATCCCACTCACCTCCTTCCCTATCGGCGTAAAGCTGGTTATGATCTTCTGGTAGTTGGCCATGTCGGCCTCGCTCATGCGGTCGAACACGGGCAGAGCCTCTGTCTCACCATCGAACTGCAGTGCTACTAAGGGCTGATAGTCACCATTCTGCTTGTCCCTCAGACCTGTCACCAGCTTGCCCTCGGCATAAACACCTGTGTTCTTCTGGCTCACCACGAAATGGATCAGGCTGTTGAGCTCCTGCGTGTACTTGTCGACAGCCTCGCGGCTTGGCTGTGTGCCCTGCAACTTGCGAATGTTGCCGAGTGCGATCAGCGACTTGGCGATATCATCGATCTTGCCGCCAATGACCATGTTGTCGTTGATGGAGATAACGACATTGTCAACTGACTTTCCCTTGAGGGCCTTCAGCATTTCGTATGATGCTGCGAAGAAGGGCCCCATCTCGCGCAGTCCCTTGAACTCATCGCTGTTGATCTCCTCATCGGTGTATTCATCGTGCATGTCGTTGCACTCCACACGTGCCAACTCCTTGCCGTTAACATCGAAGGCAACTTTCAGGTCGAAGGCCCGCTGCTCGGTGTGCTTGACGTAGAGGTCGAGCGTCTCCTGGCGGTCGTTCACGTTGAAAGCCAGTTGGCCGTCGCCCACCCATCCGCTCTTCTTGAAGTTGATGAACTGCGACTGGTTGGGGTCGATCGTGGTCAGGTTGACGGTACCGTTGAGTACCTGTCCCCGGGCAGTGGTCATTGTGATGCCAATGCTCTTAGGCAGCTGGATGGCAACAGGCAAATTGGAAAGGCGTGCCACAAAGAAGCATACGCCGTCGCGCTCGTCGTTGAATGTGAGAGCCAGGGTATGGGTCTCGCCCTGGGCGTTGGTACTGACAATGGTGAAGGCATCGGCATCGTTGGTGACGGTACACTGTCCCTGATTGAATGCCAGCTTCATCTTGCCGATGCTCTTGTAGGCATCAACCAAAAAGAAGCCGGGCAACGCCTGCAGTTCCTCGTCGGTCATGCCGAAGCGTTCTTTCAGGCAAGCAGCGGCGGCAGCCTGGTCAGCTTGGGGGAGACTGGCCAGTGTGGAAGCTTGCAAACCGCCAACCATATTGCCGAGCACGGTCAGGACCTGCTGTGAGAATGCTTTCTCGTCGAGCACGTCGATGAACTCCTTGAGGGAGGCGGTGGCCTTCATGGCCGACTCAAAACGGAACTCATCAGCCACATCCTGCAGGTCTTTTGAGAACTGCTGCTCAAAGATGACACGGTCGGTCTCATTGGGCTGCGGCTCTACAGGGTTATCCTTATCTGCCGTACAGGCTGTGAACAAACTCAGTCCACAGAACATGAGAGTGGACATCAAAAAATGATTTTTCTTCATAAGTCTATTATTAGTTAAAATGAATTAAATGAATTAAATGTCTATTCTGAACCGCCACCCAGAGCGATGTACAGGGCAATGACAGCGTTGGCTGCATCATACATATTCATGGCCTCGCCGAGCTGTGCGTCAAGCAATGACTCCTGGGCCCTGAGCACTTCAATGTAGCTGGCCTTGCCATTGTCCATCAGCTCATGTGTACCCGTATAGGCTTCACGCAACACCTCCACCTGACGATGGTAATATGCATGTTTCTCACGGGCTGCCATACAGTCGGCCATGGCCTCATTGACCTGATTACCCGCGTTGATGACTGTCTGTACATACTTCTTCTTCAGGTCTTCCTCGGTGAGCTGGGCTATCTTCTTGTTGGCAATCAGACGACCGCGTGCGAAGATGGGCTGCGTGAGTGAGCCTATGGCAGAGAGCAACAGCTTGCCTGGGTCGACAATCATACCGCCTGCTGAGTTGGTCCAGCCGACAGAGCCGCTGAGCGTAATGCTGGGGTAGAAAGCAGAACGGGCAGCCTGCGTGTTGTAGAAGGCCTCCTCCATGGCATGGTTGGCCATCCGAATGTCGGGACGGTTCTCCAGCATCATGGCAGGTACACCAAGCTTCAGGTATTTGGTGTCGAACATACGCTCGTTGACTTCACCCGTGGCTTCAACGTTGTGAAGCGCGGTTGTGCCCCACTTCTGGCGCTGGATATGCTGGGGAGTAACGGCCATCAGCTGACAGATGTCATTCTCTACGGAACGGATAGCGCGACGGGTGTCGACTATCTGCTGCTTGACGCTCAGATACGATGCCTCCATCTGGTTGACAGCTGTGCTATAGGCCTTGCCGTTCTCCCAGAGCGACTTCTCCGTCTCGAGTGACTTACTCCAGAGACTGTCGGTCTTCTGAAGGATCTCTAATTGAAGGTCGAGCACCTGTAGCATAAAGTACTGCTGTGCAGCGACAGAAATGAGGTTGGCCCGTACGGCCTCCTGCTGCATCTGAGCCTGCATGAGCACGGCCTTGGCTGCACGCTTCTTGTTGGTGATGGAGCCGAACACATCGATTTCCATCGACAGTTGCAGCGGCAGGTCGTAGGTCTTGGTAGCTGCACTGCCATCGAAACTGGCGATGGTTCCCTGTGGCGAGAAGTAGAGTGACGGCAGATAGGCCATCTTGGCAGCCTTCAGCGAGGCTTCGCTCTTCTCGACGGCGAGGCGGGCAGAGTTCAGGTCGGTATTGTTGGCCAGCACCTGCTCGATAAGCTGCTGGAGCATCGGGTCGGTGAAGAACTCACGCCACGACATCTGGGCAATGGATGTTTCACCGGTGGCACTCTTGATATCCTGGCTGGTTCCAAAAGCATCGGTGGGTGCCTGTGTGCTCTGCTCGTACTTATTATATATGCCGCAGCCCGTGAGCAGAAGGCTCACGGCTGCAGCAGCGAAGATATTGCTTAGTCTTTTCATGATTTATTCCTCCGTATTTACTTCAACACTTTTCATTTTCGGAGCTCCTTGGAACCGCTCATGCAGTTTCTGGAACACGATGAAGAAGGCTGGCACGACGAAGAGCAGAGCCACGGTGCCGATGCTCATACCGCCAATCACGCCGAGGGCGAGGGCACGGTTACCATTGGCACCGGCACCACCCGTAATCACAAGGGGAATCATACCGATAATCATCGTGGCCACCGTCATCAGGATGGGGCGCAGACGCTCCTTGCAGGCCTCGAAGGCGGCATCGCGGATGCTCATGCCCTGGGCGCGGCGCTCGGTGGCAAACTCGGTGATCAGGATGGCCGTCTTGGCCAGCAGACCAATCAGCATGATGACACCCGTCTGCAGGTAGATGTTGTTGTCCATACCTGGAATCTGATTCTTATAGCCAAGGTAAGCGAACACGAAGGCACCCATCAGTCCGAACGGTACGCTGAACAGCACGGCCCACGGAGTGAACCAAGAGTTGTAGAGTGAGGCCAGGATGAGGTAGATCAGGATGGCGCAGATGACGTAGATGAGGGCAGTGGCATTAGAGCCGGCAGTCTCTTCCACCTCGCGCGACATTCCACTATATTCGTAGGTAGCACTATTTGGCATCACCTCCTTGAACTCCTCGGCGATGACCTTGTGGACGTCACCTTCAGTGTAGCCGCTATTTGGCGACACGTAGCAGGTAATGCTTTGGAACAGGTTGAAATGCTCGATGTTCGACGGGCCTACGACCTCCTTCAGGCTGACGAACTGGGAGATGGGGGTCATCTTGCCACCCTTCACCTGCATGAAAATGTTCTGCAGTGACTGCGGGTCGAGACGGTATTCGGGTGACGAGGCGGCCATGATGCGGTAGACCTTACCAAACTGGTTGAAGTTACCAATGTAGGCACCACCGCAGAAAGTTCCGAGTGTGTTGAGCACGTCAGCAGGTGATACACCGGCGCGGTCGCACTGGGCGGCATCGACATCCACCTGAAACTTCGGGAAACGCTCTGAATAGGTGGACATGGCAGAGGCTATCTCCGGACGCTCTGACAGTTTGGCCAAGAAGTTCTCTGTCTGCTTGGCAAACTCTGACAGGTTGCCGTCGGTGGGATCCTCAACGACCAGTGTGATGTCGTTACTCGTACCATAGCCTGGAATCTGCGGCATCTGGAAGGGCAGCACGCGCACGTTCTTGATGTCCTGACAGTCAAAGTAGAAACGATACCTAATGAATTCTATGTAATGGTTCATCCCAGGACGGTCATCCCAGTTCTTCATGCGCAGCACCATCGTGGCATAGTTGGAGCCGGCACCGGAGTACATACCGTAGCCGCAGCATACAGCAAAACTCTCCAGTTCGGGGATCTGCTTGGCCTTTTCCTCCACCTTCTTCACCATCTCACGGGCCTGCTGCAGCGTGGCACCTTCCGGGCATTGCACTTCAACCAGCAGCACGCCCTGGTCCTCCTGTGGCACGAGGCCGGAAGGCAGGCTCTTCATGAAGAACACCAGCAGTACGGCTGCCAGCGCCAGCAGGCCCCATGACAGGACGGGGCGCTTGATGAACTTCTGTACAGCCTTACTATACTTATTATATATAGCACTGTAGCTGGCCTCGTAGGCCTTCTTGGTATAGTAGTTCAGTCCCTTGCCTTCCTTCTTGCCTTCCGTGACGCGCATCATGATGGCGCAGAGGGCCGGACAGAGCGTCAGGGCTGAGATACACGACAGACCGACAGACGAGGCAATGGTGACACCAAACTGGGTGAAGAACGTGCCGGACGTGCCGGGCATGAACATCACGGGCACGAACACGGCCATGAATACCAAGGTACATGATACGACGGCTACCGATACCTCGCTCATGGCCTGACGGGTGGCCTCGCGGGCATCGCTGATGCCGCCCTCTATCTTTGCCATGACGGCCTCCACCACCACGATGGCATCATCCACCACCGTACCGATGGCGAGCACCAGGGCGAACAGCGTCAGGATGTTGAGCGAGAAGCCTGCAACCGAAACCACGGCGAAGGTGCCCAGCAGCGACACGACGATTGAGATAGAGGGGATGATGGTGGCCTTGAAGTTCTGCAGGAAGAAGTACACCACGAGCACCACGAGGATGATGGCAATGACAAGGGTTTCCACCACGTTGTGGATGGCTGCGAAGAGGAAGTCGTCAGAGGTCATTAGGGTGACGAACTCCAGTCCGGCTGGCATTGATGCCTTCGCATCTTCAAACGCTTTTTTGATGCTGGCATTCACCTGGGTAGCGTTGGCACCTGGGGCTGCAAACACCATGAACATAGCACCCGGACGGTCCTGTATGTTTGACGTGAAGTTATAGCTCATGGCACCGATTTTCACTTCGGCAACGTCGCTCAGGTGCAGCATGCCGCCACCGCTGGTGCGCAGCACGATGTCGTTGAACTCCTCGACTGTCTTCAGCGTACCCTTGTACTGCATGGAGTACTGGTATGAATTCTTCGACTGTTCGCCCAATTGACCCACAGCCGCCACGAAACTTTGTCCGCCGATGGCGGCAAACACATCGTTAGGTGTCAGGCCATACTGGGCCATCACGTCGGGCTTCAGCCAGATACGCAGGGCGTAGGTGTTACCCAGGCTCTGCACGTTACCCACACCAGTGATTCGCATCAGTTTCGGCTTGATGTTGATATCCACGTAGTTCGACACGAAGTCCTCGTCGTACTTGCCGTCGGCACTCCTCACGGCGAAGATCTGCAGGATGTTGTTCTGGCGCTTCTCCACCTTCACACCAATCTTGGTCACGTCGGCAGGCAGCAAGGCCTGTGCGCGGGTGACGCGGTTCTGCACGTTCACCGTCGCCATGTCGGGGTCGGTGCCCTGCTTGAAGTAGACGTTAATTTCGACATCACCGTTCGACGATGCCTTGGAGGTCATGTAGGTCATGTCGTTCACACCGTTAATGGCCTCTTCGAGGGGCTGGATGACCGACTTCATCACCGTGTTCTCGTCAGCACCGGTATAACTGGTCGTAATGTTCACCGTTGGCGGCGCGATGTCCGGATACTGTTCCACTGGCAGTGTCGACATCGAGATGTAGCCCACCAGTGCAATCACAATCGAGATGGCACATGCCATCACGTATTTATTAATAAAAATGTTATTCTTCATAACGCGGAAGCAAATTATTCACTATTCACTTTTCACTTTTCACTTCCTCCGCAGGGAACAGCACTTTCATGCCTTCCGTCACGTTGTTGGCACCGGTGGTCACAATCTGGTCACCTTCGCTGAGACCGCTGGTGATGATGAAGTCCTTGCCGTTACCGGTATCTTGAGTCGTCACGTCGACGGCGGTTGCCGTGCTGTCGGCCTTCACCTTATAGACCTGCGACTTGTCCTGCAGACGCACCACGGCGAACTGGGGGACGACCATCACGCCCTTCTCGGCGAAGGACATGACCACCGTGCCCTGTATGCCCGAGTACAAATGACCGTCGGGATTGGGGAACGTCACCTTGACGGTCAACGAACCCGTAGCATCGTTAACCACACCTGTCAGGCTGACCACGCGGCCCTTGTGAGGATACTCCGTACCGTTCTTCATCACAAACGTAGCCTCGGGTAATTTGGCGATATGTTTCTCTATCTCGCTTGCCTTCACGCCCTCTTTCACCATATCCTCGATAATAGACTCGGTCACTGAGATCTCGGCGTACATGGCCGTGTTGCCGCTCACCATGGTCAGCTCTGTCAGGGGTGACACTTGGTCTCCGGTACGCACGGGAATACCGCCGATGACACCCGACACGGGAGCCGTGATGGTGCAGAAACCGAGTTCCACCTTGCAGCGGTTGACTGCCGCGCGGGCCTGAGCCACTGCAGCTGTTGCCTGCTTGTACTGGTTCTCACTGTTGTTGAGCATATAGCTGCTCACGATCTTCTTTTCAAACAGGTTCTTGTTCGACTCATACTCCAGCTTGGCCGAGTTCTCCTGTGCCAGGGCGGCCTGAAGGTTGGCCTGGGCTGCCTCCAGCTCCAACTTCGCATTGCGCGAGTCGATGACGAAGAGCGTCTGCCCCTTCTTCACCAGCTGACCCTCTGTCACGCAGATCTTCATCAGCTGTCCGCTCACCTGAGGCGTGATAGTCACATCGTTGCTGCCCTTCATTCTGGCACTAAACTTATAAGGGAGTTCAATGTCCGATTTCTTCACTGTCATCGTCTCAAACGATGAATTCTTTGGCTTAGGCTCGTCATAGCTACACGACGTCAGTCCCACGGTCATTGCTGCGATGGCCACGACCCATATCGACAGTTTTCTTGTCTTAATCATTTGTCTTGGATATTTATTGGATATTCATTAATTGATTAGAAAATTTTATAGGCTACCCGTATCTGCAGGTTGGGCCATGCTTTCAGCCACGACAGGACACTGGTGATGCCAGAATTCGAGCCGTTTGACTTGATTTCCACGTCGTTGTTAAGCAGGAATTTCGGTGTACCCCAGAACAGTAGGCCAGCCTCAACAGCCAGACTGACGCGGTGGGTCTTGGCAATGTTCTGACCGGCACCGATGCCGATGTATGGCTTGATGGCATTGGTCTTCATGCGCACGTCGATATTGCCCTGCTCGTCGGCAGTGAACACGTAGTCGCCAAACTTCAGTCCGATGGGCGGATAGTTGGTCTTGTAGAGGTTGTTGTAATCCTCCACTTTCTGGTTGGCATCATAGAGGAAACCCAAGGCACCCTCGTTGGTGTTGCGGAAGTGCATGAAGGTCTGGCTGCCGAAGAACAGGCCGGCCGTGAAGTAGAACGGCTGATTCTTGAAGGGATGCACCTCGCCCAGGAGGAAGAAGTTCCAGAACTTCGGTTTGGCAGCCAGTTCCACCTTGTCCACCATCTGCGCCTGTTTCACGGCATCCTCTTCCACCATCTGCATCTGGGTGATCTCCGTGGCGGTGTTGATGGCTTTGAACTTGATATCGCCTACGCCCCATCCGGAGAAACCAGCCTTGACCGTCACCAGCTTGTGGACGGGCATGACCACGTCGATACCAGTACCCGTCAGTCCGGTTGACAGACCCACGGAGAGGTGATTGAACAGGCCTTCCTCGGCATGTAACTTGTCGACATTCTGAGCCTTGGCCACTGATGCCGATATGATGATTGCGGAGAGAATGATGATTCTCTGAATATTGTGTTTCATATCCTTATATTTATTTGAAGTATGACTTGTTCGACTTGATTAGCAGGTTAGTGAGCGACTGGCTCAGTGGGTGGAACCCGTACAGGTAGTCACTGGTGTAGGCCGTGCCGCCATTGATGATGCAGTGCACATAGTCGTGGCAGGCCATATCCATCGGCGTGATACCCACCGTTCCCTCGTACTTCAGCAGGTCTTCGACCACCAGCGGGTGCAGGTTGGCGGCATTGGTGATGTATCCGCGTGGAGATACCTCAGTATAGGCCGAGCAGTGGTTCACCACCCAGATGTTTTCGTCGGTAGCTGCAGCTTCACGGGCACTGTGCATCATGTCGATCACTGTCTTTTGCTTGTTCTGCATGCGCTTCTGGTTGGTTGTCTTGTAGTAATCCTGCTTGTAGAGCTTGGCCTTGATTGTCTCGTCGTTCATGCTATACATGGCACAGTTGCGCTGGGCCTCGGGGTTGAGGTTCTCATCCACGTCGGGATCCTCGTCGGGCCAGTCACAGTAGACGATTGGGTAGTGGTTGATGGATTGCAGCGAGCGCAGGTCGTATCGGCTCAGCCACAGTATCTTACCTCGCATCTCACCCACGGTGATGTCCGGACGCCAGTTCTCGATGAACAGCCCCTGATACTTCGGCAGGCTGAGTACTTTGCTGAGCAGCGTTGGCCACTCTTTCTGGTCCTCCATACCGTTGTCGGCCTGCAGCTTGGCAATGAAGAACTCCGTCGGATGAGCCTTCAGGTAGGCTTGCATATCGTCAATGGTCTGCTCGAAGGTATAGTCGATCTCGCTGATACCGTGTGTCAGGCGCAGGATTCTCTTCTTTGCAGGGTCGGTGGCCAGGGTGTCGATGCTCACCACGGGGCGGATGTCAAAGAACCGCAGACCGTTGGCCATCTGCTCCTGTAATGTTGACACCTGGCTGATGGCCGTCAGGTTGAATACAAACTTCAGTGTGGGCTGGTAGAATCCCATACCGGTCATGGTGTCATGGGTGCCGGGGATACTCAGTTTACACACTTTGGCATCATCTCTCACCATACCCAACCAGTCGGTGATGGGAGTGGACAGGTCGTAGGGATGGACGATTTCGTCCTGATAGCCCTCCGAGAAGATGTAGGGTGAGTCGAGGGATACACCTTCAGTGTAGACTTTCTTCAAGTCCTCGTCCTCGCAACTGGTCATTGCTGTCGTGGCCGCTAAGGCCATGATGGCATACATTAGTTTTTTGCTCATAATTATTATTATTTGATTAATTTGATTGTTTGTCATGCGTTCTCATCATGGGCACTCATGTTCTTGATAAACAGATTGACAAGATGCTTCGTGATAAAAGTATGCCTGACGGCATGGCGCACCTTATCTGCGAATGCGTTTTCGTTGTCGGATGGATTAGCCGCCTTCGCCTCCGCTTCTTCCACCTGCTTCTCACGCTGATCTATCTTTGCGCGGAAGCTCGTTGAAACGTGATTATAAAGGTACGTATAGCATGGCACGGCAGCCTTCATAATATAAGGTGTAAGGAAGGTGGTCACCACACTGGATGCCACGATGATAGGATAGATGATGGGATTGAGAACACCCAGGCTGGTACCCAGTGAAGCGATAATGAACGAAAACTCGCCTATCTGCACAAACGAGAAGCTGGTCAGCATGGAGTCACGCATCGTCTGGCCGCCCCACCAGCAACCCAAGGTGCCAAAGAGAATCATTCCGACGACAATGACCAGGCTGACATAGACAATGCTCATCCAGTATTCAGACAGTGAAGACGGATCAATCAGCATGCCCACGGAGATGAAGAAGATGGCAGCGAAGACATTCTTCAGCGGTGTCATCAGCTTTTCAATACGATGCGACTCCGTTGTCTCAGCAAGGATAGAACCCATCACGAAAGCACCGAGTGCACTACTGAACCCTGCTTCTTCTGCCGTCAGCACCATACCCAGGCACAGACCCAAGGCGAGGATGATAAGCGTCTCGTCGTTCAAATGTTTTTTTAACATGCGTATCAGCGTCGGTATAATCAGTATTCCGCAGACGAACCATCCAGCCAGCGTAATGGCCAAATCAACAACTTTGCCGGCTAATTCGGCACCTTCGAACTGATGACGGATGGCAATACTTGAGAGCAATACCATCAGGACCACTGCCACCACATCCTCCACGATAAGGATGCTGGTCGCTCCCTTGACGAAACGCTCTTTGCTCATGCCTGCCTCGTCGATGGCCTTCATCACGATAGTGGTGCTCGACATACAAAGCATGCCTGCCAGGAAGAGTGAGTTGACCATATCAAACTTAGCATCCCATCCCACAAGGTAGCCCAGCGCCATCATGCCCACAATGATTGTCAAAGCGCCTATTGCCGCCACTTTGCCGCTACTGATAAGATTCTTCAGACGGAACTCCAGACCGATGCAGAACAACACAAACAGCACACCGATGTCGCCCCATTGCTTCACGTTGTCTGGATTCACAAGGGACTTACCAAACAGATGAGGACCGACTAATACACCTGCAACAATGTAACCCAGAACCACAGGCTGCTTTAACAACTTAAACAGAATACTGACTACAGCTGCTGTAATCATCAAAACATATAAATCTTGTACCATCTTATTTTGTCGTTTTAAATTAATGAATCGATATAAACAGTTAAGGCATATAATACTTGGTCAGGAAATAAGTTCTCTCCCAATCCACTATCTTTAGCTCGGATTCCTTGGCTGTATGGATGTCGTTCTCGTCGAGCACCATCACCTTCTTGTCCTCAAGGTCGTACAGTGGCCACTCCTTGGCTTTACCGTCAGGAGACTGGTCGGCAGTAAGCGACGGATTGCCCGTCTTGGCAAACTGTATCCACATCTTACGCACGGTCTTGCAGAATGTCTCGTCATACAATCTTCCCGTGAAGTCGTCGAGTTCCGGATGGGCAAACACCACTGACAACTCTGAGGCATGACCGGCTTTGATGAATGGCTGAGACGATTCCACCCTGTAGTAGTAGGTATATGACTTGCCACCTGCCTGGGTCTGCAGCTCGGACAGTCTGATTTGCGGTGCGACAAACATAATCTGACTGAACAGCTGGACGGAAGGTTCGTAGCTTTCGCCCTTGATGTCATTACACCAGCTCATCACCTGTTCCCTCTCCTTGTCCGTCAAACGCGCCAGTTCGCCCTCCATGCGGTTCTTGGCCCATGCGTTCCAGACATCCACACCGGTTGCTCCCAGGAAGGTGTTCATCTCGTCCTTGTTGCAGCCCTGCAGGAACGCTATGTCCTTTGCCGCTCCGTTGGCGTATGCCTCCCACGTGTCCAGTGGCAGGAAGCGGCCGTCCCTCTCCGGAAACGTAGGCATACCGAGTGTCTGATAAAATCCGAACAGGTCCGTCCACACTTCCGCAATCTTCTCTGCACTGACCTTTATAAGGTCGGAAACGGTCTTGCAGCCGAGTTTTTCCATCAACTTATCCGTAACGGCAATGGCCTGCTCCGGTGATCTCGTCTGACCAGGAGCACCACTCTGTGAGATGACACGCTTGAAATACTGATGAGAGCCCTTGACCAGCGGAAGTAGCGTACAACTTCCACCTCCAGCAGACTCGCCCCAGATGGTCACATTATCGGGATCACCGCCGAAGGCTGCAATATTCTCGTGAACCCACTTCAGCGCCTTAATCTGGTCCATGAGTCCCAGATTGGCAGCATCCTGATAGTCGTTACCGTCCGACAGGTGCGACAGATGCAGGAAACCGAAGAAGCTGACCCTGTACGTGATAGTCACAACAATCACGTCGGGGTTCTCTTTCACGAGCTTATGACAGTCATACTGAGGGTCAGTCGTTCCGCCGACCTCAAAAGCGCCACCGTAAATCCACACGATGACCGGCTTCTTTGCACCATCATCGTCCGACTTCCACAAGTTCAGATACAAGCAGTCCTCACCCATAGGATAAAGGGCTGCAGGGTCGCCCGGTGCCTGAACAGGGCTCTTTCCGTAATAATAGGCCTCATAGACCCCGTCGTTCGGCGTAACATCCACAGGAGCTTTCCAACGCATGTTGCCCACGGGCTGCTGACCCACAAAAGGAATACCCTTATAGGAAATGATGTTCTCCACCTTTTTGCCCACGAAGATGCCATTCACACACTTGGTGGCCAGCGATGCATCATAATTATGGTCGGCAATCGGCTTGTTCTCACCGTACTTAGCCATCAATTTCTCTTCAATCGCACTCATAGCATTATTTTTTAGTTATTTCTGTTGTATTTCGATAGATGAGTGCAAAGATACGAAGTTTTTCGCAAAACACAAAGAAAAAAAAGAGAAAAAGGGAGCGCCCCTTTTTTCCTCTTCCGCACTACCTTTGGTCGCTTCACACCTTTACCATTTGAAATTAATACGCCTTCGGTTCCCAAAAGATACCCTGATTTCTTTAAATTAAATGTCAAAAGTGAAAAACGGAGTAACCAAAATGGTTGCTCCGCTTTATGTCGTCCGCTATCGTACTCTTTTATGCTTTAAAGACTTCTTCGCCGTCCACGATGGTGGCTACGATATTAGCCTGTGCCACCTTCTCGATGTCGTCATGCAGGAAGTCGCAGTCGAATACTGTCATGTTGGCAATCTTATCGACCTCGATAGAACCCAGACGATGCTCCTGATGGAACTGGCGTGCAACGTTGATGGTCATAGCACGCAGCGACTGCTCGCGGGTGATAGCCTCCTTGAGATTACGAGGTTTGACACCGTCAATTCCCATGAATCCTGCTGGAACATTACGCTTCTCTGCCGTATAAATGCTGAACTTGATGTCCATCATCGGAGATACAGGATAGTCGGAGTGGAACACTACGTTGGCTCCAGCATCATAGAATGACTTGATAGGATAAGCCTGATCTGCCAATTCTTTACCTACATATGTAATTTCCTGGTCATAAACGCCTGGAACGGCTGGTGTCCACAATGGTGGAACTGCTGCTACCGAACCTGTTTCTGCCATACGACGGACATCCTCATCGGTCACGAAGTGCAGATGAGCCAGAACGTTACGCTGGTCCTTATTGCCAGTAATCTTTTCGGCATCCTCGATACATCCCAACATATAGTGTGTAGCACCACCACCTTCAGAGTGAACGTGTACGGACATACCTTCCTTGTTGGCCTCTGCAATCAGCTGCACCATCTTGTCGTGGTCGTTGTAGCGCTCTGCGCCGTGATAGCCAGGTGTGTCAAGGTAATCCTGGTTCTGCCAACCTGTATGAGCCTCTGTCACACCGTCGAGGAACGCCTTTGCTCCGATGATATGGAAATATTCACCACTCATCTCTGCACGCTGAGCAGCGATGCGGGCTATCTCTGTCTTTGCATCGGCATTATCAGTTACATACATCCATGCATAGGTGCGCAGCTTCAGCTTACCTTCTTGCTCAAGCTCATAGTATGCCTGGGGAGCAGCGCGATGTATAACTTCCGCACCAGCATCACCAACGGCAGTATAACCTTTGCTGAACGCAAACTCCTGCCAAGAGAGCAGATAATCCTTGATGTCTCTCACCGTAGTAGGCAACTTCGGTACGATTTCGAACAAAGGACCTTCACAGAGATAGCCGTCAGGTTCACCATTCTCATCTACATGAACCAAGTCATAACCCCATTTCTTGGCATACTCAGCATCAACGCCTGCCCATTCCAACGCCTTTGTATTGAGTAGCATAGAGTGTCCGCCGCCTGTTTGCATAAAGAGCGGTTTGTCAGAACAAATCTCGTCCAGAAATGACTTGGTGACGTATTCTTCATTTTCAACCCAACCGGCTGCTACGTAGAAGTCACGTTGCGGATTCTTCGCAATAAATTCTTTGATAATCTCTCGATATTTCGGATAATTTGTTAAGCCTGCCGCCATCAAGTTCGCCTGTCCGATAGCACGTTCTCCGGCAAAGCTGCCGTGACAGTGGGACTCAATGAAACCTGGATAGATAAAGTTGTTGCCATAGTCCAGCACCTTTGCGTCGGCACCAGCAAGTTTCTTTGCTTCCTCTACGTCTCCGATATATGAGAATATGCCGTTCTTAACTACTGCAGCCTTGGCAAAAGGCCTTTTTTCATCAACCGTAATGATGTTGCCGAGAATAATAGTCTGTTTCATAATGCTAATATTTATAGTTATGTGAAGGTAATATCCTCGAAAATAAACTGTTCTTAGTTCATCGTCTCTGCTTGCAAAGATACTATTATTTTTTGAAATATGAGAAAAGCTTGGCTCAAAATTTGCACGAATCGAAGATTTTTCGTATATTTGCACGAATTTTTCCCGATAACTACATAAAAATGGACGACGAAATAAAAGACCCGATTTCTGAGAGCGAAGAAAGCACAGAAGGTACAGAAGGCACTGAGAACACCGAAGGTGCCGAGGCGCATTCAGACTATACACCCGTAAACCGCTTCGATGCAGCAGCAGTACACCACCTGAGCGGCATGTATCAGAACTGGTTTCTGGATTATGCATCGTATGTCATCCTGGAGCGTGCCGTCCCACATATCGAGGACGGACTGAAGCCCGTGCAACGCCGTATCCTGCATTCGATGAAGCGCATGGACGACGGACGATACAACAAGGTGGCCAACATCGTGGGACACACCATGCAGTTTCACCCCCACGGTGACGCCTCTATCGGTGACGCATTGGTGCAGATGGGCCAGAAGGACCTGCTGATAGACACGCAGGGAAACTGGGGTAACATCCTGACAGGCAACAGGGCTGCTGCTCCACGATATATCGAGGCGCGCCTCAGCAAGTTTGCGCTGGACACCGTGTTCAACCCAAAGACTACGGAATGGCAGATGTCGTACGATGGCCGGAACAAGGAGCCTATCACACTTCCCGTCAAATTCCCGCTGCTGTTGGCACAGGGGGCAGAGGGTATTGCCGTAGGATTGTCGTCGAAGATTCTTCCCCATAACTTCGTGGAGTTGTGCGACGCCGCTATCGCCTATCTGCACGGCGAGGAGTTCCACCTCTATCCAGATTTTCCCACCGGCGGTTCCATCGACGTCTCGAAATATAACGACGGACAGCGAGGTGGTTCGCTGAAGATACGTGCCAAGATAGAGAAACTGGACAACAAGACACTGGTAATCCGCGAGATTCCGTTCTCGAAGACTACAGAGACCATCATAGACTCCATCCTAAAGGCTATTGACAAAGGGAAGATCAAGGCCCGCCATGTGGAGGACCTTACCGCCTCAAAGGTGGAGATACAGGTGCAACTGGCTCCCGGTGTGTCGAGCGACAAGACGTTGGATGCTCTCTACGCCTTCTCCGACTGCGAAATCAACATATCACCAAACTGTTGTGTGATTGAGGACAACAAACCGCAATTCCTCACGGTGAGTGACGTGCTTCGCCATTCCACAGACCGCACCAAGGACCTGATACGCCAGGAACTGGAAATCCGAAAGGGTGAGCTGATGGAGCAGCTGCATTTCTACTCGCTGGAGAAGATATTCATCGAGGAGCGTATCTATAAAGACAAGAAATTTGAACAGGCACCCACCATTGATGCCGTTTGCGAACATATCGACGAGCGACTGACTCCCTTCTACCCGCAACTGATTCGAGAGGTCACCAAAGACGACATTCTGAAATTGCTGGAAATCAAGATGCAGCGCATCCTGAAGTTCAACAAGGACAAGGCCGACGAGCTGATGGCACGCATCAAGGCCGAGATAGAGGAGATAGACCGCGACTTGGCCAACCTCGTGGAGGTGACGGCACAGTGGTTCCAGTTCCTGAAGGACAAGTATGGCAAGGACCATCCGCGACTGACTGAGATACGCAACTTCGACACCATCGAGGCTACCAAGGTGGTGGAAGCCAACCAGAAACTGTACATCAACCGGCAGGACGGCTTCATCGGTACTAGCCTGAAGAAGGACGAGTTCGTGTGCAATTGCTCAGATATCGACGACCTGATTATTTTCTATAAAGACGGTAAGTTCAAAATTGTGCGCGTTGCCGACAAGCTGTTCGTAGGCAAGAACATTATCTGGGTGGATGTGTTCAAGAAGAACGACCAGCGCACCATCTACAATGCCGTCTATCGTGACGGTCCCAAAGGTTACTACTACATCAAGCGCTTCAACGTATCGTCTGTCACTCGCGACCGTGAATACGACATCACGGCTGGCACCAAGGGCTCGCGGGTGGTCTATTTCACATCTAATCCCAATGGCGAGGCAGAGGTTATCAAGGTAACACTAGACCCAGCACCCAAGATGAAGAAGGTGTTCTTCGACAAAGACTTCTCCGAGGTGATGATTAAAGGACGTAGTGCAAAGGGTAATCTGCTGACGAAGTATCAGATACACCGCATCGGCATGAAGAGCCGAGGACACTCCACACTGGGAGGCCGCAAGGTTTGGTACGACCCCGACGTGAACCGCCTGAACTACGATGAGCACGGACAACTGCTGGGCGAATTCTTTGACGGCGACCAGATATTGGTCATCCTCAAGAATGGTGACTATTACCTCACCAACTACGATCCCAACAACCACTTCGAGGACAACATCCAGCGCATCGAGAAATATGCAGCCGATAAGGTATGGACCTGCGTACTCTTTGACGCTGACAATCAAGGATATCCGTACATCAAACGATTCCTCATGGAGGCTACCAAACGCAAGCAGAATTTCATCGGCGAGAATGCCAACTCACTGCAGTTGCTGCTCACCGACACGTTCTACCCCCGCCTGCAGATAACCTATGGTGGCAATGACGCATTCCGAGGCGCAGAAGAGATTGACGCTGAGCAGTTTATCTCCGTCAAAGGATTCAAGGCCAAGGGTAAGCGACTCACCACCTTCCAGCTGGAAAAGATAGAAGAGCTGGAGCAACTGCGATTCCCTGAGCCAACTAAAAGCACGGAAAACGCAGACAATGAAGAGGAAGAGGAAAACCTGGATCCCGATGCAGGTAAGAGTCAGCAACAGGTGATAGACGAGTTGACGGGTCAGCTTACCATTAATTTCTTCCCCGATGAAGACGAGTAATATTGAAATGGAAAAACTCGACCTTGGTCGCTTCGTACCTTTAGGCCGAAGAATAAGAAATGCCAAAAGCTCTTTTTGGCATAGTACTATTCTTCATTATTCATTGGCATTACTCATTACTCATTTCTCATTTCTCATTTGCAATGCCCAGTCTGACGATAGTATAAAGGTGATCACCAATAGTCAGATGATAGGCATTGGTGGCACGAATGTGCTCGACACCTATCTGTCGGCGGAACACTTCAAGGGCTTTGGAGCAAGCTATCTATCACACACAGAGCGGCAACGCACGGCAAGCCGATGGTCAACCATCGTGGAGCATGAGGCAAACCTCTCCACCGTCAAGGATCGTGTTAACAAGAAAAGCGAGCTGGAGGGTGCCTATAACCTCTATTGGGGAAAGTTATATAGCTGGCAGCTGATGGACGGGAAGTTACGTCTGCAGGCAGGTGGAGTACTGAATGCCTCATTGGGATTTATCTATAACACATCTAATTCCAACAACCCCGCTCAGGCACGTGCCCACTTGAACATCATGCCCACGGTAGCAGCGGCTTATCGCTTCCAGCTATTCGGAAAGAAGGTGCTGGCGCGCTATGAGGCAAACCTGCCACTGGCGGGTGTGCAGTTCTCGCCCAACTATGGACAGTCGTACTACGAGATTTTCTCACGTGGAAACTACGACCATAATATCGTGCCTACCACGTTTGTATGTGCCCCCGAGTGGCGACACCTGTTCACCCTCGACACTCCCATCAACCGTAAGTATTCCATCCGAATAGGCTATCTGGGTAACATGCAGCAGTCAAAAGTCAACGGACTACGCCAGCATATCTATACCCACCGCTTCATCATCGGCTTTACCAAACGTTTTTCTCTCATTTCTCACGCCTTATGAAAAAGTATCTAGTCTATCTGGTTTCATTTGTCCTTCTAACATCCTGCGTAGATGCCGAAGAACGTCAGAACAGTCCAACGGGAAATTTCGAGGCGCTATGGCAGATCTTGGACGAGCACTATTGCTTCTTTGACTATAAGCAACACGAATACGGACTCGACTGGAACGAGGTATATCATAAATATAAGGTACGCGTGGATGACAACATGAACGAAGATCAGTTGTTCGAAGTATTGTGCAACATGCTAAGCGAGTTGCGCGATGGACACGTGAACCTCACCTACTCGATGGACTACGGACGCTATTGGGCGTGGCAAGAGGCTTACCCAAAGAATTTCAACGACTCGCTGGAGCGACGCTATCTGGGTACAGACTACAAGATAGCCAGCGGACTTCGTTACCGCATACTCGACGACAACATCGGATATATTCGCTATGAATCCTTCCAACAGCCTATTGGCGAAGGTAATCTGGACGACGTCTTAGCATATCTGGCTCTCTGCAGAGGCCTCATCATCGACATCCGAAACAATGGTGGCGGAGACCTGACCACTGCAGAGCTCTTGGCAGCACGCTTTGTACATGAGAAAACACTCGTAGGCTATATGCAGCATAAAACGGGAACAGGGCATAGCGACTTCTCGGATATGGAACCGCAATACCTTGAACCTTCACGGAATATTCGGTGGCACAAGGGCGTCTGCGTGCTGACCAACCGTAGTGTTTTTAGCGCTGCCAATACATTTGCCGTCATGATGCGCGCCCTTCCTAATGTCAAAATAGTTGGCGACCACACGGGAGGAGGTAGCGGAATGCCTATGAGCAACTCGCTGCCCAACGGATGGAGCGTACGCTATTCTGCCTGTCCGATGTACGACCGAGACCGCCAACAGACGGAGTTCGGCATAGTCCCCGACATCCAGGTATCCATAGGCACATCCGAAGATGATGAAATCATAGAAACGGCAAGAAAACTACTCGTGAAGTAAATTTTTTCACTATTCACTTTTCATTATTCACTTTTTTTTCGTAACTTTGCACCCACTTTAGCGCCTGTGGCGGAATTGGTAGACGCGCTAGACTTAGGATCTAGTGTCTCGCGACGTGCAGGTTCGAGTCCTGTCAGGCGCACAAAGGTCGGCATAGCTCAGCTGGTTAGAGTATCACCTTGACATGGTGGGGGTCCTTGGTTCGAGTCCAAGTGTCGACACACGAAAAAAGAGAGCTTGCAGGCTCTCTTTTTGGTTATCAATGTGTGCACGCTCTTACTTCTCTTCCTTCTTGGGCTCGTAACGTACTGTTAGCGTTGGGGTATAAGTATTCTCCAAGATAACGGAGATGAAGCCATCGGAAGTATCAAAGTTAGCCACCTTGTGGTCGTCCTTCAATATAGGACAGTCGGGCCATGCCTCCAAGTCTTTCTCCAGTCCGTCACGAATCTGCTGCCACAACATGCGAGTACTGTCATTGCTGCTGGCCAGGTAACTCTCCTGGATAACCTGCAGCTTGTCACCCGAAAAGGCAGCAAGCACACGGATGGGTTCCTGCGGATTGGCGAAGACTACCGTACGACCACTGTCGGAAGCGGCACTGTCAACGGCATATCCACGAGCATTCATCGAGTCAACAAACTCGGCGACAGGCATTGTGAAAGCCAAACCACGATAGTTAAAAGGAGCCTTCGGTTGCTTTGAGCAAGCCACGAAAGCCATCATAACCACCAGGACAAAAACCAATTTCTTCATATCGTACACTGTTTAAAAACGATTATTTCACATTACCTACCTTAATCAGGTACTCACCAATCTGAACAGCATTGAGGGCAGCACCCTTGCGAATCTGGTCGCCTGAGAGCCAAAAGGTCAGTCCGTTCTCGTCGCTAAGATCCTTACGGACACGACCTACGAAGACGTCATCTTTGCCAGCAGTCTCCAGCGGCATAGGATAGACGAGGTTGGCAGGGTCATCGACCAACGTACATCCGGGAGCAGCGGCAATCGCCTTCTGGGCTTCTTCCACGCTGATGGGGCGCTCTGTCTCAATCCAAACGGACTCTGAATGAGAACGCAGGGAAGACACACGGACACACATAGCCGAGCACTTGGCGTCGGTATGCATAATCTTACGCGTCTCATTGTACATCTTCATCTCCTCCTTGGTATAGCCATTGGGCTGGAAGACATCAATCTGAGGAATGACGTTATAGGCCAGCTGATGAGGGGACTTCTTGATGGTCTTCACCTCGCCGTCTTCTACCATCTCCTTATACTGCTGTTGCAATTCTGCCATAGCAGCGGCACCGGCGCCGGAGGCACTTTGATAAGAGCTGACGTGGATGCGCTTGATGTGGCTGATATTCTCCAAAGGCTGAAGCACGACAACCATCATGATAGTGGTGCAGTTGGGGTTGGCAATGATGCCACGGGGGCGCTTCAGAGCATCCTCTGCATTACACTCTGGAACGACCAAGGGTACATCGTCGTCCATACGGAAGGCTGATGAGTTGTCTATCATCACAGTACCATACTTGGTGATGGTCTCGGCAAACTCCTTAGAAGTGCCGGCACCAGCAGAAGTAAAGGCAATATCAATGTCCTTGAAATCATCGTTATGCTGGAGCAGTTTTACTGTCAACTCCTTACCACGGAAGGTATATTTGGTGCCGGCACTACGCTCAGAGCCAAACAACACCAGTTCGTCCATGGGGAAATTTCTCTCGTCGAGGAGTCTCAGGAACTCCTGACCTACGGCACCAGAGGCACCCACAATAGCTACTTTCATAAGTCTAATTTTTCTTGATCAATTAATTTCCGGCTGCAAAGGTACTAAATAATTCATAATTAATAATTCATAATTCATAATTATTTTCGTACCTTTGCACCAGAAATGCAGATTTTAAGTACATATTTCCCCATTGAAAGTCCCACGCTGATATTCTTTGTGGTGCTGCTCATCATCCTACTGGCCCCTATCATCATGGGTAAGCTGCGCATCCCGCACATCATCGGCATGGTGTTGGCAGGTGTGCTGATTGGCGAACATGGACTGAACATTCTGTCGCGCGACTCTTCGTTTGAACTGTTTGGAAAGGTAGGACTGCTTTACATCATGTTCCTGGCAGGACTGGAGATGGACATGGAGAGTGTGAAGAAGAATTCGCAGCGCTTTCTCTATTTCGGAATCATGACATGCATGATACCGTTGATACTGACTTACGTGATGGCTAGCTGGCTATTGGACTATTCGACCACAGCTTCGTTCTTGCTGGGATGTATCATGGCATCAAACACGCTGATAGCCTACCCTATCATCAGTCGCTACGGACTGCAACGCGACTCCAGCGTTATGCTCAGCGTTGGATCGTCAATGCTGTCGCTTTTTATGGCTCTACTGATGCTGGCCGCCCTTGCCGCCTCCTATGGTGAGGATGTAGGCTTCGGGTTCTGGGTTGGGTTTCTGTTGAAGTTCCTCTTGTTTTGCGGAGGAAGCGTATGGCTGATACCCAAGATAACACGTTACTTCCTACGCCGATATAGTGACGCTGTGATGCAGTATATCTTTGTACTCTCGGTGATGTTCCTGTCTGCAGCATGCTCAGAAGCCATTGGTGTGGAGGGCATTGTCGGTGCCTTCATCTCGGGACTTATTTTAAATAGGTATATTCCACATGTGTCACCCCTGATGAATCGCATCGAGTTTATCGGCAATGCTCTGTTCATACCCTACTTCCTGATTGGTGTGGGCATGCTGATCAACATAAGAACCTTGTTTGAGGGCACTCACATGCTGTGGGTTGTGGCTTTAATAGCCTTCTTCGGAACCTTCGGCAAAGCTGTGGCTGCCTACCTGTCAAGTTTGTTGTTCCGACTGCCGAAGTCTTCTGGCCACATGATGTTCGGACTGACCTGCGCCCATGCAGCGGGAGCCATTGCTATGGTGATGGTAGGCATGCGACTGGAAATAAGTCCTGGAGTATATCTGGTGAATAATGAGATGCTGAACGGCGTCATCATCATGATTCTCATCACCTGCATCATCAGCACGATGATGACGGAACATGCGGCCAAGCAAATCATATTGCAAGAGAGTGCACAATTACAGTCAAACAAGAAAAGGGACGATGATGAAAAGATACTGCTTTGCGTGAAATATCCTGATATAGCGCCGCAACTGCTGGAATTAGCCATCATGATGCGAAATCAGAAACAGGATAGGGAAATAGTAGCACTGAACGTGGTTTATGACGACCATGCTGCCAGCCAGCACCGCATGCAGGGGTTAAGGCTGCTGGAAATGCTTCAACAGCGTGCAAGTTCTATAGATGTAAGAATGCAGACACAGGTGAGACTGGCTACCAACATTGCCAACGGCATCAAGCACGCATTCCGTGAGTTTGGTGCTTCGGAAATCATCATGGGTATGCATGTCCATACAGAGGTGAATCCCAAATTCTGGGGTGACTTCATCCAAAGTCTTTACAACGGACTAAACCGGCAGATAGTGCTGACCCGCTTCGTGCAACCTCTGAATACGCTACGTCGCATACAAGTCGTTGTGCCAAGTAGAGCAGAGTTTGAGCCAGGCTTCCGCCGTTGGCTAGAGCGATTGGCAAGGATGGCCAGCAACCTGGATTGCAGGATACAATTTCATGGACGGGAGGAGTCATTGGTACTGATTAAAGAATATATCAACAACCACCATAGCAGCGTAAGAGCAGAATACACGTTTATGGCTCACTGGAACGAATTGCCCAAACTAGCCGAACAGGTCAGTGAAGACCACATGTTCGTAGTGATTACAGCCCGTAAAGGAACTATCTCGTACAAAACGGCCCTGGAAAGGCTACCTAACGAGCTGATGAAACACTTTTCCGGTAAGAATCTCATGATAATCTTCCCTGACCAATATGGTACACAGAAGGAAGAAAGCATGACCTTCACGGCTGCTCAGCACCAGGAAGAGAATAGTATCTATACGATGATAGCGCGTTGGATTCATTCTAAAAAGGCCCAGCAAAACTGAAAGCATAACAAAAAGGAGGTAAGAAATGTAAAAGTTGGAAAAAGGAAGAAATATGATAGAAATAAAGAATATACGCAAGAGCTTTGGAGAATTGGAGGTGCTGAAAGGCATCGACCTCACTATTGACAAGGGCGAGGTGGTTAGCATTGTCGGACCAAGCGGTGCAGGAAAGACCACCCTACTCCAGATTATCGGCACCTTGGATTATCCTGACAGCGGCTCGGTTTGCTTCGACAATATCGATGTCACTAAACTATCGCAGAAGAAACTGGCGGATTTCCGCAATCGCCACATCGGATTTGTATTCCAATTTCACCAGCTGTTGCCCGAATTTACAGCACTAGAAAACATTATGATACCTGCCTATATTGCAGGCACCTCAACGAAAGAGGCACGACAGCGTGCAGAAGAGTTGCTGCAATTCATGGGACTTAACAATCGCGGGCATCATAAACCCAACGAACTGAGTGGTGGCGAGAAACAGCGTGTGGCAGTGGCACGTGCTCTGATGAACAATCCTTCTGTGATATTAGCCGACGAGCCCAGTGGTTCGCTGGATTCAAAGAATAAAGAAGAACTCCACCAGTTGTTCTTCGAACTCCGTGACAAATATGGACAGACTTTCATCATCGTGACACACGATGAACAATTAGCAGCCATCACAGACCGAACCATCCACATGCGTGACGGTCTGTTGGAACTCCCATCTGCCCTATCAGACCCATCTGCCCCATCAGACTCATTAGCCCCATCAGCCCTATGATTACCCTCGGCGATTACAATACCCTCAGAATAGTAAAGAGCGTTGACTTCGGAATGTATTTAGACGGAGGCGACGACGGTGAGATACTGCTCCCTTCCCGCTATGTACCGGAAGGTGCTAAAGTGGGACAAGAGATAGAGGTGTTCATCTACTTGGATCAAGACGAGAAATTGATTGCCACCACCCTACATCCTTTTGTCAAAGTGGGAGAGTTTGCATGGTTAGAGTGCGCCTGGACTAACGAGTATGGCGCCTTTCTGAACTGGGGACTGATGAAGGACCTGTTCTGTCCTTTCCGCGAACAAAAGCAGCGCATGAAGAAAGGCGAAAGGTATTATGTCTATGTACTGGAGGATGAAAAGACCCACCGCTTGATGGCTACCGCCAAGGTGGAACGTTACCAGAAGCATACCGGCTATGAGAGGGCTCTGGATTTCTCTGACGAACTGCTGCGATATCTGCAAGAAAATGGTGGACACTGTGACCTAGGCGACAAGAGCGATGCAGACCTAATAGCAGAGCGTTTCAAAGTATCGAAGAAAGTCTATAAAAAAGCAGTCGGCGACTTATACCGCCGCCGACTGATAACTATTTCTGATGAGGGTATCACCCTCGTTTAAAACTCAGCACTCTTTGGAGTACGTGGGAACGGAATCACATCACGGATGTTCTGCATTCCCGTCACGAATAGGATGAGACGCTCGAAGCCAAGACCGAAACCTGCGTGTGGACATGAGCCCCAACGACGAGTGTCGATATACCACCACAAGTGGGTCTTATCCATCTCGCGGCGATTAATCTCGCCCATAAGCTTGTCGTAGCTCTCCTCACGAACAGAACCACCGATAATCTCACCAATCTGTGGGAAGAGCACATCGGTGCCCTGCATCGTAGGACCAGGAGCCACAGCACCCTTATAACCTACACTACCCTCGCCCTGTGCTTCATTCTGCTTCATGTAGAACGACTTGAAGGCACGTGGATAGTCGGTCATGATGACTGGCTTTTTGAAATGCTCTTCAACGAGGTAGCGTTCGTGCTCACTGGCAAGATCGTCGCCCCAGTTGCAGGGGAACTCAAACTTCTTACCATTCTTGATAGCCTCCTGAAGGATATTAATACCCTCAGTATAGGGAAGACGCACGAAGGTGTCCTTCAACACGCCCTCCAGACGTTCTATCAGCGTCTTGTCTATCATCTGATTCAAGAACTGCAGGTCGTCCTTACAATTGTCAAGTGCCCAACGTACGCAGTACTTGATGAAGTCTTCCTCAAGGTCCATCAGCTCTTCCTGGTCGAGGAAGGCAACCTCAGGCTCTACCATCCAGAACTCAGCCAAGTGGCGTGGCGTGTTACTATTTTCTGCACGGAACGTAGGTCCGAAGGTATAGATGGCACCAAGCGCAGTAGCACCCAACTCACCCTCCAGTTGACCAGAGACGGTCAGCGAGGTCTGCTCGCCGAAGAAGTCGTCGTCGTAGATAATCTTACCGTTCTCGTCCTTCTTCAGGTCATAGAGATTCTTGGTAGTTACCTGGAACATGTTTCCTGCTCCCTCACAGTCGCTGGCGGTAATCAGCGGGGTGTGGAAATAGAAGAAGCCGTGCTCATGGAAGTAGGTGTGGATAGCCATCGCCATGTTGTGACGGATGCGCATCACAGCACCAAAGGTATTGGTACGCAGACGCATGTGGGCGTTCTTACGCATCACCTCAAAACTTTGACCCTTCTTCTGCATGGGGTAGTCGTTGCCGCAAAGACCATAAACCTCCAACTGGGTGGCCTGGATCTCTGATGACTGACCAGCGCCCTGACTCTCCACCAAGATACCCTCGGCACAGATGCAGGCACCCGTGGTGATATCCTTCAGCACCTGCTCGTCAAACTTAGCAGGGTCAACGACAATCTGCACATTCTTGATGGTAGAACCGTCGTTGAGGGCAATGAAATCAACAGCCTTTGAACTGCGATGCGTGCGCACCCAGCCTTTTACGCAGACCTCTTTTCCATATTCTGTGCTTTTCAGCACATCAATTATCTTTGTTCTTTTCATATTATTAATTAATCATTATTCGTAAGCTCCCATACGCAGGCGGTCAACTTCCTCCTCGGTGAGATAGCGCCAGTCACCACGACGCACATTCTTCTTGGTCAGACCAGCAAACTGTACACGGTCGAGTTTTACGACCTTATAGCCCAGACTTTCGAAGATACGGCGTACGATACGATTCTTACCAGAGTGAATCTCAATGCCTACCTGTTTCTTATCAGTATCACTTGCATACTCAATAGCATCAGCCTTGATATCGCCATCATCCAGCGTGATACCCTCTGCAATCTGCTGCATATCATGAGCCGTAACAGCCTTGTCGAGATATACGTGATATATCTTCTTCTTCAGGAACTTCGGGTGTGTCAGCTTAGAAGCCAGGTCACCATCGTTGGTTAGCAACAGAACACCTGTCGTGTTGCGGTCCAGACGACCTACGGGATAGATACGCTCAGAACAAGCATTCTTCACAAGGTCCATCACGGTCTTACGCTGCTGAGGATCATCACTTGTCGTTACATAATCCTTGGGCTTGTTCAGCAATACATAAACCTTCTTCTCCATAACCACAGGCTGATCGTGGAACTTCACCTCGTCAGTGCGAAGCACCTTTGTGCCCAACTCCGTTACTATCTCACCATTGACGGTGACAACACCTGCCTGGATAAACTCATCAGCCTCACGACGGCTGCAGACACCGGCATTAGCCAAAAACTTGTTCAGGCGAATGGGCTCATTGGGATCGAAGTTCTCCTCCTTGTATTCAATACGCTTCTTCATGCTATATTTAGCATTGGGATCGTAGCCAGGAGTATGCTGACGATAATTGTTGGGACGTTGCTGATAGCCACCGCGCTGCTGGTAACCACCGCGCTGAGGACCATAACCGCCCTGCTGACGGGGCTGATAGCCACCACGAGGCTGTCCGTATTCGCCCTGCTGACCATACTGAGGACGGGGCTGATAGCCACCTTCACCCTCCTGCTGATTATAGCGAGGACGATAGCCTTGCTGCTGACCATACTGTGGACGGGGACGGTAGCCTTGCTGCTGACCATACTGCTGACGAGGACGAGGCTGATATCCACCCTCGTTATTATAATTATTACGAGGACGATAGCCACCATGCTGAGGAGCTGCACTCTGCAAGCCTGCGCCAAAGCCCTCTGGACGGAAACCTCCCTCGTCTTGATTCTGATTACGATTATACCCGCCCTGTGTTGTGTAAGGACGTGGCTGATGAATACGTGGACGTGGTGAGCGTCCCGGACGATAACCTTGATAGCCACTCTCGTGACCTGCTGTGTTTTGCTGCTCATTAGTCAGCTCTTCATTCTTCTTTTCTTCCAATTCCATAATCTTGTACGTTTTAAGGAGCGCCTCACGGCTCTCTGTTTGTGTTGTTGATAATGTATTAAAAGTCTCTTAATTAAATTCCTGTATAATTCATTGGCGTAATAGCCATCAATTCTTCCTTCACTTCGTCGCTGACCTCCAAGCCCTGAATAAATTCATGGATGGTCTCTTCCGTCATTTTCTGGTTGGTACGTGTCAAAGCCTTCAGTGCCTCGTAGGGATTCGGATAAGCCTCACGGCGGAGAATGGTTTGGATGGCTTCGGCTACCACAGCCCAAGTGTTATCCAAGTCCTCCTGCAACTTAGCCTCATTGAGAATCAGTTTGCGGAGTCCCTTCAGCGTACTCTGAATAGCAATAAGGGCATGACCCATGGGAACACCCACATTGCGAAGCACAGTCGAGTCGGTCAGGTCGCGCTGCAAACGGCTTACAGGCAATTTCTGTGCCAGGAATCCCAGCACGGCATTGGCCATTCCCATGTTACCTTCCGAATTCTCGAAATCAATGGGATTAACCTTATGGGGCATAGCGCTTGAACCAACCTCACCGGCCTTAATCTTCTGCTTGAAATACTCCATCGAGATATACATCCAGAAGTCACGGTCCAAATCGATGATAATCGTATTGATACGGCGCATCGCATCGAAGATGGCACCCAACCAGTCG
>ODAI011644018.1_pt1 | contig 38460 bp, 29 predicted proteins | sample 1539321 | NCBI WGS metagenome assembly ODAI01 (sample SAMN02144231, study PRJEB22623) | gut metagenome | biome: sheep rumen | host: Ovis aries | place: New Zealand
AAGGGCGAAAATGCTAAGGTTGCAGTTAGAAATATTAGAAGAGATGCAAACGATGCATTTAAGAAACAGAATAAGGCTAACGAAATTTCAGAAGATGAATTAAGTGATATTGAAGATGATATTCAGAAACTTACTGACAAGTTTGTTAAGAAGGTAGAAGAAATTATCGAAGATAAGTCAAAAGAAATTCTTACAGTTTAATTATAAGGCGGTTTTAAATGTCAGAAGAATTAAATGTGCCACAGCATGTGGCAATTATACTTGATGGAAATGGCAGATGGGCTAAGAAAAGACATCTGCCTAGAAATATGGGGCATGCGGCAGGTGCTAAGACAGTAGAACAGATATGTGAAGATGCTTGGGATTTAGGTATTAAGTACTTAACTGTTTATGCGTTTTCAACAGAAAACTGGAATAGACCTGATGATGAAGTAAAAGCACTTATGAAACTTTTAAGAAATTATCTTAAGAACTGTGAAAAAAGAGCGAATGATAATGACATGAGAGTTAGAGTCATTGGTGATTTATCACGCCTTGATGAAGATATTAGAGATACTATTCTTCATCTTGAGGAAGTTACTGCAAAGAACGGTGGCCTTAATTTTACAATTGCCATTAACTATGGAAGCAGGGATGAGATTATTAGAGCCATAAAGAGAATAAGTGCAGATGGTAAGGATGGCAAAATCAATATTGATGATATTGATGAAAAGATGTTTAGTTCATATCTTGATACAGATGATATGCCAGATCCAGACTTACTTATTAGAACCAGTGGAGAAGAAAGATTATCTAATTACCTATTATGGCAGTTAGCATATACTGAGTTTTATTTTACTGATTGTTTATGGCCTGATTTTAATAAGAAAGAGCTTGAAAAAGCAATAGAAATTTATTCGTCTAGAAACAGACGATTCGGAAAGGTATAAGGTAATTCTTATGTCTGCAATTGGAAAACTTTTTAGCAAGTCCACTATGGTAAGACTATTTAGTGGAATTATACTTGTTTTAATTGCAATATTTACAGTTCACTTAGGTGGAGATGTTTTATATGTAACAACACTTTGCGTTTCATTAGTAGGTTTGTTTGAATTATATAGAGCATTTTCGATTGAAAAAAAGAAGATTGCATTTGCTGGATATGCAGCAGCAATTATGTATTATTTTTTAATTAGGGATAATGCGTACAATGAATATACAATGATTCTAATGGTATTATCTCTTATGTTTGTATGTGTGTTATATGTTTTAACGTATCCAGAATTTAAACCAGCTGAGATAGCATTTGTTATGTTTGGTCTTTTATATGTACCTGTTATGCTTTCGTACGTATATAAGGTTAGAATAGCAAATGGTGGAAGATATATCGTATGGCTTATTTATTTATGTTCATGGGGATGTGATACCTTTGCATACATATTTGGTGTTATGTTTGGAAAGCATAAGATGGCACCAGTATTAAGTCCAAAGAAAACAGTTGAAGGAGCAATAGGTGGTGTGTTTGGAAGCTGCTTATGTGGATTCTTATATGCTTTATATGTAGGAGATAAGATTAATTCAACTGTTGATATTAGAATTATGTTTGTTGTTGTATGTTTCTTTGGATCATTCATCTCAATGGTTGGAGATTTAGCTGCATCAGCTATTAAGAGACATATGCAAATCAAGGATTATGGTACATTAATCCCTGGACATGGTGGAATTATGGATAGATTTGATAGTGTCATTTTTACAGCTCCACTTATTTGGATATTAGTGGAATTTATGAAATAATTCTTAGTTGCAAAATGATACTAAGTTAGTGTGGAATTATAATAAGTTTAGTATATAAACATAATGGTGGAACAATGAATATTAAGAAGAATATTTCAATCTTAGGAAGCACTGGTTCAATAGGAACTCAGTGCTTAGAGATTGTTGATGATAATGATGATTTAAATGTGGTAGCTCTATCAGCAGGTAGTAACGTTACATTGCTATGTGAGCAGGCCGTTAAGTATAAACCTGAAATTGTTTGTATTTATGATGATAGTAAGGTTACAGATGTAAAGGATAAATTAAAAGATACTGATATTAAGGTTGTATCTGGAATGGATGGTTTAATTGAAATTGCAACGGTTGAAAGTGCAGATGTTGTACTTACATCTGTTGTTGGAATGATTGGAATTAAACCAACAATCGCAGCTATTAATGCAGGTAAGGACATAGCTCTCGCTAATAAGGAAACTTTAGTTTGCGCAGGGCATATTATTATGCCTTTAGCTAGAAAAAAGGGTGTTAAGATTTTACCAGTTGATAGTGAACATAGTGCTATTTTCCAGTCGTTAAATGGAGAAAGCAATGAGAAAATAGATAAAATTTTACTTACAGCTTCAGGTGGACCATTTAGGGGTTATACAAGAGAACAGATGAAAAATGTTACACTTGCAGATGCGCTTAATCATCCAAACTGGAGTATGGGTAAAAAAATTACCATTGATTCTTCTACAATGGTAAACAAGGGTCTAGAAGTCATGGAGGCTAGATGGTTGTTTGATGTTTCTATTGATGACATAGAAGTTGTAATTCAGCCACAAAGTTTAATTCATTCCATGGTTCAATATGTTGATGGTGCCATAATAGCACAGCTTGGTACACCGGATATGAGATTACCAATTCAATATGCGCTTTTCTATCCAGAAAGAAGATTTTTAAAAGGTGATAGAGTAGATTTTAAGACTTTAAAATCAATAACATTTGATACACCTGATCTTGATAATTTCAAAGGATTATATTTAGCACTTGCTGCGGCAAGACGTGGTGGAAATATTCCAACTGCATTTAATGCAGCGAATGAACTTGCAGTTAGTAAGTTTTTAAATGAAGAGATTAAATATCTAGAGATTGTTGATCTTATTGAATATGTTATGAATAATATTGAGTTTATAGATAATCCAGATGTTGATCAGATACTTGATACAGAGAAGAAGGCATATGAATTGATTAATGAGAAATTAGATAACGATAGGAAATGATTAATAAATGAAAAAAATGAAAATTAGGATTAAAGAGGAGATTTAATGCTAAAGTAAGGAGCAATGATGCAAAGAATAATTAGTATACTAATAGCAATTTTGATTTTTAGTATTCTTGTAATATTCCATGAATTTGGTCATTTTATTGTGGCTAAAAAAAGTGGGATAAAGGTACTTGAGTTTTCGGTCGGAATGGGACCAAGAATTTTTTCAAAACAGAAAGGTGAAACACTTTATAGCATAAAGGCATTACCACTTGGTGGTTCTTGTATGATGTATGGTGAAGATGAGGATGAGGAAAAATTGGATTCCGAGAAAGACCGGGCATTTGGTAGTAAGTCCGTATGGGCAAGAATAGCAGTAGTTGCAGCAGGACCTGTATTTAATTTTATTTTAGCTCTTGTTGTTGCTATTGGACTTGTTATTGCAGGCGGAGTTGCAAAACCTTATGTTGTTGATGTTGAAAAAGATAGTCCAACATACGAAGCTGGAATTCGTAATGGTGATGTTGTTTTAAGATATGATGGAGCTAAAATTTTTACTAGTGATGATGTTATGTTAAGACAGTATACAACTACAACAAAACAATCTGAAAATATTAAAGTTGTATATAAGAGAAAAGGTAAAAAGCATACAGCTACAATTAAACCAAAAGAGAAACAAAGAATATTATTAGGTATTTCATATTCACCAACTGATTTACCTGTAACTGCACTTGAACCTGTATTAGAGGATGGCGCATTTGCTAAGGCTGGTGGTAAAGCAGGAGATACTATCCTTAGTATTGATGGCGTTGAAATGAAAAATGGAAAAGAATTTGCAAAATATACATCAAATCATCCATTTACAGAAGGTAAAAAACTATCAATTGTTATTAAACGAGGAAATAAGGAAAAAACTATTGAAGTTGCGCCTAAGATGATGACAGTATATGAAACTGGATTTGATGTTAATGGTATTAGAAAGAAAGTAGGTCCACTTGGATGCGTTAAATATGGTTACGCTACTTTTAGATATAACATTAACATGGTAGTTCAAAGTCTTAAGTTGATTTTTACAGGCTCGGTTAAGAAAGAAGAAGTTTCAGGACCAATCGGAATAGTTGGAGCTATTGGAGATACATATGAGCAAAGCTTAATACAGGGTATTAAGGTTGTTATTATGAATTTAGCAAGTTTACTTGTTATGCTTAGTGCAAACTTAGGTGTTATGAATCTTTTACCGATTCCAGCACTTGATGGTGGACGACTAGTATTCTTATTTTTTGAGGCAGTAAGAGGTAAGCCTGTTGATAGAGAAAAAGAAGGATTTGTTCATCTTGTAGGATTTGCGTTACTTATGGTATTAATGGTATTTTTATTCTATAATGATATTTCAAAAATCATAGCTGGTATGTAAAGAGGTGATTTTATGCATAGAGACAGTACGAAAGTAATTAAAATTGGAAATAAGGTTATAGGTGGAGGTAATCCAATACTTATTCAGTCTATGACAAATACAAAAACTGAGGATGTTGAAAGTACAGTAGCTCAGATTAAGGAATTAGAAAAAGAAGGTTGTGAAATTATAAGAGTTGCCGTTCCAACTATGGAGGCTGCTGAAGCTATTTCAAAAATCAAACCACAGATTAATATTCCTTTAGTTGCTGACATACATTTTGATTATAAACTTGCAATTGCTGCAATGGATAATGGAGCGGATAAAATTAGAATTAACCCTGGTAACATTGGTTCAATAGAGAATTTAAGAGCAGTAGTTGAAAGAGCAAAAATAGACAATATTCCAATTAGAATAGGTGTAAACAGTGGTTCGCTTGAAAAGGATATCTTGGATAAGTACGGTAAGGTTACACCAGAAGGTATTGTTGAAAGTGCTTTATTAAAGATTAAGATTATTGAAGGACTTGGTTATGATAATCTTGTAATTAGTCTTAAGTCATCAGATGTAATGATGTGTCTTAAAGCGCATGAGATGATAGCTGAAAAAACAAATTATCCATTACATATTGGAATAACTGAATCTGGAACTTTACGTACAGGAACAGTTAAATCATCAGTTGGACTTGGTATTTTAATTCATGAAGGAATTGGAGATACCATGAGAGTTTCACTTACTGGTGATCCTGTTCATGAAGTTAGAGTTGCAAAGGATATTTTAAAGAGTTTAGGACATAGACAGGATGGTATTACTGTTGTATCATGTCCTACTTGTGGAAGAACAAAGATTGATTTAATAAACCTTGCTAATAAAGTTGAAGAGGCTGTTAGAGAGTTTGAAGATTTAGATATTAAGGTTGCAGTAATGGGTTGCGTGGTTAACGGACCTGGTGAAGCTAGAGAAGCAGACATAGGAATTGCTGGTGGAGATGGCAAGGGTGTACTTATAAAAAAAGGCGAAATTATTAGAACGATGGATGAGAGTGAATTATTAAATGCACTCATTGAAGAACTAAGAAATTGGAATAATAATTAGGAGAGTTAGTTGTGGGAAGACGTAAGTTTTATGATGTATTTCCAGGAATAAAACTTAAAGATAATTATAAAGATGTTTTCAATGAAGTTGAAGTTGAAAGAGCCACAGTGAACAAGGAAAGAACTAAGTATAACATTTATATAGTTACGCATCGATTAATTGGAAGAAAGATATTCGATGAAGTTGAAGAAACAATTAATGAGCAATTCTTTCCAAATGTAGTGGTAGATGTTAACATCATTGAAAACTATGAATTATCAAGTCAGTATAATTTAGGGATTATATTTACTGAATATAAGGATAGCCTTGCACATATTTATGCGCAAGGAGGTCAGCTGGATAAAGCTTTTTTTGATAGAATCAAGTTTGATGTTGAGGGAGATGTAATTAAAGCATCAGTTGCTGATAATTTAATAGCCAGGGACAAGGCACCTAAACTTGAATCAATTATAAAAAGTGTTTTTTTAACCAAGTTTAGAATTGCTGTTAATATGGAGTGGAATTTCTTAAGTGAAAAAGATGAAAATAATGACAGTGAATTAATATATGAAAGCTTGGTTAAGACAATTAATAAAAATATTGTGGCATTAAGAAGTAAGGCTGAAAGTGAGAAGGCATCTAGTGAGGAAGAAAGTGCTACAAGTTCAGATTCTTCTAATGGAGGTGAAGGTACAAAGGCTAAAGAAGTAGTTAGTGCGCCTAAGGAAGAAGTTAAGAAGGAAAATAAGGAAGATGGTAGGGCGAAATTTAATGATGGAGGAAGATATAAAAAGAGACTTCCTGATGATCCATCAGTTATATTTGGTAGAAATTTCGCTGATGAAGAAGCTCTTCCTATATGTGAAATACAAAGTGAAATCGGCGTTGTAATAGTTAGAGGACAAATCATTAATTTTGAGGAACGTGAGATAAGAGGTGAGAAGTCCATTGTTACAATTACAATGACTGATTTTACAGATACAATATGCGTAAAAATATTTATTAGAAATGAACAACTTGATGAAATCAGGGATAGACTAGGTAAGGGTACATTCATAAAAGTAAACGGCGTATGTATCATGGATACATATGATAGAATGCTTGAAATATCATCGGTTACTGGTATAAAGGAGATTCCTGATTTTAGAGTAAAAAGACAGGATAATAGTTTAAAGAAAAGAGTTGAACTTCACTGCCATACAAAGATGAGTGAAATGGATGGTGTAAGTGATACTGGCGCGATTGTAAAGCGTGCATATTCATGGGGGCATAGAGCCATTGCCATTACAGATCATGGTGTTGTACAGGGATTCCCTGATGCAAGACATGCTTATGATGACATTGTTGATGGATATAAGAAGAGTCATGATGGCAGCACAGAAGGTCTTGACTTTAAAGTATTATATGGAGTTGAAGCATATCTTGTTGATGATGAGAAGCAAATGGTTACTAACGACAAGGGGCAAAGCCTTGAGGGTACATTTGTTGTATTTGATATAGAAACAACAGGTTTTTGTGCAAAGACGGATAAGATTATTGAAATTGGTGCAGTTAAGATTGTTGATGGTGAAATTAAGGAAAGATTTTCAACATTTATTAATCCAGAGATTCCAATTCCATATAGAATTGAAGTATTAACGAGTATAAATGACGAAATGGTAAAGGATGCAGATACAATTGATGTAGTCCTTCCGAAGTTCTTAGACTTCTGTGGCGATGCAGTTTTAGTTGCACATAATGCAGATTTTGATACTTCATTTATTTGTGCAAAGGCAGAGGAACTTGGTATTGAAACTGATTTTACATATATGGATACAGTTATAATGGCAAGATTTCTAATTCCTGAACTATCAAGATTTAAGTTAGATACAGTTGCTAAGAATTTGAAAATTCCGCTTAATAATCATCATAGAGCAGTTGATGATGCAGAATGTACTGCACTTATATTCCAAAAACTTATTGGAAGATTGCAGGATAGAAATATTAATACATTAAAAGAGGCAAATGAAAAGAGTGCTTCAGATATTGAAATTATTAAGAAAGCACCAACATATCATGCCATTATTTTAGTTAAGAATAATATTGGACGAGTTAATTTATATAAATTAATTTCAAATTCGCATATAGAATTCTTTAATAAGAGACCAAGAATTCCAAAGAGTGATTATCATAAACTTAGTGAAGGCCTTATGATAGGAAGTGCCTGTGAAGCAGGTGAACTATATCAGGCGATTATTCATGAAAGACCCGAGGCAGAAATTGCAAGATTATGTAATTTCTATGATTATTATGAAATTCAGCCTCTTGGAAATAATGAGTTTATGTTAAAGACGGGTAATCCTGAAATAGATGATAAGAAGAAATTCTTAGTTGATGATATTGAAGTTTTAAAAGATTATAATAGAAAGATTGTTGCGCTAGGAGAGAAGTTTAATAAACCTGTAGTTGCAACTTGTGATGTTCATTTTCTAGATCCAGAAGATGAAATATACAGAAGAATAATTCAGGCAGGTAAGGGATTTAAGGATGCTGATAATCAGGCTCCATTATTCTTAAGAACTACAGAAGAGATGCTTGAAGAATTCGATTATTTAGGATATGAAAAAGCAGAAGAAGTAGTAATAACAAATACTAATAAAATTGCTGATATGATTGAAAATATATCACCTATACATCCTGATAAGTGTCCACCTGAAATTGAAAATTCAGATGTTATGCTTAGAGAAATTTGCTATAAAAAGGCTCATGAGATGTATGGTGAAGAGTTGCCAACAATAGTTAAAGAAAGACTTGATAAGGAACTAAACTCTATTATTGGTAATGGATATGCAGTTATGTATATTATGGCTCAGAAACTTGTTTGGAAGTCAAATGAAGATGGATACTTAGTTGGTTCTAGAGGATCAGTAGGTTCATCATTTGTTGCCACCATGTCTGGTATTACTGAGGTTAACCCATTAAGACCACATTATTATTGTAAGCATTGTAAGTATTCTGATTTTGAATCAGAAGAAGTTAAAGCTAATGCCGGTGGTTGTGGATTTGACCTTCCAGATAAGGATTGTCCTGTATGTGGTAATAAACTTACTAAGGATGGATTTGATATTCCGTTTGAAACATTTCTTGGTTTCTATGGAGATAAGGAACCGGATATCGACCTTAACTTCTCAGGTGATTATCAGGCAAATGCTCATGCATACACTGAAGTTATGTTTGGTAAGGGACATTCATTTAGAGCTGGAACAATTACAGGTGTGGCTGAAAAAACTGCATATGGATATGTTAGAAAGTATTTTGAAGAACGAGGCATTAATAAACGTAATTGTGAAATAGAAAGACTTGCAAAGGGATGTGAAGGAATTAGAAGAAGTTCCGGTCAGCATCCAGGCGGTATGGTTATTGTACCTGCGGATAAGGAAATATATGATTTTACACCAGTACAGAAACCAGCAAATGATATGACAACTGATACAATTACAACTCATTTTGAATATCATGCCATTGATGCGAACCTTTTAAAACTTGATATTCTTGGACACGATGATCCTACGATTATCAGAATGCTTGAGGATTTGACAGATACAAATGCGCAGGAGATTCCACTTGATGATCCTACGGTAATGTCTTTATTTGCTAATACTGATGCACTTGGAATAAAACCTGAAGATATAGCAGGAACACCACTTGGAAGTTTAGGTATTCCTGAATTTGGTACAGACTTTGTTATAGGAATGCTTCAGGATACAAAGCCTACTAAGTTCGCTGATTTGGTTAGAATATCCGGACTTTCTCATGGTACTGACGTTTGGCTTAATAATGCTCAGTATTTCATAGAACAGGGGTATTGTACTCTTTCAACAGCTATTTGTACACGAGATGATATTATGACATATCTTATTTACAATGGAGTTGAAAGTGGTCTTGCGTTTAATATAATGGAAGCTGTTAGAAAGGGTAAGGTTGCTAAAGGCAAGGAAAAGAAGTGGCCTGAGATGGAAGCAGCCATGAAGGAAGCTGGAATAGAGGATTGGTATATTGAATCTTGTAAGAGAATTAAATACATGTTCCCTAAGGCACACGCAGCAGCTTACGTTATGATGGCATATAGAATAGCTTATTATAAAGTATTTTATCCACTAGCTTATTATGCAGCGTATTTTAGTATTAGAGCTAAAGCATTTGATTATGAAACTATGTGTTTAGGTAAAGAAAAACTCATGGCTAATTATGAGAGACTTATGGCCATGAAAGAGGCAGGAACATTATCGCAAAAAGATGATTTAACAATAAAAGATATGAAACTTGTTATGGAAATGTATGCGAGGGGGTTAGAGTTTTTACCTATAGATATATATAATTCTGATGCTAAAAGGTTTAAAATAGTGGATGGTAAACTACTTCCGCCATTTAATAAAATTAAGGATATGGGAGATAATGCCGCAATATCCTTGAATGAAGCAGCAAAATGTGGTAAATTCTTATCTAAGGAAGATTTACTTAATAGAGCGAAGATTAGTAAAACTAATGTTGAATATATGACGGAACTAGGGTTATTAGAGGGCCTATCAGAAAAAAATCAGATTTCATTATTTGATTTAGGACAGTTGTAAAGGAGAATGGATATGTTGGAAAAGTTCGAAAAGTTAACAACAGAAGTTAAGATAATACTTGGTATGATTGTAGCCTTGTTTATTGTCTCATTTATTCTGATTTTTAACGGAAATAATACCTCTAACAAAAAGAACGGTAAGGAGACTGTTAATCTTACTGTTGATGAAGGTATGACTAAAGAGACGGAGACTCAGACAGAGCCAGTGACAGAAGAAGGAAATCAAAAAGAAGCGTCACTTAATGCTAAGAATGATGCTGAAAAGTTGATGAAAGATATGTCACTTCATGATAAGATTTGTCAGATGTTTATTGTTTCTCCAGAGGAATTAACAGGTGTTAGTTTAGCAACACTTGCTGGTGATACTACAAAGGCATCAATAGAGAAGAATCCAGTCGGCGGTATTATTTATTTTGAAAAGAATATTAAAAAACGAGATCAGATTAAAGAGATGATTGAGGGAACTAAGAAGTACGCTAAGGATTATAATAATGTTCCATTATTTGCATGTGTAGATGAAGAAGGTGGAAAAGTTTCTAGAGTAGCATCAGCACTTGATGATGTTACAAAACTTGATAGTATGTATTCTTATAAGGATAAAGGAACAGACACAGCAAGAAGCAATGCAAAAACAATAGCTGAAAGTATTGCAGAACTTGGATTTAATGTTGATTTTGCACCAGTTGCTGATACATTCTCAAATTCAAGTAATGACGTTATTGGAGATAGATGTTACAGTGATTCATATGAGGAATGTGCTTCATTAGTATCTAATGCAGTTAAAGGATTCGCTGATGGTGATGTGCTTTGTACATTAAAGCATTTTCCGGGACATGGTGATGCATCAGGAGATTCACATGATGGTGCGGCTAAATCTGATAAGACATTAGAAGAACTTAAGAAGGAAGATTTAGTACCATTTGTATCAGGTATTAAGGCAGGAGCACCATTTGTTATGGTTGGTCATATTACAATGTCTGATGTTGATAATGAAATTGCATCTTTATCAAAAACAATTATTACTGATACACTTAAGGGTGAATTAGGTTATCAGGGGATTGTTATTACAGATGCACTTGATATGGGAGCAATCACTTCAAGTTATAAGAGTGATGAAGCTGCTATTAAGGCAATTGAAGCTGGAGCTGATATGCTTTTATCACCAGCTAGTCTTGAAGATGCTGTTAAGGGCGTTGAAGCAGCAGTTAAAGATGGCAAAATTTCAGAAGATAGAATTAATGAAAGCGTACTTAAGATTTTAACACTTAAGTGTGATTCATTAGATCAATAATAGAAAATTATTAAAAACACCGGGAGTTTAACTTCCGGTGTTTTTATGTATAAAAACCTCTTGCATTTTATATTTTTTCTGTTATAATACTCTTTGTGACTAATATATATGGCCAGTTGGTCAAGGGGTTAAGACGCCGCCCTCTCACGGCGGAATCAGGGGTTCGATTCCCCTACTGGCTGTTAAAAGGATTCGCATTTGCGAATCCTTTTTATTGGGTTATTTGCGTTAGTGTATGGAAAATACTTGCAAATATATTAATAAGTGTTATAATACTTACAGAAAGTTAATATTACTAGAGTAAAAGTGGACTTCCTAAGAGGTCCACTTTTCTATTGATTAAAAGGAGGAATAGTAATTGGCAAAGAAGGATATTTACGAAAGTAAATGTGAAGAATTAATTACTCCAATTATTGAAGAAAACAAATTTGAACTTGTTGATGTGGAGTATGTAAAAGAAGGCAGCAATTATTATTTAAGGGTTTATATTGATAAACCAGGTGGAATAACAGTGGATGACTGTGAAGTTGTTAGTAGAAGCTTTAATGAAATATTAGATAGTGAAGATTTTATTGAAGATTCATATATTTTTGAAGTTAGTTCACCGGGACTTGGTAGACCACTTAAGAAGGACAGAGATTTTGAAAGAAGCATTGGAGAGGAAGTAGATATTAAACTTTATAGAGCAATTGATAAATCCAAGGATTATACAGGTGTTCTTAAAGCATATACTGAACAAACAGTTGATGTTGAATTTGAAGATGGTCAGGTTAAAACTTTTGATAGAAAAGACATTGCTCTTATTAGATTGTCTTTTGACTTTTAATTAGAACAATTAAAGGTGATACATATTACCTTATAAATAAGTTAATAATCATTTAGATAAAATTAAATATAGTTAAAGGAGGAATTTTGGAAAATGAATAAGGAACTAATTAATGCACTTGATTTACTTGAGAAGGAAAAGGATATAAGTAAGGAGGTTTTATTTGAGGCTATTGAGAACTCACTTCTTACAGCTTGTAAAAATCATTTTGGTAAAACTGAAAACATGAAGGTTACTGTTGATAGAGAAACAGGTGACTATCATGTTTATGTTGAAAAGGTAGTTGTTGATGAGGTGATGGATAATGTTACTGAAATTTCAAAGGAAGATGCAAGAGAAGTTGATGCAAAGGCTGTCCTTGGCGATACAGTAAAAATTGAAATTAGCTCAAAAGATTTTGGTAGAATTGCTACAACAAGCGCTAAAAATGTTATTTTACAGAAGATTCGTGAAGAAGAAAGAAAATCTTTATATCAGATTTTTAGTGAAAAAGAAAAAGATGTTGTTACAGGTATTGTTCAGAGAATTAATGGTAAGAACATCAGTATTGATTTGGGCAAGGTAGATGCTGTTCTTACAGAAAAGGAACAGGTTCCAACAGAAAGCTTTAAGCCAACAGAAAGAATTAAGTTATATATTGTTAAAGTAGAAGAAACAAGTAAGGGACCAAGTATTAAGGTTTCAAGAACACATAAGAATCTTGTTAAGAGATTATTTGAAAATGAAGTTGCTGAAATTCAGGATGGTGTAGTAGAAATTAAGGCTATTTCTCGTGAACCAGGTCAGAGAACAAAGATGGCTGTTCATTCAAATAATCCAGATGTTGATCCAATAGGAGCATGTGTTGGTGTTAACGGTGAAAGAGTAAATGCAGTTGTTGCTGAACTTTATGGTGAAAAGATTGATATCATTAAGTGGGAAGACAATGATGCATTATTTGTTGAAAATTCTCTTAGCCCAGCAACTGTACAGTACGTTGAAGTTGATCTTGATGAAAAGAAAGCTTTAGTAGTTGTACCTGATGATCAGTTATCACTTGCAATTGGTAGAGAAGGACAGAATGCAAAACTTGCAGCTAAACTTACAAATTACAAGATTGATATTAAGAGTGAATCACAGGCTCAGGAAGCTGGAATTGAGTACAGAACAGAGTATGAAGATGAAGAATACTACGATGAAGATGAAGAGTATTATGATGAAAATTCAGAAGAGTATGATGAATATGAAGATTCAGAAAGTTCAGTGGAAGAAGACGAATAATTGAAAGTAGGAATGAACATGTCGGGTAAAAGAAAAGTTGGACGTACCTGTGTAGGTTGTAGAGATGTAAAAGAAAAGAAAGAGCTTATTCGAGTTGTTAAGAATAATGAAAATGAAATTTTCATTGACAAGACAGGCAGGGCTAATGGTAGAGGAGCATATATTTGCAATGATCTTAATTGCCTTAAACTTGCAAGAGAAAATAAAGGACTTGAAAAATCTTTTAAATGTAATATTGATAATGAAATTTACGAAAAATTAGAAGGTGAGTTTAGTGAATAGTAATATTTCTTTTTTGGGATTAATAACCAAAGCAGGAAAAGTAGTAAGTGGAGATGAATCAGTACTAGATACCATTAGAAGTGGTAAGGCTAAACTTGTTTTAGTAGCATCTGATGCATCAGATAATACAATTAAAAAATACACTGACAAATGTTCATATTATAAGGTTGACATTAAGGTTGTTTCAACGAAGGAGGAACTTGGAATGTTAACGGGTACTTCAATTAGAGCGGTAGTTGCTATTGTTGATGAAAATATGGCAAATACGTTAAAGAGTAAGATTGAAAAAGTTTGATTGTAATTTTGAATTATAAAATGGTAAGAAATGAGAATCGCATATTCGATTAATTAGGAGGATTTAAATGGCTAAAATGAGAATACATGAATTGGCAAAACAAATAAATGTTGAAAATTCACAGATTATTAAAGTATTGCAAGATGCTGGCGTAGAAGTAAAGAGTCATATGAGCAGTATTGAAGATAAAGATATTGAATTTGTAAAAAAGAAATTAGGTATTAGTGGCGCTTCTACTAGTAGCGATGTTGCTACTAAGGAAGAAAAACCTAAAAAAGAGGCAGAGAAGAAATCAGAGAAAAAAGCTGAAGATAAAAAGGAAGTAAAGGCAGAAGAAAAAGTTGCTGAGGCTAAGGTTGAATCAACTGAAGATGAGCCTAAGAAGAAAAGAATCTTAGTTGCAAATCATAGACCAGATGCTGCTAAAAAGAAAAGACCAGATGATAGAAAGAAGAGACCTGAAGGTGCTAAGGTTGAAGGCAACAAGCCTGTAGAAAGCAGAGATGATGAAAACAGAAATTCTGTTAATAGGCCTGTAAACAGAAATGATAGAAATCAGGGTAAGCCAGGTAATGACAGAAATGGTCGCCCAAATGATAGAAATCAAAATAATGATAGAAATCAGAATGGCGATAGAAATAATAACCGTGATAGAAATAATAATCGTAACGGTGATAGAAGAGATAACAGAGATAACAGAAACTTCGATAATAGAAATAACAACCGTAATGGCGATAGAAACTTTGATAGAAATCAGAGATTTGATAAGAGAGATGGCGATAACAGAAATAATGATAATCGCGGTGGTAAGCCATTTGATAAGAGAGATAATAGAGACAACAGAGACAATAGAGATAACAGAGGCGGAAGAAATGACAGAAATGACAGAAGATTTGACAGAGACGATAAGGTTTCAGCAGCTGATGTTATGACTGATAAGAACAGAAAAGGCAGAGAAGATAAGCTTAAATATGATAAGGAAAAGAGAAGAGATAACGATAATGGTGATTTCGTAAAGGGTAAAGGTAAGAACAAGGGCAAGAAAAAAGAACAGCCTAAACAGCCTGTACTTGAAAAGCCAAAGCAGAAGGTTGAAGAACCTAAGGAAGAAATTAAGGTTATCACAATTCCTGAAAGCCTTACAATTGGTGAGCTCGCTTCAAAGATGAAGATTCAGGCTTCAACACTTATTAAGAAGTTATTTATGGAAGGTAAGATTGTTACTCTTAATACAGAGATTGATTTTGAAACAGCTGAAAACATTGCAATTGATTATGAAATCATTGCTGAAAAAGAAGAAGTTGTTGATGTTATTGAAGAACTTCTTAAGGAAGATGAAGAAGATCCAAACACAATGGTTAAGCGTTCACCAGTAGTCTGCGTTATGGGTCACGTTGACCATGGTAAAACTTCACTTCTTGATGCTATTAGAGAAACAAACGTAATTTCAGGCGAAGCAGGTGGTATTACACAGCATATCGGTGCGTACGTTGTTGAAGCTAATGGCGAAAAGATTACATTCTTAGATACACCAGGTCATGAAGCATTTACTGCAATGAGACTTCGTGGTGCTAAGTCAACAGATATTGCAATTTTAGTTGTAGCTGCAGATGATGGTGTTATGCCTCAGACTATTGAAGCTATTAACCATGCTAAAGCAGCTGGTATTGAAATTATTGTTGCAATTAATAAGATAGATAAGCCAAGTGCAAACATTGAACGAGTTAAGAAAGAACTTACAGAATATGAACTTATCCCAGAAGATTGGGGTGGAAGTACAATCTGTGTACCAGTTTCAGCTCATTCAAGAGAGGGTATTGATAACCTTCTTGAAATGATTTTACTTCAGGCTGAAGTACTTGAACTTAAGGCTAATCCAAATAGAATGGCTAGAGGTCTTATCATCGAAGCTAAGCTTGATAAGGGTAAAGGTTCAGTTGCTAACATTTTAGTTCAGAAAGGTACACTTCATGTAGGTGATCCAATTGCTGTTGGTTCATTCTATGGTAGAGTTAGAGCAATGACAGATGACAGAGGTAACAAGATTAAGACTGCAGGTCCATCAACTCCTGTTGAGATTCTTGGTCTTAATGGTGTACCTAATGCTGGTGATACATTTGTTGTAACTAAGAACGAAAAAGAAGCTAGAAACTTCGCAGAAACATTCATTAGAGATAGCAAGATTAAGATGATTGAAGGTACAAAGAGCAAATTATCTCTCGATGATTTATTTGATCAGATTCAGGCTGGTGACGTTAAAGAATTTAACGTAGTAGTTAAGGCTGACGTTCAGGGTTCAGTTGAAGCTGTTAAGCAGAGTCTTTCAAAACTTTCAAATGACGAAGTTGTTGTTAAGATTATTCACGGTGGTGTAGGTTCAATTAATGAATCTGACGTTATATTAGCATCAGCATCTAATGCTATTATCATTGGTTTTAATACAAGACCAGATAATCTGGCAAAGGAAATTGCTGAAAAGGAAAAGGTTGATGTAAGACTTTATAGTGTAATTTACAAGGCTATTGAAGATGTAGAAGCAGCTATGAAGGGATTACTTGATCCAGTATATGAAGAAAGAGTTATTGGTCATGCTGAAATTAGACAGACATTCAAGGCTTCAGGCGTTGGTGTTATCGCTGGTTCTTATGTTCTTGACGGTTTCTTCGAAAGAGGATGTAGCGCAAGAATTACAAGAGAAGGCGAGCAGATCTTTGATGGCCCTGTAGCATCACTTAAGAGATTCCAGGATGATGTTAAGGAAGTTAAGAGTGGATTTGAATGTGGTATTGTTTTTGAAAAATTCAATGATCTTAAGGAAGGCGACATGATCGAGAGCTACAAGATGGTTGAGGTGCCTAGATAAATGAGAAAAAACAGTATAAAAAATACGAGAATTAATAGTGAGGTTGCACACGAATTATCTAATATAATTCGTGGTGACCTTAAGGATCCTAGAATTAATCCGCTTACAAGTGTTGTATCTGTTGATGTAACACCTGATTTAAAACATTGTAAGGCTTATATTAGTGTTTTAGGTGATGAAAAATCACAGAAGGATACATATGATGGTCTTATGAGTGCGGAAGGATATATTAGAAGACAGTTAGCTAAAAACATTAATCTTAGAAATACACCAGAGATTACATTTGTTATGGATCAGTCTATTGAACGTGGTGTATATATGTCTAAGAGAATTGATGATGTTACAAAGGCTGACAGACACGAAGATAGTGTCGATGAAGATACTGAAGAATAAAAGTTAGTATCAAATCGATACTAAGTGATTGTTAGGATTATTATGAGGAATTAATATGAATGATATATTAATTAAAAATCTTGAAAATGCAAAAAGTGTTGGAATAGCAGGACATATTCATCCGGATGGGGATTGTATTGGTAGTTCATTATCAATATATAATTATATAAAATTAAACTATAAAGATGTTGATGTTGATGTTTATTTAGAAGATTATCCAGACAAGTTTCACTTTATAAAAGGCAGTGATGAAATAACTAATAATGATAAAAGCGATAAGGTTTATGATTTATTTATTGCAGTTGATTCTAGTAGTTTGGATAGACTTGGTTATGGTATTAAGTACTTTGAAAGTGCAAAGAAAACAATTTGTATTGATCATCATATTAGTAATGAATATTACGCCGATGAAGTAGTACTTGATGCTAAAGCTAGTTCAGCATGTGAAGTCATTTTTGATTTATTAGATATTGATAAAATAAATAAGGATATTGCTGAAGCGCTTTATCTTGGGATGGTTACAGATTCTGGTGTGTTTAAATATGAACAGACTAGTAGAAAAACCATGGAGAAAGCAGGAAGACTTCTTGATTTTGGTGTTGATACAACAGCTATTATCGATGGAGCCTTTTATGAAAAAACATATAGACAGAATCAGATAATGGGTAGAATTCTTCTTGAAAGCATGCTTTTGATGGATGGAAAGTGCATACTTGGTTATTGTACAAAAAAACTCATGGATTTTTATAACGTGGGTAAGGAAGACATGGATGGTGTTGTTGATCAGTTACGTCTTACCAAGGGAACAGAATGTGCAATATTCTTATATGAAACAGGAGATTTAGAATTCAAGGTGAGTCTTCGCTCAAAGAGATATGTTGACGTAAGTAAAATAGCCGTTCACTTTGGCGGTGGTGGACATATTAGAGCTGCAGGATTTACCATGAATGGAACAATGCATGACATTGTAAATAATATTACAGAGCAAATTGAATTACAGATATGATAAACGGAATAGTAAATGTGTATAAAGAAAAAGACTTTACTAGTCATGATGTTGTTGCAAAGTTAAGAGGCATTTTAAAACAAAAGAAAATAGGACATACAGGAACGCTTGATCCACAAGCTGTGGGAGTGCTACCAGTATGTCTTGGGAATGCCACTAAGTTGTGCGAGTTGTTAACTGATAAAGAGAAAACTTATAAGGCAACAATAATACTTGGTGTTACTAGTGATACTGAGGATATGACTGGAGAAGTTAAGAGAATAACTTCTGAAGATGAAGTAAAAAAGCTTGATAAGGAAAAAATCATTGAAGTAATAAAGTCATTTGTTGGTGAGTATAATCAAGTTCCTCCAATGTATAGTGCTCTTAAAGTGAATGGTAAAAAACTTTATGAGCTTGCTAGAGAAGGAAAAGAAATTGAAAGAAAGCCAAGGAAAGTGGAAATAATTGATGTTGATGTGAGTATAGTGGATTTGCCGAAAATAGTTTTTACTGTAACATGCTCAAAGGGAACATATATTAGATCTCTTTGCAGGGACATAGGTGAGAAACTTGGTGTTGGTGGATGCATGGATGAACTTATAAGGACAAAAGTATCAAGCTTTTGTATTGAAGATGCATATAAACTATCTGAAATTGAGGAAATGGTTAAGAATGAAAAAGAATTTGTTACTTCAATAGAGGATATGTTAAAAATATATGAAAAAATTAAGGTTACAAAAGAATACGACAAGTTAGTTGTAAATGGTAATAAGTTAGAAATAAAAAGTTTGATTGAAGCAGGAATAATAAGTGATAATGTATTTGCTGAAAGAAAAGTAGATACAAAAGAGGAAAGTGATTCTTTTATAAAGATAAAAGAGATTTATTATAGAATATATGATTCTAGTGATAAATTGATTGGATTGTATAAAAGAGAGAATGCTTTCTTAAAACCATATAAGATGTTTTCTTAAAATTTAATCTAACAAAAATATAACATATTGCAAAAATAACTGATTATGTGGTAATCTAGACAATGGATGTAGAATGAAAATATATAAGAACATAAATGATGTTAAACTAAAAAAATCTATTGTATCAGTTGGAAAGTTTGATGGTCTTCATATGGGACATAGAGAAATCATTGGAAAAATGAAGGAAAAAAAGGAAGCTGATACAAATCTTGTTGTTATAACATTTGCTGATATGCCGGGTAATGTTCTTGGTGATAATAACAGTAAAATGATACTAACACAGAATGAAAAAATAAGATATTTTGAAATGCAGGATATAGATGTACTTATTATGATTGAGGATGTTAAGGATTTTCTTATGATGAGTGCGGAGGATTTTGTTGAAAAAATACTTATAGATAAATTAGATACTATTTGTTTTGTTTGTGGTGATGATTTTAGATTTGGTAAAAATCGAGTGGGAAATGTTGAATATCTAAAGGAACATAGTCATAATCGATTTGAAATTCTTAATTTGAAAAAAATCAAATATGAACATGGCGAAGTATCAAGTTCAAGAATTAGAGAGTGCATTGCAAGTGGGAATATTAAAAAGGCTAATGAAATGTTACTTTCAAAATTCTCCTTTATTGGAGTTGTTGAACATGGAAATCACATAGGAACAGGAATGAAGATGCCGACGGTAAATGTTATACCGGATGAGGATAAGATTTTACCACCATTTGGTGTATATGCATCAACTGTTGTGATTGGAAAAGAAGAGTATAAAGGTATTACGAATATTGGTAGAAAGCCAACGGTATCGAGCAAGGAAAAACTTGGGGTTGAAACACATATTTTTGATGTTAATCTGGACTTGTATGATAAGATAGTGGAGATTAAGCTTTATGATTTTATTAGACCTGAAAGAAAGTTTGATAATCTAGATGAGCTAAAGGCACAGGTTGATAAAGATATGAGTAAAGTTAGGAATATGATTCTATAAATGATTTATGCGTTATGGAAGATTCTATCAGATTGATTAAGCTTAAGGAGGAGCAGATTTTTATCTGCGAAAAGAAAAATGGGTAATACAGCTATTTCAGAAATGATTTTGGGACTATGTGCAGGACTTGGATTTTTCCTGTATGGTATGAAACTTATGAGTGTAGGACTTGAAAAGGTTGCTGGCTCAAAGATGAAAGATATTCTTAATTGGTGTACTAAGAATACCGGTATAGGTGTTGCGGTTGGTGTGATTTTCACAGCGGTAATTCAGTCATCGTCAGCTACAACTGTCATGGTAACTAGTTTTGTTAATTCAGGATTATTAAGTATTTATCAGGCAATTGGTCCTATTATTGGTGCCAATGTAGGTACAGCTGTAACAGGTCAGTTGGTATCATTTAAGTTAGATGCAGTTGCTCCAATATTTATTCTTGTCGGTGTTATTATGATTAACTTCATGAAGAAGCCTATGCTAAAAAATGTTGGTGAAGTATTATTCGGTTTTGGGGTATTGTTCTTTGGTATGAGTACACTTAAGAGCTCTATGGCAAGATTAGAGGATTTACCAAGTGTTGTAGATGCAATTAACTCAGTAAATAATCCAGTTGCAGCAATTGGTATTGGTCTATTAATTACTGGAGTTTTACAAAGTTCATCAGCAGCTGTTGGTATTGTGATTGGTATGGCAGCATCTGGTATCTTTACTAATCTAACTACAGCAAATTATTTTATTCTTGGATCAAACATTGGTGCAACAACACCAGCTGTTTTAGCATCATTACAAGGTAATAAAAATGCAAAGAGAGCTGCGTTGTCAGACGTTTTATATAATGCAATAACGGCACTTGTTTTTGCTTTTGTATTTATGGTATTTGGTGATAAATTTAATAGTTTTATCATGGATATTTCAAACGGAAGTGGAAAATATCAGATGTCAAGAGCAGTTGCTAACTCACAGTTAACCATCAAGGTGGCACAGATGATTGTTGCATTTCCGATAGCAAAGTATATTGTTAAATTATCAGAAACAATAATCAAAGGTGCTGATAAGGAAATTGAACCTTGTGAACTTAAGTACATTAATAGGGGGGCAGCTATCCTTCCAACGACTTGTGTACTTCAGGCTACAAGAGAGATTAATCGTATGGGTGTACATGCGATAGAGAATCTTGATAGAGCATTTGATGCATTAATATCAAAAGATTTATCAAAAATTGATGAAGTATATGAGACTGAAAAGCAGATTGACTATCTTAGTAAGGAAATTACAAATTACTTGGTTAAGATAGCTCAGACAGATATGCCTATTAATGATGCAAAATATATTGATGGATATTTCCATGTTGTAAGCGATATAGAGCGTATTGGCGATCATGCTGAGAATATTGCAGAATTTGCTCAGACTAGAGTGAAAGATGACATTCATTTTTCAGAAGTAGGTGTTTCAGAACTTACTGGAATGTATAATAAGGTGAAAAATTTACTTAAATTGTCACTTGAGGCATTTGTTAATAAAGAAAAAACACACCTTTTAGAAATACAGTTACTTGAAGATGAAATTGACGGATTAGAGGTACAACTTGAAAAGAATCATGTAAAACGTATGACAGAAGGAACTTGTTCTCCGAAGTCAGCTATTTATAGTGATTTAGTTTCTAACTTCGAACGTGTGGGTGACCATTCAATTAATATCGCTTATGCTATTTTTGAAGATGATGAAGATAGTGTAGAAGAAAAATTACAGAATGCATAGATATAAAATGTTACGGTTAGTATGAGACTTACCGTAACATTTTAATTTAGACTTGCTTTTTATTGGGAAAAGTGTTATATTATCTAGGTGTGTGAAATCACATAAACCAATACAAAGGATTTGGATACTCCAACCGATTCTTTAGTATTTGGCGAAATATTATTATTAGGAGGAAAGAATAATGATTACATCAGAAAAGAAAGCAGAAATCATTAAAGAGTATGGTAGAAAGGAAGGCGATACAGGTTCACCTGAAGTACAAATCGCAATTCTTACATACAGAATCAAAGAACTTACAGAACACCTTAAGGAAAACCCAAAGGATCATCATTCAAGAAGAGGTCTTCTTAAGATGGTAGGTAAGAGAAGAGGTTTACTTGCATATTATAAGGCAGATAATCTTGAAGGATATCGTGAACTTATTACTAAGCTCGGTATCAGAAAGTAATATAAAATTAACAATAGACTGGGTAGAACTATCCGGTCTATTGTTGTATTTGAATTTTTTACAAAATTAGTCTTGAAAAATATTATGTAAACCAAAGATTATAATCTTGGAAAACATATAAGGAAATTCCCGAGACCACTGAAGAGCTCATAATAATGTATGAAAGATAATACTGATTAATATGTATTAGTATGATTTCTTCAGTAGTTTCGGTACATCAAATCCTTATAAATGTTTTCCAGATTTAAATATATTTTAAAGGAGAAAAATATGAAAACATTTACAATGGATCTTGCTGGTAGAACTTTAAAAGTTGAAATCGGCAAAGTTGCTGCACAGGCTAATGGCGCAGCTATGATGTTTTATGGTGACACTTGCGTGTTATCAACTGCAACAGCTTCAGATAAGCCTAGAGAAGGTGTTGACTTCTTCCCACTTTCAGTAGAATTTGAAGAGAAGATGTACGCTGTTGGTAAAATCCCTGGAGGATTTAATAAGAGAGAGGGGAAGGCTTCAGAGAACTCAATTCTTACTGCTCGTGTAATTGACAGACCTATGAGACCTTTATTCCCTAAGGATTATAGAAATGACGTAGCTCTTAATAACATGGTTATGTCAGTTGATCCTGAATGTAGACCAGAACTTGTTGCTATGTTAGGTTCAGCTATCGCAACATGTATTTCAGATATTCCATTTGATGGCCCATGTGCTATGACACAGGTAGGTATGATTGATGGACAGTTCATCGTAAACCCAAGCCAGAAGGATTGGAAGGATGGAGATCTTAAGCTTACAGTAGCTTCAACTAAGGAAAAAGTTATTATGATTGAAGCTGGTGCTAATGAGATTCCAGAAGATAAGATGATTGAAGCTATTTATATGGCTCATGATATCAACCAGACAGTTATTGCTTTCATTGAGCAGATTGTTGCTGAAGTTGGTAAAGAAAAGCACACATATGAAAGTTGTGCAATTCCAGAAGAACTTTTCGCTGCTATTAAGGAAATCGTTCCTCAGGAAGAAATGGAAAATGCAGTATTTACTGATGAAAAGCAGGCTAGAGAAGAAAACATCAAGGCAATTACTGAAAAGTTAGAAGAAGCATTTGCTGAGAATGAAGAATGGCTTGCAGTACTTGGTGAAGCTATTTACCAGTACGAAAAGAAGACAGTTCGTAAGATGATCTTAAAGGATGGTAAGAGACCTGATGGTAGAGCTATGAACCAGATTAGACCTCTTGCTGCAGAAGTTGATTTAATCCCTAGAGTACATGGTTCAGCTATGTTTACTAGAGGACAAACTCAGATCTGTAATGTATGTACACTTGCTCCACTTTCTGAAATTCAGAAGGTTGATGGACTTGATGAAAATACAACAGCTAAGAGATATATGCATCATTATAATTTCCCATCATACTCAGTTGGTGAAACAAAGCCATCAAGAGGACCGGGACGTAGAGAAATTGGACATGGTGCACTTGCTGAAAGAGCATTATTACCAGTTCTTCCATCAGAGGAAGAATTCCCATATGCAATAAGAACTGTATCAGAAACATTTGAATCAAATGGTTCTACATCAATGGCTAGTACATGTTCATCATGTATGTCACTTATGGCTGCTGGTGTCCCCATTAAGAAGATGGTTGCAGGTATCTCATGTGGTCTTGTGACTGGTGAAACAGATGATGATTATGTTCTTCTTACAGATATCCAGGGTCTTGAAGACTTCTTCGGAGACATGGACTTTAAGGTAACAGGTACAACTGATGGTATTACAGCTATTCAGATGGATATTAAGATTCACGGTCTTACAAGACCTATTGTTGAAGGCGCTATTGCTAGAACAAGAGAAGCTAGATTATTCATCATGGATACATGTATGAAGCCAGCAATTGCTGAGCCTAGAAAGGAACTTAGCCCATATGCACCTAAGATTGTTCAGATTATGATTGATCCAACTAAGATTGGTGATGTTGTAGGACAGAGAGGTAAGACAATCAACGCTATCATCGAAGAAACAGGCGTTAAGATTGACATTACTGATGAAGGCGCTGTATCAGTTTGTGGTACAGATAAAGAAGCTATGGATAAGGCTATTAAGTACATTGAAATCATTACAACAGACTTCGAAAAAGATCAGATCTTCGAAGGTAAGGTTGTATCAATTAAGGAATTCGGTGCATTCGTCGAATTCGCACCTGGTAAGGAAGGTATGGTTCACATTTCTAAGATTTCAAATGAAAGAATTAAGAATGTTGAAGATGTACTTACACTTGGTGATAAAGTTAAATGTATCTGCCTTGGCAAGGATAAGATGGGAAGAATCAGCTTTTCAATTAAAGATTGCCCTAAGTAGAAATTAGATAAATAATATAAATTAACCCGAAAGATAATTATTCTTTCGGGTTTTTTATTGTTAATCCCCTTGTATTTAGCAAATTATGATATTATAATATTTACGTTATACTTTAGGAGGAAAAAATAATGAGTATTAAAGTTTTTATTGATGGTAGTGAAGGTACTACCGGGCTTCGTATAAATGAAAGAATTTCTGTTAGGGATGATATTGAAGTATTGACAATTAATCCAGAACTTCGTAAAGATCCAGCAGAAAGAAAAAAATTAATAAACGCATCGGATGTTACATTCCTTTGTCTTCCAGATGTAGCAGCTATAGAGGCAGTAAGTTTGATTGATCCTGATAATAATCATACATGCATTATTGATGCTTCAACTGCGCATAGAACTAATCCTGAATGGGCATATGGATTTCCAGAACTTGATAAGGAGTTCCGTGACAAGATTAAGAATAGCAAGAGAATCGCTGTTCCAGGTTGTTATGCATCAGGATTTATGATGATGGTATATCCACTTATTAAGATGGGCCTTATGGGTACGGATTATCCAGTAGCTGTATCAGCGCTTTCAGGTTATAGTGGAGCTGGCAAAAAAGCAATTGCTGTTTATGAATCAGATGATAAAACAGAAAATTTATTTGCGCCAAGAGAGTATGCTCTTACTCAGCAGCATAAGCATTTAAAGGAAATGAAAGCAATTACAGGTTTAGATAGAGAACCATTATTTACACCTGTTGTTGATGATTATTATAGTGGTATGATTGTTACATTGCCAATTTATACGCATTTGCTAAAAGAAAAAGTAACACCTGAAGAACTTCATAAGAAGTTTGAAAATTACTATGAAGGTGAACAGTTTATTCAAGTTATGCCTTTTGGTAGTGAATCTGAGACTAATGGATTCTTCTCAGCAAATGCTATGTTTGGTAAGGATTATGCTAAGATTTACATTACAGGTAATGAAGATAGAATTTTAATTAATGCAATTTTTGATAACCTTGGAAAAGGAGCTTCAGGTGCAGCAATGCAATGTCTTAACGTTGTTTTAGGTTGTGATGAAGCTAAAGGATTAGTTTTATAAAATAAAAACTTATGATGCCACCACAATTATGTGGTGGCATTTTATATTTAATGATTATTTAAGATATTTGTGATATTCTATACATATGAAGTCTAGGTTAGAAGATAAGATGATTATCTTTCAAGGTAGTTATTAAAGGAGGCGGATATGAAAACATTAGTAGTTTATTATTCACTGGAAGGAAATAGTAAGTATATAGCAGAAAAAATAAAGAGTTACGATGATGAAAATATTACATTACTTGAATTAATACCAGTTAAGAAGTATCCAACAGGTGCAGTATCAAAGTTTTTCTGGGGTGGAAAGAGTGCTATGATGGGAGAAAAGCCAGAACTCGAAAGTTATAGTGTAAATCTTAGTGAGTATGATAGAGTGATATTTGGTTTTCCGGTTTGGGCAGCTAGATTCACACCGCCATTAAGGACATTTATTGATGAGAATAGAGATGCGCTCGAAGGTAAGAAGATTGCTGCTTATGCATGTATGGCAGGAAGTGGTGGAGATAAAGCATTATCGAAATTAAAAGAAGAACTTGGAATTAGTGAATTTGAAGAGCAAATGATACTAATTAATCCTAAGGAAAATGATAATGAAGAGAATAATAAAAAGATAGTAGCATTTTGTGAAGGGTTGTTTACATAAAGTTGTAACAAAGTTAAAAGGACCATTGTATAAAATATATACAAGTAGGTCCTTTTATATTATTTTATTTGGGATGTATAATCTAAAATTATATAGTATAATGAAAATGGAGTAATTTGTTTGAAGAATAGGAGATGTAATGAAAGTATACAAGTTTTATGGTAATGAATCAAAGGATGTTTTACCTATAGATGATAAATATAAAAAAATAAAAAATCAGAGACATTTATATGATATATTAGATAATCTATGGGAGAAAAAGACATGTGCTCCAAGACTTCAGGATGGATGGAGTGAGAGTAATAAAACATTAGGACAGTGTTCTATAACAGCTTTTCTTGTTCAGGATATATTTGGTGGAGAGGTTAGAGGCATACTTAGACCAGCTGGAAATTATCATTGTTACAATGTTGTAGGTGATTCTTTATTTGATTTAACTAGTGAGCAGTTTGGTGATGAAGTATTAGATTATACTGATAATCCAATTCAAACTAGAGAAGAACATTTTTCCAAACAAGAAAAATATGAAAGATATTTATATCTTAAAGAAAAATTAGATGAAGTATTGAAGAATATGTAGAGGAATATACATAATTACTTTGAAAATGAGTAATTGTGTTTTTTATAAATGTTTGTAATAGATGAGCGGGAGATTATAAAAAAGGATAAAGGTGAGAAATGAGTTTTGTAGAATTTAGAAATGTTGTAAAAGAGTACAAAGTCGGTGAAGTTAAAATCAGAGCTTGTGATGGTATTGATTTTGCTTTTGAAGAAGGGGAGTTTGTTGTAGTGGTAGGTCCAAGTGGAGCTGGTAAAACAACAGTTCTTAATATTCTAGGTGGAATGGATAAACTTACCACAGGAAGCGTTGTTGTAGGTGATAGAGATATAAGTAAGTATTCATCTAAAGAATTAACAACATATAGAAGATATGATATTGGATTTGTATTCCAGTTTTATAATCTTGTGCAGAATCTAACTGCTAAAGAGAATGTAGAACTGGCAAATCAGTTAAGTAATAATCCATTATCAGCTGATGAAGTATTAGATGAGGTTGGTCTTTCAGAAAGAAAGATGAACTTTCCATCACAGTTATCAGGTGGTGAACAACAGAGAGTTTCAATTGCAAGAGCTCTTGCGAAGAATCCAAAATTACTTCTTTGCGATGAACCTACTGGTGCACTTGACTATGTTACTGGTAAAGAAATTTTGAAATTATTATATGATACATGTAAAAGTAAGAATATTACCATTGTTTTAATTACTCATAATACAGCAATAACTCCTATGGCAGATAGAATTATTAAAATAAAAAATGGTAAAGTTAGTAGTAATGTGATTAATGAGAATCCTATTAACATTGATGAGATTGAATGGTAAATAATAGTAAGTTGCAATATGATACTTACTATTTGCTTAATAAGGAAATAAGATTTTAAGAGAAAAGGTGATTATATGAAAGCACTTAGAAAAGACTTTTACATGCAGATTAAAAAGACTCTAAATAGATATTTATCAATAATGGCAATTGTATCACTTGGTGTAGCTTTCTATGCAGGTGTTACAAGTGCAGAACCTGACATGAGATATACAGCTGATCATTTTTATGATGAGAATAATATGATGGATATTAGGGTTGTTGGAAAAAAAGGTTGTACAGATGATGATATTAATAAACTAAAAGAGATTGATGAAATAGAGGATATTGCACCATCTAAAACTATGGATTTGATTGTTGAATTAGAAGATAAAGAGGAAACGTTAAAAGCCATGAGTCTTGAGGATGATATAAACCTTGTAACGATTAAAGACGGAAGATTACCAAAGAATAAAGGTGAATGTGTAATTGATAAACAACTTGCGGAAGATAAGTATAAAATTGGTGATGTAATTAAAGTTAAAGATAAGCTATTAGAATCAGATGAAATGAAAATCGTTGGTATATTTACTTCACCTTTATTTACGTCAAGAGATAAAGGTCAGACTACTGTTGGTAATGGTAAAATAAAAGGTCTTTTTGTTATTAAAGAAGATGAGTTTAAGACTGGTTATTCAGAAATTTATTTAACAGTTAAAGGTGCTAAGGATAAAATGTCTGCTTCATCTAGTTATGATGATTTGGTAGATGAAGTAAAGGAAAAAGTTAAAGATAAACTTGGAAAAGGTTATTATGTTCTTGATAGAAAATCAATTGAATCATATGTTGAATATGATATGGATGCATCAAGAATAGGTAATATCGGTAAGGTGTTTCCTATATTTTTCTTTATCATTGCAGCAATGGTTTGTCTTACAACCATGACTCGTATGGTAGAGGAAAATAGAACAGAGATTGGAACATATAAGGCATTAGGTTATGGTAAGTTTGCAATAGTATATAAGTACATTATTTATGCTGCTTCAGCTACTTTGATTGGAGGCATTATTGGAGCTATTGTAGGAAGTTATATATTCCCTTATATAATAATTAAGGCATATGGTATACAGTTTGCAAATTTAGAACAACTGGTATTAAAACTTGATCCATTTTATATAACTATTTCTATTTTAATAGCAGTGGTAAGTATTACAATGGCAGCGCTTATGTCTTGCATTAATGAACTTAGAAGCACACCAGCTTCTCTTATGAGACCACTCGCACCTAAAATGGGAAAGAAAGTTTTACTTGAAAGAATACCTTTCATATGGAACAGATTAAGTTTTAACATGAAGTCGACCATCAGAAATTTATTTAGATATAAAAAGAGGTTGTTCATGACTCTTTTTGGTATAAGTGGTTCATGTGCACTTATGCTTGTTGGATATGGTATTAATGATGCGGTTAAGGGAATTGTTTATAAGCAGTTTGGTGATATTTTAAATTATGACATGACTGTAAATATTAATGTTGAAGCTTTAAGAATGCAACCACTATATATGTTAAGTTCTGATTCTACTAAACCTTTAACTGAAAACCCAGATAATAAGAATATGCTTGATGATTTTGCAAAAGAAAAAATTTCAGAAATAATGTCTCGATTGGATGCTGATGATAGAATTGATGAATACATGGAAGTATTTCAATCATCATCTACAATAAGACGAAGAAAGAAGGATTATTCTGCAAATATATTTATTCCGAAAGATACGGACAAACTTGGTAAATACATTAATTTGAGAAATAGAAAAACCAAGAAAAAGATAGAAATATCAGACGATGGTATTTTGATAGATGAGAAACTTGCTAGTTTAATTAATGCTAAGATAGGTAGTAATATTATTGTTAAGGATGCTAATGGTAAAAAGGCAAAATGTAAGGTGAAAGGTATATTTGAAAATTATACTAATCATTATATTTATATGTCCCAGAAATATTATGAGAGTAATTTTGATACAGATATAATTTTTAATGCGGCAATTACAAAAAATAAAGAGGGATATAAGGAATATAATGATAAGCTTTCAGAAGATTTACTTGCGATAGAAGGAGTTGCATTAGTATCTTTCTTAAGTACAACAGAGGATACTGTACTTGATATGTTTGCAAGTATGAATGGTATAATTATGGTATTAATTGTTTGTGCTGGTATACTTGCATTTATAGTTTTATATAATCTAAATAATGTTAATATAGAAGAACGTAAAAGGGAACTTGCAACACTTAAAGTGTTAGGATTTTATGACGGAGAGGTATCAGGATATATTTATCGAGAGAATATCATAATTACTTTTATGGGTATTGTATTAGGATTTATATTTGGTAGAATATTACTTACATTTGTTGTAAAAACAGCTGAAGTTGATGCAATGATGTTTGCAAGAGAAGTTAAAATGCTTAGTTATGCATATAGTGCAATATTTACAGTATTATTTGCTGTTATAATTAATTATGTGATGCATATCAGACTTAAAAGTGTTGACATGGCAACGTCGCTTAAGAGCGTTGAATAATAGGAGGAAGTATGAGATTCAGACCATGCATAGATATTCATAATGGAAAAGTTAAACAATTAGTAGGTGGAAGTCTTAAGGATGAAGGAGATGTAGCGAAAGAGAATTTCGTGGCGGAGAATGATAGTACTTATTTTGCAAATCTTTATAAGGCTAATGATTTAAAAGGAGGCCATATTATAATACTTAATAGCAAGGATTCAGATTACTTTGAGGCAAGTAAGAAGCAGGCCGTTGACGCATTAAAGGCATATAAAGGCGGTATGCAAATAGGCGGAGGAATTAATGCAGCAAATGCAAAAGAATTCATCGATTATGGTGCAAGTCATGTTATAGTTACATCATATATTTTTGAAAATGGTAAGTTATCTTATGAAAAACTTATGAGATTAGTTGATGCCGTTTCAAAGGAAAAAATAGTCCTTGATTTAAGCTGTAGAAAGAAGGATGGGGACTATTATGTAGTAGTTGATAGATGGCAGACTTTTACAGATATGAAGTTAACTAAGGAATCATTAAAAGAATTAGCAAATTACTGCGATGAATTTTTGATTCATGGAGTTGATGTTGAAGGCATGGGTGCTGGAATGGAAGAAGACTTGGTTAAGATATTAGTTGAATATGTTAAGGACACTAAATCAAGTGAAGTTGCATCAGAAGGAAAGCTTAGTAAAGTTACTTATGCAGGCGGCCTTGGAAGCTATGAAAATATAGAGAAATTTAAAGAGATTTCAGAAGGTCTTTTGGATTATACGATTGGAAGTGCGCTAGATTTGTTTGGTGGAGATTTAGAATTTAAGAAAGTATTAAAGTATTAATATATTTAGTGAGATATAATAAGTGTTGGAGGTAAGTCTTCAACACTTATTATGTTTAGTAAATATAATAACTTTAGCAAAACTAAAGGTTTACATAAAAAGCAAAAATAAACTTGATAAAAAGTAAAAAAAATAGTAAAATATACTTATCTATGCGTGGACGCAAATATAGCAGTCTTAAGGAGGGTAATAGAAATGAAAATATGGCAAGTTATTCTATTTGCAGTATTACAAGGAATAACAGAATTTTTACCTGTAAGTAGTTCAGGACATCTAGTATTATTGAAGAATTTATTAGGATTGGAGACAACTGTAAGTGTTAGCTTTGATGTGATGCTTCATGTTGGAACACTATTTGCTGTATTTGTATGTTATTGGAAAGACATAAAGAGATTAATTGTAGAAGGAATCGGTATTTTAGTTGATTGCTGTTACAATATTGGTGTATATTTTAATAATAAAAAAATCCTTAGCGCATCTCAGAAGGATGGAGTTGATTGGGAACTTAAGGGATATAGAAGAGTTATTAAAAGTGCATATAGAAAGTTTGCACTTCTTGTTATAGTTTCAAGTATACCTACTGCAATACTTGGTGTTATTGAAAGAAAACTTATTGAGGATAGAGTTGTTACGTCAGCACTTGTTCCAGGTATCTTTCTTTTAATAACAGGTCTTATGTTATTGCTTATTGACCGCTTAGAAGAGGGTAATAAAACACCAAAGCATACTACTTATTGGGATGCAATTTTAGTTGGTATTGCTCAGGGGATTGGAACATTACCTGGTATTTCAAGATCAGGTAGTACAATAACAGCTGGTGTGGCTGTTGGTATGAAGAGAGAGTTTGCAATCAAGTATTCATTTATTATGTCAATTCCTGCAATTATAGGTGCAGCGATTTTTGAAATTGGTGACATGAAAAACGAGCATTTAACTAAGTTAGATTTAAGAAATTATGCAATCGGCATGGTTGTAGCAGCCATGGTCGGATTTGTATGTATTAAGTTATTAGTGGCTCTTATTAGAGACAAAAAAATGTTTTGCTTTACATATTATTGCTTTGCAATAGGTTCAATTGCAATAATATCAAGCATTATATTATAATCGGAGGATTTTGAGTGGCAACACAAAGAGCTGGAAACAGCAGTAACGCTAGAAACAATAGAACATCGAAAAACAATACTACTTCTAGGGGAAATTCCTCTAGAAGTAATACTGCGTCTAGAAGCAATAATGGAACTAGAAGTAATGGTACTAGATCCAAAAACTCTTCTAGAAATAACGCACATAGAAGAAAAAAGACAACAAAGGCACAACGTGTTAGAAGAAAAGCAATATTTAATGAAAGTGCAACAATTATCTCAGTTGCGATTGCTTTGCTTATTTTTTTAAGTAACTTTGGCTTATGCGGAAAGTTTGGATCAGTCGTAAGTGATTACATGTTTGGATTTTTTGGATTGCTTGCATACATATTCCCAATATTTTTTGTTATAAGTTTAGGATTTGCAACAGCTAACAGAAATGATAGAACAGTTGTGAACAAGGTAACAGTTGCATATGTCTTATTTGTATTTTGCTGTGCGGCATTTCATTTATTATTTATGGACGCTGGTAATAAAGCAATTAAGACAAGCAAGTATTTTGAAATATGTGCTAACGATAAGTCAGGCGGTGGTGTGCTTGGTGCAGCCATTACTGAAAGCTTATTAAAAGTATTTGCTATTTCAGGTACATGTATAATTGAAGTTGCAATTATTATTGTGTGTATAGTTATTATTTCAGAAAAATCAATTATCAATGGTGTTAAACGTGGTGGTTCTCATATGGCTAGAAAAGCAATGGAACTTAGAAACTACGATGAAGATGAGATTGATTTAGATGAATATTTAAAAGAAACAAAACCTGCAAGATTTTTAAAGAAAAGACAGAAGAGACGTGGGGTTTCGATGGATACAAAAATTGGGCAGGATAAGACAAATTTAGATATTCATGAGATAGATGGTAACTTAGATACTCCAGAAGTATTTGCTGATAATATTAAAATTGTTGATAGTGGAGATTTAAGAAGAACTAGCGAGGATGAAAACCCAGCATTTGCTCCAGCTGACTTTACTAAAGTTAGAGAGAGCATGAATGGTGAACATAAGGATTCAACTAAGGAAAATAGTTATGATGAAGAAGGTCTCTTTAAGCCTAAGGAGAAGATTGAAGTTTCAAAGAAGGCTAAAGAGGTTATGAGTAGACCAGCGTATGCAACTACACAGCCTTCGGTTCAGGCTATGGCTAGTAACGAAGAAAAGACAGCTAAGGAAGTTGTTAATCCTGATATGACAGAAGTTAATCCTAGTCCTGAAACTAAGAAGGAAAAGATTAACACTGCACTTGAAACTAATAAGGTTACAAGTGAAATCAGTAAAAAGAAAGAAGTTAAAAATTATGTTCTTCCACCTATTAGTTTACTTAAGAGTGGATCAAGTGGAAAGCATAAAGCTTCTAAAGATGAACTTGTTGAAACAGCTAAAAAACTTGAGTTAGTACTTGAACAATTTGGCGTTAATGCAAAAGTTACTGACATATCAAGAGGTCCATCAGTTACTAGATATGAACTTCAGCCAGAGTTTGGTACAAAGGTTAGTAAGATTACATCACTTTCAGATGATATTAAACTTAATTTGGCAGCTGAAGATATTAGAATAGAGGCTCCTATCCCAGGTAAGGCCGCAGTTGGTATTGAAATACCTAATAGCGGAAGGGATATGGTTTCTTTAAGAGAATTACTTGAAGATGAAAAGTTTAAAAATACACAATCTAAGATTGCATTCCCGGCAGGTCTTGATATAGCTGGTGAAGTTATAATTGGTGACATTGCAAAGATGCCTCACTTACTTGTTGCTGGTACTACTGGATCAGGTAAATCTGTATTTACTAACTCAATTATTATGAGTGTGTTATTTAGAGCGAAACCTGATGAGGTTAAATTATTAATTGTGGATCCTAAGGTTGTAGAATTTGGAGTATATAATGGTATTCCACATTTATTACTCCCTGTAGTTACAGATCCTAAAAAGGCAGCAGGTGCTCTTTCATGGGCAGTTGGTGAGATGACAAAGAGATATAAGAAATTTGCATCAATTGGTGTTAAGGATTTATCTTCATTTAACCAGAGAGTTACATCAGAAGAATTAACTGATGATGAAGGTAACACACTTGAAAAGATGCCACAGATTCTTATAGTTATAGACGAACTTGCAGACCTTATGATGGCAGCAGCTAAAGAAGTTGAAGAATCAATTTGTAGACTTGCTCAGCTTGCAAGAGCAGCAGGCATACATCTTGTTATTGCAACTCAGAGACCTTCTGTAGATGTTGTTACAGGTCTTATCAAAGCGAATATTTCATCAAGAGTTGCATTATTAGTTTCATCAGGAACAGATTCAAGAACAATTATTGATATGAATGGTGCTGAGAAACTTTTAGGCCATGGTGATATGTTATTCTATCCAAGTGGATATGTTAAACCAGTTAGAGTCCAGGGCGCTTATGTTTCAGAAGAAGAAATTCTAAAAACTGTTACATATCTTAAGAATAAGAATGGTGAAACAGAGTATGATACTGAGATGACACAGAGTGTTGTAAGTGGTGGCTCTGGAAATATGGCAGGCTCAGATAACGATAATGACGAACTTTTTGTTGAGGCTGGTAAATTTGTTATAGAAAAACAAAAAGCATCAACAAGTATGTTACAAAGAGTATTTAGAATAGGTTTTAATAGAGCAGCAAGAATTATGGATCAGTTATATGAAGCTGGTGTTGTAGGTGCTGAAGAAGGAACTAAACCTAGAAAAGTTGTTATGAGTATGGCAGAATTTGAAGAATTGATTAGTAAGTAGTGATGCTTAGATAGTATCATTTAGATACTAAGTAGAATGTATATATTTTATATGTACTAGAAAGGAAGTTTATATGACACAGATTATTGATGGAAAGAAAATTTCTAAAGAAATTAAAGATGAATTAAAAGAAAAAGTAGCAGCTCTTAAAGCTGAAGGTAAGGAAATTTCACTTGCAGTAATTCAGGTTGGTGAAGATCCTGCATCAACAGTTTATGTTGGAAATAAAAAGAAAGCTTGTGAATATATTGGAATTAAATCACTTGCATATGAACTTCCAGAGAGTACGACAGAAGAGGAATTACTTAATTTAGTTAAGGAACTTAATGAAAGAAAAGATGTAAATGGAATTTTAGTTCAGTTACCTCTTCCAAAACATATTGATGAATCAAAGGTAATTGAAACTATTGATAGAACAAAAGATGTTGATGGATTCCATCCAGCAAATGTCGGAGAACTTGTTATAGGTGGCCCTGGTTTTGTATCATGTACACCAGCAGGTATTATAGAACTTCTTAAGAGAAGCAATATTGAAATTGAAGGTAAGAATTGTGTTGTAATTGGAAGAAGTAATATTGTAGGTAAGCCTATGTCATTATTACTTTTAAGAGAGAATGGTACTGTTACAATTACTCATTCAAGAACAAAGAATTTAAAAGAAATTACAAAGCAGGCTGACATTCTTGTTGTTGCAATTGGTAAACCTAAATTTGTAACAGATGAATATGTAAAAGAAGGCGCAGTTGTTATTGATGTTGGAATTCACAGAAATGAAGATAATAAGCTTTGTGGTGATGTTGATTATGATAAGGTTGCTCCTTTAACATCTGCTATTACACCAGTTCCTGGTGGAGTTGGTCCTATGACAATTGCAATGCTTATGAATAACTGTGTAAGAAGTATTGAATTACAGTAATTATTAGAAATTGCGGTAAAAGAAATTAGGAATAATAGGAAGGATTGTTTAGTGTGGATAGAAGATTTGCTGATATCATAATTGATATAACACATGAAAAATTAGATAGAACTTTCCAATACATTATTCCTGATGAATTATTAGATACTGTTAAAATTGGAAGTGTAGTAAGTGTTCCATTTGGTAAAGGTAATAAAGAAACAAAGGGATATGTAATTAATATTACGGATAAACCTAAGTTTGATATTAATAAAACCAAAAGCATATTAAGAATTGATGTTGGAAGTGATAACTCACAGACAAAATTAATAGAACTTGCTGCTTTCATAAAACAAACATATGGTGGAACTATGAGTCAGGCTCTTAGATGTGTTCTTCCGGTGAAAAGTAAAACTAAGCCTATAGAAAGTATCATTTTGAAACTAAGTATTGGTGAGGAAGATGCTAAGGCACTTATTTTTGAATCGGAAAGAAAGAATGCAAAGGCAAGAGCAAGGTTTTTACGAGAATTAATTGATGTAAAAGAAATACCTCAAAATATAGTTTTACAAAAGTTAAACATTGGAAGACAGACCATTAATAAGTTAGTTGAGATGGGTGTTGTCGAAAAGATAGTAATTAGTTCGTATAGAAATCCAATTTCAGGTTCTGTTAGTAAGTATGATATTGTACTTAACGATGAACAAAGAGAGGTTGTTGAATCAATTGATAAGTCTGAAAGTAAAGTACATTTAATACATGGTGTGACAGGAAGTGGAAAGACAGAAGTATATATTGAACTTATTGATAGAGTTATAAAAGAAGGTGGAGAGGCGATAGTCTTAATTCCTGAAATTGCGTTAACATTTCAAACAGTTATGCGGTTTAGAAGAAAGTTTAATGATTTAGTTTCAATCATTAATTCAAAACTTTCACAAGGTGAAAAGTATGATCAGTTTGAAAGAGCAAAGAATGGAGAAGTTAAGATTATTATTGGACCAAGATCTGCATTATTTACACCTTTTAAGAATTTGAAGTTGATAATTATTGATGAAGAACATGAAAGAACATATAAGAGTGAGCAGGTACCAAAGTATCATGCAAGAGATGTTGCTATAAAGAGAGCAGAACTTGAAGGTGCTAAAGTTATATTAGGATCTGCTACACCTTCAATTGAATCATATTACCATGCACTTGGTGGAGAGTTTGTTCTTCATGAATTATCAAATCGAGCGAATGGGGCAACACTAAGTGATGTTTCAATTGTGGATATGAGGGATGAACTTAAAAGTGGTAATAAACTTATGTTTTCAAGAAAACTTCTTTCGCTAATGGAAGATAGACTTTCAAAGAAAGAACAAACCATGATTTTTATAAATAGACGAGGATATGCATCTTTTGTATCATGTAGAAGTTGTGGTTTTGTATATAAATGTCCGCACTGTGATGTGGCACTTAAGTATCATACTAATGGTAAGTTGATTTGCCACTATTGTGGATATGAAACTGCTACTAGTAAGATATGTCCTGAATGTGGTTCTAAGTATATAAAAACTTTTGGTACTGGAACACAGAGAGTTGAGGGAGAAATAAACAAACTATTCCCGAATGCTAAAACCCTTCGAATGGATTTTGATACAACCAGAAAGAAAGGGGATTATGAAAAAATATTATCAGCATTTGCTAATGGTGAGGCTGATATATTAATTGGTACTCAAATGATTGTTAAGGGGCATGATTTTGCAAATGTTACATTAGTTGGAATTATAGCTGCGGATCTTTCGTTATATGCGCAGGATTTTAGAGCAAGTGAAACTACCTTTGAATTGCTTACTCAGGCAGCAGGAAGAGCAGGAAGAGGAAGTAAGAAAGGTGAAGTTGTAATACAAACTTATGATCCTGATAATTATAGTATTACACTTTCTAAAAAGCAGGATTATAAAGCATTTTATAACCAGGAGATTGCATATAGAAAGCTACTTAAGTATCCTCCAATTTATAACATGGCAGTTATATTAATTACTGGAGAGGATGAGGATGTGGTTTTTAATAATGCAAAATTGATTTTTGAACATCTTGATGGAAGAAAGGGAGAGTGTGAACTTTTTGGACCTACTTGGGCTACTATTAAGATGTTGAATGATAATTATAGATGCCTCATTTATTTGAAAGATGAAAATGTAAATAATCTTTCTAGAATGAATGATGTATTGGAAAATTATGTTGAAGACAGAGAAATAAAAAATATTAATATACAATATGATTTAATACCGATGAGTGGTTATTAAGATGGAGGTTAGTTATGGCGCTTAGAGCGATTAGAGTTTTAGGAGAATCTGGCGATGCATCACTTAGAAAGAAATGTAGAGAAGTTACAAAGATGACTCCAAGAATTAGAGATTTGATTGATGATA